>JABLTS010061173.1_pt1 | contig 13349 bp, 9 predicted proteins | sample 7160081 | NCBI WGS metagenome assembly JABLTS01 (sample SAMN14651231, study PRJNA627086) | human gut metagenome | isolation source: feces | host: Homo sapiens | reverse complement strand
GCAACAGTCCTGGTGACCATTATAAGTATCGAGAGCACTGTAACAGCGTCTAGTGCAGTCATTGAGTGCTAGGTAAATTTATCAAAGAGTAATATTGAATTTTTAGTTTTCTAATAATTGACGTAAAAACATAATTGAATATATTTTAATAGGAGGATAACTATGGTGAGATTAAAAAAAATAACAGTAATTGGGTTGATTTCTTTAGGAATATTTGCAACTAATCTTACAGCATATGCCAAAGCAGATGTACTTTCTATGGGAAATCCTATAATAAACACTACTGCTACAACTCCGGCATGCCCACGATGCCACACCAATAAATGGGTAATTCCTCATGGCTTAGTAAGTTGGGTTTGCACAAGATGTAATTATAATTTCTGGTAGGAACAAGTTGCTTTTAGATATGTCGAAATTTCAATTAAGCTCTTGCTTAATATCAACAAAATATAGCAAAAGCACGATTGACGCCAACAATATCTTGTGTTAATATGATTGTGAGATTTGTATTTGTATCTGTAGACACAGATAAGAAACGCTGGTTCCGGGTCTGACCGGGAGTAAAACATTAAGGAGCCAAAAGCCTCCTGCCTTTGTAATAAATAAGGTCATTTAGAATGAAAATTTCTAAATGGCCTTTTTTTGTTGCAAAAATATGGCAGACAACAAGTACAGATCAGCAAATAAGGAAAGGAGGATCATAAAAAAACACAAGGAAACTCAGAATGCAAGGAGGGCGTTATGAAACGAAAAAAGATGGAAAAGGAGGTCGTGCACCTTCTTGAATGGATTATCGAATATCCAGGAGTATGGCAGATTGTATGTAATCCAGATGGAAAAGAAACTTCGCCTGAATCTTTTAAGATGGCATATGATATGCTGGTCAAAAAATCTCTGTTTTATCTGATACCGGTATTGTTTGCAACACATCCGGGAGAAGAATCACTGGAGATGGCGAAAAATTTATGTACGGCTGACTCTGCTGCCCGCGAGATCCGAAAAAATGGTATGGGAGCATTAGTCAAATGTATGCGGGAGCATCTGGAATGAAACTGGAAAACCTTATAAAGCTATGGGAGGACAACTATGAATAAATCAATCATGATGGGACGAGTAGTAAAAGATCCTGATTTACGCTACACACAGACAGAGAATGGTGAACTTGCCATCGCAAACTTTCGCTTGGCGGTAGACCGGAAATTTGTACGAAGAGGAGATCCGGAAGCAGATTTCTTCAGCTGTACGGCTTTTGGCAGAAAAGCAGAGTTCGCGGAAAAATATCTGTTTAAGGGGATCAAGATTCTGGTAGAAGGCCGTATGCAGAATGACAACTACAAGAATCGGGCTGGTGAAAATGTCTACGGCATGCGGCTTATGATTGAAGAGATTTCTTTTGCAGAAAGTAAGAAAGCTTTAGAATCTGGAAATGACGAACGGGAAGAACCGGAAAGAGAAACAAGGGCATCTTCTAATCGAAACCGTTCTGACCGTGCAGAAAACCAGCGTTCAGCTTCCAGAAACACCAGAAGTGAAAGAGCAACAGAAATGGATGACCGCGACTATGACAGAGAACGTGAAGGTGGAAGATACAGAAGCAACACCAGGGCAGGTGAATCAGATGACAGACGGAGATCAAATTCTGGAGGGACAAGATCCAGAGGAACTTCGGCAAGAAGCCGGGAGCGTAGTCAGGATATTGATGACCGGTACATGGAAACAGATGATGAAAAGCTGGATTTTGACTGAGCAAATCATAGGAGGAAATGCTTATGATGGAGGAAATGAACAAATGGTTGTCTGCACATAAACAGCTGTGCGTGATAACTGGAATTTTTGGTCTGTTAGTATCACCATTTTTATGGCCGGTATTTCTGGCAGTGATCATACAGTCCCTTTCACTGGTCATTCCGGTTGCAGCAGGATTGTTTTTCTATGAAAAATTTATTATGAAAAAGGACAAGGAGGAAACGAATGAGAATGATGATGACAACAAACAGCAAAAGAATGCAGATGCCCGTAAAGTACATGCAGATGCTGAAAAGACCGAGGATTTACCGAAAAATCATGAGAAGGGATCGGAAACGGTAAATTTCGATAATCAGGAGAAGCAGGCAAGATGCAGGGCACAGGCTGCCATATGGTACGAAGATGAAGGCTTTGAGCGGATCCAGGCGATTCGGAAAACTCTGGAATCTGAAAATCGAAACCGTTTTTCAGTAAACAGGGAAGGAATCTGCAGTATTTCCATTGGAAAAAGGAAATATCGAAGGGTTGGAATTTTAAAAGGATATCCTTTTGGACAGACAGAGGTGATCCGGGAAAAACTAAAGAAGGATGGTTTCATCACCAGTATGGGATGCAATAATTATCTCTGGATCTCATGGTAGAGAGGAGCTGGAACATGAGCATTTGCTGTAAAGCCATCCGGCAGATCTATTATAATGCAGGAAGTGGATATACGGTAGCTTCCTACATGACCAATGAAGATTTACCGGAGGAAGTAAAAAAACAAAAGAATGGAAATTATGGAATATTTCAGGCATTTGGAACCGAACTTCCGACAAACGAAGGCCTGGATGTGGAACTGACGGGAGACTGGAAACCCACAAAATATGGAATGCAGTATAGTGTGAGCAATTTTTCAGTAACCATGCCAACCACAAAAGAAGGTATTCGGACTTATTTGTCGTCATCCCTGATCAAAGGGATCGGACCGGCAATGGCAGCCCGCATCGTAGAAACGTTTGGGGAAGATACACTGAATGTTTTTAATGACAGCCCGGAGAAACTCCTTCAGGTAAAAGGAATTACGCAGAAACGCTTAGATGATATTCTGGAAGGATATCAAAAAAGCAGTTCCATCCGGGAACTGATGATGTATTTGTCCCCTTTTGGGGTGACTCCTGCAAAAGCTTCAAAAATACAGGAGAAATTTGGTTCTGCTGCAGTTATGATCGTGAAAGAGGAGCCTTTCCGGCTCTGTGAGGTTCATGGATTTGGATTTCTGACTGTTGACCAGATTGCAGTAAAGGCAAAACATTTCCGTGCAGATGATCCCCTTCGCATTAAGGCTGCTATTTTGCATATTATGTCAGAAGCAGAAGGCGAAGGACATTTGTATTTAAAAAGAGAGGACATTATAGAACGTGTCGAAAAACTTTTAAATCACAACAAAGATGTTTCACCGGTCTCTGAACGGGCAATCCGGGATACAGGCAATGATATGATCCATACAGATGGAAGCCTGGTCTGCCACGATGGAGGGTTTTATACACGCAAAAGCTTCCAGGCCGAACTGGGAGCTGCTGCCGCATTAGTCAGACTCCATATGCAGACGGGAATGGCTGTAAATGTTGACCGTATTTTAAGAAAGATCCAGAAAGAACAGGATATTATTTTGAATGCGAAACAGCAGGTGGCAGTAAAAAATGTCTTTGAAAACCCGGTATCCATCATTACAGGAGGACCCGGCAGAGGAAAGACTACGGTGATCCGTTTCATCATTGCTGTACAGGAAGCATTGGATAAAAATGCGGTGATCCTTTTATGTGCACCTACAGGCATCGCCAGAAGGCGAATGCGGGAATGTACAGAGTATCCAGCACTGACAATCCATAAATCCATAGGGCTTACCGGAGAAGCTGGAGAGGAAGAATGGAAGAACGAGCAGCCAATTCCAGATGACCTGATCATAGCAGATGAGTTCAGCATGGTCGATATGTATCTGGCGGACAAACTGTTTGCCAGTATTAAATCCGGTGCCAGACTGGTTCTGGTGGGTGATAAAGATCAGATCGAATCCGTAGGGCCTGGAAAAGTATTTCAGGAGATCATTGATTCCGGCGTATTTCCGGTAACTGTCTTAGATGAATGTTTCCGACAGGAAGGGAATTCCACCATCAGCCAGAATGCCATTAAGATCAATAAGAATCAGCTGGATCTGGTGTTTGATGATACCTTTCAGTTTATTCCGGCTTCCACACCGGAGGAGGCTTCGCAAAAGATACAGAAGATCTATCGGAAAGAAGTACTGCAGAGAAACGGTTCTCTGGAAGAAGTGCAGGTGATGTCACCGCTTCGAAAAGATACGGAAGCAGGTACGGATGCATTGAATCTGGTATTGCGTGACATTGCGAATCCAAAGCGTTTCGGTTATCCGGAAATCACAAATGGCAGGAATACTTACCGGGAAGGTGACCGGGTCATGCAGACAAAAAACAACGATGAAGTAGCAAATGGCGATATTGGAGAAGTCATAGGGATTTTTCGGAAAGATCAAAAAATGGTCATGCGTGTAGATTTTGGGGATGGCCGGGTCATGGAATATCAGGAGGAAGACTATTGGCCGCTGACACTGGCATATGCGATTACGGTACATAAGGCTCAGGGCAGTGAATATCCGATGGCAATCCTTCCAATGCTTCCATGTTTCCGGTGGATGCTTCGCAGAAACATTTTCTATACGGCAGTAACAAGAGCCAGAGAAAGGTTTATAATTGTGGGAAGCAAACGTGCAATCGCACAGGCTATCCGGACGGATTACATCAGCCGGCGAAACACCATGTTTGGGTACCGTATCCGAAAAATATATGAAGCAATCCTGGAACAGGAAAAGAGCGCATAAAGAATGAATGACAGGCAGACGTTGGAAAAATCCAATGCTCTGCCTGTTTCTTTCCTTCGTATGCAGAAAATCACATAATGAAAGAGGAGGGAACAAAATGCCAGATCTTTGTTTTTATGCACCATGGATTATGAAAGAACCCATTCCGGACCCATTTCGGATGATGTTGGAAAAAGCAGGGAAAAAACGGATCAGCTATGATGAAGCGGATTGTTCCATGCGAAATATCAGGAAGCAGGGAAAAGTCTCCCGCCTTCATGGGCCTACGTTACAGGCACTTCTGACACTGATTCAGATCCGGAAAGAAAAAGACTCTGGTGCTGCCGGTATACAAAGGGGCAGGGATACCATAAATTATTTCTGCATGGAATATCCTGGAAATCAGGGAAAGTATGTAATGACTTATAATTCGAAAAACGGACGTTTCAGTGGGATTTTAAAGACAGAAGAAAAAAACGAGAAGCTTCCGGGAATCCGGGAGGGCAAAAACACAGGCGAGCAGTACCTGGCCCTTTTAGCTTATGCCAATCTGGTCCCGGATAATCCTTTATTTAACGAAGAGTTCCAAAAAAATTTCTACATACTTGAAGAACAGGAAAAAAAGGAATGGGAAGACATGGAATCTGAACTGAGGGCGGCATTTATCTGTTGCGATGCCATGTACTGCGAAGTAATAGCAAATCCGCAGCAGGCAATCCCGCTGGAAAAGAGCCAGTTCCGTGCAGAGGAACTGGAGGATGTGCTTCCGGAATATAAAATTGCGGCCGGGGTATATGCACCAAACGATGAAATCTATGGAAAGTTTCATGTGCTTTTGCCTGTAAATGAGAAGACAAAAAGAACACTTTTTGAATTAAAACAGATCTACTCTGGCAGATGGGATGTAAATGAAAGGACAAAAGAAAGGATCCCTTCGCTTCCAGAAGACTATCTGGTAAGTAAGGAAGCTGAAGAAATCCTGCAGATGGTGGATAAGACACCGGCAAGGCTGTTTATGATGACAGGCGATGCCGGTACTGGAAAGACAACGGATGCCAGAATGATCGCCCAGATATTAGGGCTTCCATATTATGTGTTCACCTGTGGACCTGGAACGGATGAACTGGAACTTTTAGCGACCACCGTGCCAAATATGGGCGGAACAGCACATCTGGAAATGGAATTGCCACGTCTGGAAGACATTGAAATGGATCCGGCTTCAGCTCTTGCAACGGTAAATGGCATTTATGAAGAGGGGATCAGCCGGGAAAAAGCTTTTCAGGAGATCCTGAAAGCAGTTTATGAAAAAGGCTATGAAAAGTCGAAAAATGAAAAAGACTTCCTATTAAAAGAGTCAGAAATCGTAAAGGCATGCAGGGAACCATCTGTGATTGAAATTCAGGAGCCGGCCATGATTGAAAAACCTGGGACACTTACGAGATTAAACTCCCTGTTTGACGATGGAGCTGTAACCGATCTGGTAAATGGAGAACAGATACGGAGAAATCCGGATACCATTGTGATCATGACCACCAATCTGGATTATGTTGGCTGTCAGAACTTCAACCAGTCAGTTCTTTCCCGAATGAATCTGATTCAGCCAAAGGAAGCCCTGACAGAAGAGGAAATGGCAAAAAGGGCAATGAAAAGAACCGGGTTTAAAAACAAAGAACTTCTGTCCTTTATGACCGCCACGGTCTGCAAGATCCATGAATATTTGATCGAACAGGACATTACAGATGGCGTATGCGGATACCGGGAATTGGAAAACTGGGTGTTAAGTTACATGGTTTCCAATGATCTCAGGAGGTCAGCATGGACAGCACTGCTCAGTAAAGCATCCATGGACAGGGAAGAACAGGGAACTATGGAACGCGTCTTTCTTCTTCCTCATTGTGATGTGGATTAAAAACGGATGGAGGAAACGAATGAAAAAGGCTTTATACCGGAAACGGATATGTGCAGAGAAAGAAAAACTGACACCGGAAAAAGTATTTCATACGCCGCAGTATCGTGATCTTTTGACCTCGATCGGGCATGAAATCACGGGTGGAAAGTTGACTACATTACGGTTATACGATGATAAAAATTCAGGGATTGCAGGATGGAATCAGGGAGAAACTGTTGCCGTAAATCTTGGAAACCAGATTACGTCAAGTTTTCTGACACTGGAATTAAAAAGTGACAGCCTGATCGGGATTCTGGGACATGAATGCGGACATTACCGGTATACGGATTCTGCACTTAGAAAAAGGTATGCCGAGCATATGTTAAATGGCAGCTGGTATCCAAAGGAGCCAGCACCGGAAAATGCACAGGAAAAAGAGGCATTGGATGCGATGAATGTCTACTTTGAAAGAAAAGATAAAGCAATTCTTTCTATCTTTCTGCAGACAGCATCTTATCTCAGCAATCTTTTGAATGATATGTACATAGAAGAGAAGATGTGCGCCCTTTTTCCGGGAAGCATCCGCAGGGGAATCCTTATGAATCGTGACCGAAATGTGGAATGGCTTCCAACACTTAGGGAAATGCTGGAAACGGAGAAAGACAGGTTATCTATTCTTATGAACCTGTGTGCACAGTATGCCTTGTCTTCAAGGGTCAATGCCTGGGATGGTGCGGATTACGAGCTTATTGATACACTAAAACTGCTTATGCCGGTCATTGATGAAGCGGGAAAGGCAGCAGATGACATGGAGAGATATCTTGCCACCAACCATATCCTTCTGATGATCTGGAAATATTTTGCGGAAATCATAGATGAAATAGAGAAGAACAGTACAGAAAATGAAGAGCAAAAGCCAGAACAGGAAGAGCGTGAAGGGCAAAAGGAAAACCCGATTGAATCCGAAGAAGAACCGGAGGAAGAAAAGCAGGGTAACACAGGGTCACAGACTGAGCAAAATGAAGATAAGATCAGAAAAGAGGATACGGAACAGGAGTCGGAAACAGAAGACAAAACAGAAAGAAACGGAAAGGATCAGGAAACGGAAAGCCATGAAAACGGGCGCACTGCAGAGCTTCAGAAGTTCCTGCAGCAGCTGTGTGAAAATCTTCCGAAATGTGTCAGGGAGTCTGGTGGCTTCGAAGACAAACAGAATGAATGTGGCATCCCTGCCTCAGAAACGGAGGCATCCAGTGATAATGCCTTGCAAAAAATCCTTTATGAAATGGCGAAAGAGACGCTTGATGAGAAGATACAGAAAGAAATTTTCGAACATCTTCAAAAGGAATTGATGGAGATACCGTTTGAAGAAGGCCATGACCTGGTACAGAAAAAACTTTGCCGTAAGACCGAGATATCAGATTTTTTAAAATTACAGACAGAAAAGTATGAGGGGCAGCTTAAACAGGTAAAAAAGAGACTTCGCCTGAAACTGCTTCCTATATTGAAAAATCAGAAAGAACGCACGGAACATAAGCTTTTTCTTGGACGTCGGGTAGATCTTCGAAACATAGCTGCACCGTCTGGGGCAGTATTTAAGAAACAACAGCCAGGAAAAAAGCTGGATATCTGTGTGGCTGTGCTGGTCGATAATTCTTTTTCCATGTGTGGGGAACGGATGGATCATGCCATTCTTGCAGCACTTTGCCTGTATGATTTTTGTATGGAATCAGAAATACCGGTTTTGGTGTGCGGACATCATACAGATGGATACCGGCATGAGAACCTGAAAGACGAAACGGTGTATCTGCATTGCTGCGCAGATTTTGAAACGGATGAAAAGGATCGGTTCCGGATCGCTGGTATGCAGCCTTATGGAAGCAACCGGGATGGAACTGCATTGTGGTATGCTGGCAGCCGGCTTTTAGAACGACCGGAAAAGCAGAAACTGCTGTTTGTGATCAGTGATGGTGCACCTAATGCAAACCAGTATGGAGGCACAGGGGCAAAAAGGGACCTTCAGAAGATTCGGAAAAAGCTGCTGCAGCAGGGAGTATTCTTTCAGGCGGCTGCGATCGGAAGCGACAAGGAAGCAATTCAGGAAATTTATGAGGAATCTTTTCTGGATATTACGGATCTTGAACAGCTTCCGGCTCTTCTGACAAAAAAACTGCTGCGCTTTATCAGGAGGTAAGGATGAACAGGAAAAACAGGAAAGAAAAAGAACAGAATACGGATGTATCAAAACAGATCTGTGTTCATAAGACACAGAATACGTTACTGGAATTTAATAGCTTTTTGCGGATGGCAGAGCCAAAGGATTTCTGGCATCTTCACGAAGACTTTGCCAGCGATTATTCCAGGATCCGGGCGGTCATGGTTGACTACAGCAAAGAAGACAGCATCAGCGTTTATGCAAATCTGAGCCCGGAAATCATAAAATACCTGTACTCCCGTATATGGAATAATGTACAGGAATTTAAATTCTTCCAGCAAAAGATCTTTTGCGAGGATAAAAATTCCAACACGGGAAGAGTTACAGTATTTTCCATACAGAGGAAGGTTCGCAACAACAAAGGAGAAGTTTTAAATTATCCGTGGGTTGTCAGGATACAGAATGGCACCGGTGTAGCGATGCATAATTCCAATGGCGGCCAGTATTGTAAAAAAGACAGCTACCGGAAAGAAAAAGAGGTTACCATACAGCTGAAAGATGAGGAAATCTTCACACTGTTTGCAAGAACTTCTGCTGTGATCCGGGCATTTGAACAGGACTGCATGACACGCCGCAGACAGGCTGGAAATTTCCGGAACTTGTACAGAATGATAGAAAAACTCATTGTGGGAACTGAGGAGGAAAAAGATAATGCTGCGTAAAAGAATAAAGAAGAATACATTGAAATGGAAAAAAATCTATGCGGAACAGCTTCTTGATATGATGGACGAGGAAGAAAATGCTTTACAGAAGATTTATCTGACAGGGTATGTACTTGAACTGAAAAAGAACCGGTATTTTGCCGGATGGTACAAAGACCGGATCGTTTGCCGTTCCCTGGAGTATGCACGTTATTTTCCGAGTGCTGAGGCAGCGGAAGAGTATGTACATAAGTATCTGGGATTTGCAGGCATGTCCTGTTATGTCTGCCATGTAAACTGGACGCTGGCTTCCTGCGGGAGTGAAAATATGGAAGATAACGAAGAGAACTTGTTAGAGGAAAATGGTAAAATCCTTTCGTTTGCAAATTATGCAGATGTAAAGCAATACCAGAAACAGCGAGGCATGGAACATTCTACAATGGCGATCACTTATGCAAGCCGGAAAAAGAAGATTATCCTGGCAGCATAAGAACAATTTTGGGGGACTGGCGAACAGTCCCCTTTTTATATGGGAAAACAGGAGGAAATCGGATGGAATGGAAGATTTATGAAGAATGGCTTGATATTACTCTGTACCGGCAGATGACGAACCTGATCTATAAGCTGTCATCTAATGAGGAAAAATATAAAATTTATATGCAATTAAAAGAAAATGATATGTTTCTGGAAAAGCCGAAAGTAGACATGGAAACCGCTTATGGACTGCACTATCCGGGAGAAGTCCTGGAGCGCATCGGAGAACATCTAACCTTGACAAAGCAGACATACCGTGCCCTCGGACTTGCCCTGGCAAGGATGATGCCTTTGCAGGAGACCTGTATGTTCAATGGAACTCAAAAGGATCTGTTTTGGAAAAAGATGAAACAGATTCTTGGAGAGAAAGACCTGTTTTTGATCAGTATCAATTATATCTGTGAGGAAAAGGAAAAGAATCGGTGGAAACAGGCCATGCATGCGTATCCATTTGAGCGAGCAGAAGAAATGCTGTTTGCCATGTCCATCCTTCCGGATGATGAAACACTGTGGGAAGGCATAAAACAGAGACTTGCTGACAGCTTTTCAAAGAACCGGAAGATATCCGTATTTACTGAATGGAATCTTTTCGTGTGGATGGTAGGCAAAGTAATGACAAAGCTTAAAGGGTATCGCAAAAAAGATCTGGATATCCTGAAACTGCTGGTAAAGTTAACAGGCACAAATGCTAAAAATGCGGATGCCGTTTTGGAAAAACGTATGCGTATGTTTGGATATTCCGACAAAGAGACCGCTTTTTTAAATTTTGTACTGATGTATTTTGTAGAGAGACCCGATCGGATAAGCCTTTCCGGGTTGACAGCAGAAAAAATTGGGCTGAATGTATTAGAGGCATTTTTGCCCGGAAAAGAGACATATCCAAAAGAAGCTTATGTACTTTGTTCACGGATTTTAAGAACATATGGGAAACTTTCTGTCCGTATCGACGGTAAAGAACGGCTGGAAAAATGTATGAATGAAACGTTCAGGGTGGAAAATGTAAAAACGTTTCTTACGTTGTTTCCATTTAGAAGTAATGAACCGGAAGAGTGGCACTACATTGATCTGACAGAAGAAAAATGGGATCCTCTGGTAAAAGAACTCTCTTCGGAAGAATTTGAAGCGTGTGTTACAGATACTCTGAAAGGCAAAACATACAGTACGAAAAGTTTGCTGAAGTATCTGGAACGTTATGAAAACCTTACAGGAAAAAGATACCAGGATGTTTTCTGGAAAAAGAGTGAGCCGGAACTTTACGCGGTTTTCAACCGGCTGATCCTGCATGGGATTTTGGATGGAAAAAAGTATCTGGAAGAGTTTGTAAAGGATTATAAAAATGAAGATCCAGATTTGGAAAAGAAATGGGAATTTATGGCAGGATATTTAAAAAGTGAAATAAAGGGTCTTTGTAATGAGCATTCCTATCCTATGCTGAAATTTCTGATCAATGAGATTGGAATGGATGGATGCGAATTCTTAAGCCCCTGGAGGATTTTAAAGGAAACTTTCTCCTTGGGATACTATGCTATCCGACATAGAGAGTGCGAATTTTTTTCGCCAGTTCTGGGAAAAGAGGAACACCGGGAACTGTTTTCAATGGTAGAAAAGAAGTTTTTTTATGAATATCCGGATATTTATCCAGAATACCTGACGGCCTTACTTTTAAAGGAAAGTACAGCACTTTGGATGGAACAGTCAGAAGCATATGAGCTTTCCAAATTGCTTCTTCCATTTATAAGTGATTCTTATCGAAGAGAAACCCTGTATCAGAAATATATGACAGAAGAGGATCGGAAAAGATATCAGGAACGGAAAGAATGGCTAAAGGAACAGAAAAAACGGATAGATCACTGGAAAACTGAAAAAAACATCAAACAGCAGTTTAATCAGATATTACGGGAAAACAGAAAAACGGATAAGGAGATTCAGTCTATTTATGAGTTTTACAAGAATGGTCGTTATTCATATGGCCATAAAAAGCTCTACTGTAAGATCGTTTCCTCGTATTTAAAAGATAATTTTGCAGGAACAGCGAAAAAGCCTATGGCAAAAAAGGAAGCTCTGTATCTTCTTAAGCTGGCAGAAAATATGTACCAGGACGAATGCATGGAGTTACCGGAGATTACTGAATTAATAGAAAGGGCAGAGGTAGCGTGATGATCGAAAGAATCTTAAATCACATGAATATTTACAGGGAAATGAAAAATGCAGCAATTCCCCTGAACCTGATAGGAAAGAAAGGGGAAGATTCCTGTATGAATGCGGACAGACTGGTAAATCAGCAGGAACTTTCCAGTCTGATGGAGGGGTTAAATGAGGAGACGATTTCTTCTTTGATGGACGATCCGGAAATACTCAGCTATTTGGGGAAAATGAACAAAAAGGATTTTCCTATTTTAGAACCAGACCGCATCAGAATGGTCATAGAATGTGCAGGAAATGAAAAACTGTCCGAATTCCCCTATAAAAAGATTGAGAAAGTACTGGCAGATAAAGAAATCCCGGACCGGATCGTATATGTTTATCTGAAATATTATGCTTTTCTGGAACCGAAAGAAGAGTTAAAGAAACAGCTTGTAGCAAGTCTTGAGACCTGCATTGGTGAGTTTGATGTTGCCCGTGCGGGAATAAAGATACGCATGCTTTTGATAAATCCGGCTTTTTCAACGGAGCTTCTTTATGAGCTGCTCAAGGATGAGGAATCATTGGCATTACTTTTGAAGCAGGATCTGATGGAACTCGTAAATTATTTATCCGAGTTTTGTAAAGAAACGGAAAGCTTAAATAAGAAACAGCTGGAAGAACTGAGCCGGCATCCAAAAGAAATCCGGAATGGATTAGAAGTGGTTCTTGCTCATATCCCAAAAGAATGGCAGGCCTCTTTTCTTCACTTGTGGCTTTGGAACGAATCATTATATGCAGATATTCCAAAGCTGATAAGATTTTTGACAGGTCCGGATGCAGATTTTGAAAAGATTTCAAATGGAAAGGCAGCCTATGTGAACACTCTGTATGGAAATCCGCTTCCAGATATGGATCTTTATGAGCTGACTTTGGAAAAGACAGAGCTTATCCTGTATGCCATTACGAAACGGAAGAAACATTTCCTGGAACTTTTGCGAAAGAATGGAGACTGGCTTATAAACCTTGACAGGAATTCGTTGATTCTGGATGAAGAGGTTTATAAAAGATGCCTGAATCTAAATACTTTAAACGAGCAAAATTTAAGGGATTGTGAATATATGGTAGTTCCCTGGAGAAAGAGTGAAGAATCACTGTTTTCGAAGCCTCGTGTATTTGAAGAATTGAAAATCCTGTACAATGTAAAAGCAGTCTACATAGACTTGTATGATCGTTTAGCATACTCCAAAAGTGATGATCGTCTTCGGGTGATCCGTGAGTTGATAAAAAGAGACTGCCTGACAGATGCATTAGAGGAAAATCAGATTGAGCGATTGGCAGAAGCTT
>JABLTS010109551.1_pt1 | contig 13603 bp, 10 predicted proteins | sample 7160081 | NCBI WGS metagenome assembly JABLTS01 (sample SAMN14651231, study PRJNA627086) | human gut metagenome | isolation source: feces | host: Homo sapiens | reverse complement strand
TCCTCATTTTATTTTAATAAGGTATATATGATTGACAAAAACGTCGTAAAAACATTAGTGGATGAGTGGCTCCAAGATAAGGAATATTTCTTGGTGGACATCGAAATTAGTCAAGACAACAGAATCGTTGTCGAAATCGACCATGCAGATGGTGTGTGGATTGAGGATTGCGTGGACCTCAGCAGGTTCATAGAAGATCATTTGGACCGCGAGAAAGAAGACTTCGAGTTGGAAGTCGGTTCCGCAGGTCTTGGCCAACCATTCAAGGTACCTCAGCAGTACATCAACTTCGTGGGCAAGGAAGTGGAGGTGCTTGATGCCGATGGGCAAAAGGTGAAGGGCATCCTCAAGTCGGTTGACGGCAATGACTTCACGGTCAGTGTCGAAGAGAAGGTAAAGGTGGAAGGCAAGAAGCGTCCTGTCAAGCAGGAAGTTGACCACATATACCAAATGGATCAGGTGAAATATACAAAATACTTAATAAGTTTCAAATAAGATATGGCTAAGAAAAAGCAAGAAATAACAGCGAGTATGATTGATACATTCCGCGAGTTTAAGGAAACCAAGAATATCGACCGTACTACTTTGGTGAGCGTGTTGGAGGAAAGCTTCCGTAATGTGCTTGCCAAGATTTTTGGTAGCGATGAGAACTTTGATGTCATTGTGAACCCTGACAAGGGTGACTTCGAGATCTATCGTAACCGTGTGGTTGTGGCTGATGGCGAAGTCGAGGACGAGAACAAGGAAATCGCTTTGGCTGAAGCTCGCAAGATAGAACCAGACTATGAGGTAGGCGAGGATGTGAGTGAAAAGGTGGACTTCAATAAGTTTGGTCGTCGTGCTATCCTTACCCTTCGTCAGACTTTGGCATCTAAGATCTTGGAGTTGGAGCATGATTCTCTCTATAACAAGTATAAGGATCGTGTAGGTCAGGTGATCGCCGGTGAGGTTTATCAGATCTGGAAACGTGAGGTGCTCATCGTTGATGATGAGAACAACGAGTTGATTCTTCCTAAGTCAGAGCAAATCCCTGGTGACCAGTATCGCAAGGGTGAGACTGTACGTGCCGTCATCCTCCGTGTAGATAATGACAACAACAACCCAAAGATTATCTTGAGCCGTACTGCTCCTATCTTCTTGCAGAGATTGTTGGAGGCTGAGGTTCCTGAGATTGCTGAGGGCTTGATCGCTATCCGCCGAATCGCTCGTATGCCAGGTGAGCGTGCCAAGATTGCTGTAGAAACTTTTGATGAGCGCATTGACCCAGTAGGTGCTTGCGTCGGTGTGAAGGGTAGCCGTGTACATGGCATCGTTCGTGAGTTGGGTAATGAGAACTTGGATGTCATCAATTATACCAGCAACACTAAGCTCTTCATCCAGCGTGCATTGGCTCCAGCCAAGATCTCTTCTGTCAATATCGATGAGGAGAACAAGAAGGCTGAGGTGTTCTTGCAGCCAGAGGAGGTAAGTTTGGCTATCGGTCGTGGTGGTATGAACATCAAGTTGGCTTCCATGTTGACCGAATATACCATTGATGTATTCCGTGAGATTGATGAGAGCCAGGCAGATGAGGATATCTACTTGGACGAGTTCTCTGACGAGATTGATCAGTGGGTTATCGATGCCATCAAGGGTATTGGTTTGGATACAGCTAAGCAGGTACTCAATGCTCCACGTGATATGCTCGTAGAGAAGGCAGACTTGGAGGAAGAGACTGTGGATAACGTATTGAAGGTCTTGCGTGCTGAGTTTGAGCAGTAATCCCAAGATGATCAATCAATAATATTAAGAGACAAAAGAATAGGAGTATAAATAGATATATATGAGCATCAGATTAAATAAAGCACTACGTGAATTGAATATAGGACTTCAGACGGCAGTTGAATTCCTATCTAAGAAGAATGACCTGGGAGAGGTCAAGGCTGAACCGAGCTTCAAACTCAGCGACCAGCAATACAAGGCTCTTACAGATGCCTTCAGTCAAGATAAGGAAGTTCGTGACCAAGCCGAGAAACTTTTCCCTAAAAAGACTAAGGATAAGAAGCGTGCGCAAGAGCAGAAGGACAACCATGCTGAGAGCGTCTTGGAGTCAAGTGGACCACAAAAGTTTAAACCACTGGGAAAGATAGACTTAGATAGCATCGGTAAACCAGCTGCGAAGTCTGCTGCTCCTGCAACAAAAGAGGCGCCTAAAAAGGAAGAGGCTGCTGCCGTCAGCCCTGCCCCTAATCATCAGGCTTCTATGGCTGAAGCAAAAGACAATCGTGAACGTCAGGGTGCGACTGCAGGTCAGACCAAGGGTGACCAGCATAAGCAAAATGGTGGGCAGAACAATGGTCAACAGAAGCAAAATAAGCAAAAGACAATGCAAAATCAGGCTAACAACAACCAGCCACAAAAAGCTGAGACCCCTGCAGAAACTCCTGCTACTACAGGCAGCGTGTTCACATTGAAGAGCGAGAAGAAATTCTCTAGTAATGAACCTAAGGTGCTTGGCAAGATTGACCTATCTTCTCTGAACCAGAGCACTCGTCCTAAGAAAAAGACCAAGGAAGAGCGTCGCAAGGAACGTGAGGAGAAATTGGCTCAGCAGCATAGTGAGCGCAAGAAGCGTGTTCGTATCAATAAGGAACGCGTGGATATCAATGCTGAGGCTAACCAGAATAATGGTGGCGGCAAAAACAATGGCGGCAACCAGAACAATAATAATGGTGGCAACGGCAAGAAGAATAAAAACAAGAATAAGAACAAGAATAAGAATAATCAGAACAACCAGCGTCAAATCGAGGTGGACGACGAGGCTGTAGCACGCCAGGTTAAGGAGACTCTTGCTCGTTTGACAAGCAAGAGCCAGAACAAGAAGGGTGCTAAGTATCGTAAGGAGAAGCGTGAGGCTGTACAGGAGAAGTTGCAAGACCAGGCTCGTCAGGAGCAGAAGGAAAGCAAGATCCTGAAACTGACCGAGTTCGTTACCGTTAGCGAGTTGGCTACGATGATGGACATCAGCGTTACTCAGGTCATCTCTACCTTGATGGGCGTAGGTATCATGGTATCCATCAACCAGCGCCTCGATGCCGAGACCATCAACATGGTGGCTGAGGAGTTCGGCTTCAAGACCGAGTACGTAAGTGCTGAGGTTCAGGAGGCTGTAAGCGAGGAAGTGGATGATGAAAACGACTTGGTTCCACGTGCTCCAATCGTAACTGTGATGGGTCACGTTGACCATGGTAAGACTTCCTTGCTCGACTATATCCGCAATACCAATGTGATTGCTGGTGAGGCGGGTGGTATCACCCAGCACATCGGTGCTTACAGTGTGACCTTGAAGAGTGGTCGCAAGGTAACCTTCCTTGATACTCCAGGTCACGAAGCATTTACCGCCATGCGTGCCCGTGGTGCCCAGGCTACCGATATTGCCATCATCATCATCGCTGCCGATGACTCTGTGATGCCTACTACCAAGGAGGCAATCGCTCATGCCCAGGCTGCTGGTGTGCCAATGGTATTCGCTATCAACAAGATAGATAAGCCAGGTGCCAACCCTGATCGCATCCGTGAGGACTTGGCGAATATGAACCTCCTCGTTGAGGAATGGGGTGGTAAGTATCAGTGTCAGGAAATCAGTGCCAAGAAGGGTATCGGTGTACATGACTTGCTTGACAAGGTGCTCTTGGAGGCAGACATGCTTGACTTGAAGGCTAACCCTAACCGTCGTGCTACTGGTACCATCATCGAGTCTTCTCTCGACAAGGGTCGTGGTTATGTTTCTACCGTATTGGTTGCTAATGGTACCTTGAAGGTAGGTGACATCGTGCTCGCCGGTACTTCTTGGGGTCGTGTCAAGGCTATGTTCAATGAGCGTAATGCCAACATCAAGTCGGCTGCTCCAGCAGAGCCTGCTATCATCCTCGGTTTGAATGGCGCTCCTACAGCAGGTGACCAGTTCCATGTGATTGAGACTGAACAAGAGGCTCGTGAGATTGCCAACAAGCGTGAGCAGTTGCAGCGTGAGCAGGGCTTGCGTACTCAGAAGCGCTTGACACTGGGTGATATTTCTCACCGTATCGCACGTGGCGAGTTCCATGAGTTGAACGTCATAGTCAAGGGTGATACCGATGGTTCTGTTGAGGCTTTGAGCGACTCATTCATCAAGCTTTCTACTGAGAAGGTTCAGGTGAACGTAGTCAACAAGGCGGTAGGTCAGATTTCAGAGAACGATGTCATGTTGGCTTCTGCATCAGATGCCATCATCGTCGGTTTCCAGGTTCGTCCTTCTGCTGATGCTCGTAAGGCTGCCGACCGTGAGGGTGTTGAAATCAATACATACTCTATCATCTACGATGCCATCGACGATATCAAGAGTGCGATGGTAGGTATGCTCGACAAGGTGAAGAAGGAAATCATCACGGGTCAGGTAGAGGTGAAGCAGACCTTCAAGATTAGCAAGGTGGGCACCATCGCCGGTGGTCTCGTTGTTGAGGGTAAGGTTCACTCTAAGGACAAGGCTCGTGTCATCCGTGACGGTATCGTTATCCGTACAGCCGAGATTGGTGCCTTGAAGCGTTACAAGGACGATGTCAAGGAAGTCGTTACCGGTATGGAGTGTGGTTTGAGCCTCGTCAACTACAATGATATTCAGGAAGGTGACGTTATCGAGACCTTCACTGAGATTGAGGTAGAGCAGAAACTGTAATAAGTGAAGAATGAAGAACGAAGAGTGAAAAAATCATTTGCTTTTGGTTCCTCTATATATAATAAGGTAGGGATGAGCCTCAAAACGGCTTATCCCTATTTATGGTTTAAAGATTAAAATGGCAGAAATAGATAATGAAAAGAATCAGTTTGTCAAGGAGGTGATTGACCAGAAATATGAGTATGGCTTCACCACCGATGTGCATACTGAAATCATAGAAAAAGGACTCAACGAGGATGTTGTGCGCCTGATCTCACAGAAGAAGGGAGAGCCAGAATGGATGCTCGAATTTCGTCTGAAAGCCTACAATTACTGGAAGACGCTCCAGGAGCCGAAATGGGGACACGTACATGTGCCACCTATCGACTATCAGGAGATTTCATACTATGCAGACCCATTGGCAAAGAAACCTGCCAATAAGGAAATCGACCCTGAATTGGAGAAAACCTTCGATAAGTTGGGCATTCCTTTGGAGGAAAGATTGGCACTGAGCGGTACTGCCGTGGATGCCATCATGGACTCCGTGTCAGTGAAGACTACTTTCAAGGAGAAACTCCGTGAGAAGGGTGTCATCTTCTGTAGTATTGGTGAGGCCATCAAGGAACATCCCGACTTGGTGAAGGAATATTTGGGAACAGTCGTTCCTTATCGTGATAACTTCTATGCGGCACTTAATAGTGCGGTGTTCAGCGATGGTTCCTTCGTCTATATCCCTAAGGGAGTGCGTTGCCCAATGGAGTTGAGCAGTTATTTCCGTATCAATGCCCGCAACACCGGACAGTTTGAGCGAACCTTGATTATCGCCGATGATGATGCTTACGTTTCTTACTTGGAGGGATGTACTGCTCCAATGCGCGATGAAAACCAACTTCATGCAGCCATTGTTGAGATTATCGTCAAGGATAATGCTGAAGTAAAGTACTCTACCGTACAAAACTGGTATCCGGGCGATGAACACGGCAAGGGTGGTGTCCTAAACCTTGTGACCAAACGAGGTGACTTGCGTGGTGTCAACTCCAAGTTGAGTTGGACACAGGTAGAGACAGGTTCTGCCATCACTTGGAAGTATCCTTCTTGCGTCTTGCGTGGCGACAATTCTGTAGCAGAGTTCTACAGTGTGGCTGTCACCAACAATTATCAGGAGGCTGATACCGGTACCAAGATGATTCACATGGGTAAGAACACCAAGAGTACCATCATTTCGAAGGGTATCTCCGCTGGTCATAGCCAGAACTCCTATCGTGGTTTGGTGCGTGCTACTTCCAATGCCGACAATGCTCGCAACTATAGTTCTTGCGATTCGCTGCTCTTGGGTAGCAACTGTGGAGCACATACTTTCCCATATATGGACGCCCACAACGACACGGCTGTGTTTGAGCATGAAGCTACCACCTCGAAGATTTCGGAAGACCAGCTCTTCTATTGCAATCAGCGAGGAATCCCTACCGAAGAAGCTGTCGGCTTGATCGTCAACGGCTATGCCAAGGACGTGCTCAACAAGTTGCCGATGGAGTTTGCCGTTGAGGCTCAGAAACTCCTCAGTGTATCATTGGAGGGAACCGTCGGATAAAGAAAATTTTTCTCGATGAAATCGATAAAAATAGAATCATATCGATAAAAACAGACTAAATTATGTTAGAGGTAAAGAATCTGCATGCTACTATTGCAGGCAAAGAAATATTGAAAGGTATCAACCTCACGATTGGTGATGGCGAGATACATGCTATTATGGGACCTAATGGTTCTGGTAAGTCAACCTTGAGTGCAGTGCTCACGGGTAACCCTCTCTATACCGTAACCGAGGGCGAGGCTATCTTCAACGGCAAGAACCTCCTGGATATGAAGCCAGAGGACCGTGCTCGTGAGGGCTTGTTCCTCTCTTTCCAGTATCCAGTGGAGATTCCTGGAGTATCCATGACCAACTTCATGCGTGCTGCCATCAATGCCAAGCGTGAATACCAAGGCTTGGAGCCATTGAACGCAAGCGAGTTCATGAAGTTGATGCGTGAGAAGCGTGAGTTGGTGGAACTCGACAGCAAGTTGGCTCGCCGTTCAGTCAATGAGGGTTTCTCTGGAGGCGAGAAGAAGCGTAATGAGATTTTCCAAATGGCGATGTTGGAGCCAAAGCTCTCTATTCTCGATGAGACCGACTCTGGTCTTGACGTGGATGCTATGCGTATCGTAGCCGATGGTGTCAACAAGATGCACACCGACCAGACATCTGCTATCGTGATTACCCACTATGAGCGTTTGCTCGATATGATTAAGCCTAGTGTGGTACACGTACTTTATAAGGGAAGAATCGTGAAGACTGCTGGTCCTGAGCTTGCCAAGGAGATTGAGGCTCGTGGCTATGACTGGATCAAGGCAGAGGTGGATGGAAAAGAATAAGAACTATGAATGCAGAGAAACAATATTTAGAATTGTATCAGTCTTCTTCGAGAATAATCAAGAAGAACAGTGCTGAGGTTCTCAATGCGGTACGTGATGCGGCATTCGAGGATTTCCGTCGCCTGGGCTTTCCTTCTCGCAAGGTGGAGAGATACAAATATACCGATATGAGCGCCATCTTCGAACCTGATTATGGTCTGAACTTGAAGCGTCTCGATATTCCTGTCGATCCATACGAGGCTTTCCGCTGTGACGTGCCTAATCTGAGCACTTCACTTTACTTTGTAGTCAACGATAGTTTCTATTCCAAGGCTCTGCCTAAGGTGGAGCTGCCAGAGGGTGTTATCGTGGATTCTTTGGGCAAGGTTGCCGCAGAAAATCCTGAACTCATCGCTAAATACTATGCTCAGATCGCTAAAACCGACGAGGATGGTATCACGGCGTTGAATACGGTGCTGGCACAGGACGGCTTGTTCGTCTATGTTCCTAAAAATGTAAAGGTGGAGCGTGCCATCCAGGTCATCAATATCCTTCGCTCAGATGTCGATTTGATGGTCAATCGCCGTGTACTCATCGTCTTGGAACAGGGTGCGGAGGCAAAATTCCTATTCTGCGACCATGCCGCTGACGACCGCAACTTCCTTGCCACTCAAGTGATTGAGGCATACGTGGGCGAGAATGCAAGCCTCGACCTTTATTGCTTGGAGGAGACTCACATTAAGAACCGCCGTGTCAGCAATGTCTATATTGAGCAGCAGGCTAACAGCCGTGTCAACCACAATGTGATTACCCTTCATAATGGTATCACTCGCAACCGTCTCGACTTGGTGTTCAAGGGTGAGGGTGCTGAGTGCTTCTGCAATGGTTGTGTCATCGCCGACAAGAACCAGGTGGTGGATAACAATACGCTCATTGACCATCAGGTAGGTCATTGTACCAGCAACGAACTCTATAAATATGTACTCGATGACGAGGCAAGAGGTGCTTTTGCCGGTCGTGTCTTGGTGCGCCATGGTGCACAGAAGACGACTTCACAGGAGACCAACCAAAATCTTTGCGCCACCAAGACTGCTCGTATGTTCACCCAGCCGATGTTGGAGATTTATGCCGATGATGTGAAGTGTGCGCATGGTAGTACCATCGGTCAGTTGAACGATGCCGCCTTGTTCTATATGCAGCAGCGTGGCGTGAGCCGTGAAGAGGCGAAATTGCTTCTCCAGTTTGCATTTATCAATGAAGTCATCGATAAAATGGAGTTGGAGCCATTGCGTGACCGCCTCCATCATTTGGTGGAGAAACGTTTCCGTGGCGAACTGAACAAGTGTGAAGGTTGCAAGCTTTGCAAGTAATAATATATAAGAAGTTCCTTTCGGGGAACTTCTTTTCTTGAATCAATAAAAGAAAGTCTTAGGATATGTATGATATTAATCAAGTAAGAGCAGATTTCCCGATTTTATCGAGAACCGTATATGATAAACCATTGGTATATCTTGACAATGCTGCCACCACGCAGAAACCTCTTTGTGTGTTGGATGCTATGCGTGAGGAATATCTCAATGTGAATGCCAATGTGCATCGTGGCGTTCATTATCTTTCTCAGCAAGCTACCGACCTTCATGAGGCGGCTCGTGAGACAGTACGCAAGTTTATCAATGCGCCTAAGACGGAAGAGATTATCTTCACCCGTGGTACTACCGAGAGCCTAAATCTCGTGGTTTCATCGTTCTGTGACGAGTTTATGCAGGAGGGTGACGAGGTGATTATCTCTACGATGGAGCATCACTCCAATATCGTGCCTTGGCAGTTGCAGGCAGCCAAGAAAGGCATTGCTATCCGTGTGATTCCTATCAATGACAAGGGTGAGATTAATCTCGATGAATTCAAGGATTTGTTTACCGAGAAGACGAAAATCGTGAGCATCGCCCAAGTAAGTAATGTATTGGGTACGGTGAATCCTGTCAAGGAGATGATTCGCATCGCACATGAGCATGATGTACCTGTGATGGTGGATGGCGCTCAAAGCACGCCTCACTTCAAGGTGGATGTGCAAGACTTGGATTGCGACTTCTTCGCTTTCAGCGGTCATAAGATATATGGTCCTACGGGTATTGGTGTCCTTTATGGTAAGGAGAAATGGCTCGACAAGATGCCTCCTTATCAGGGCGGTGGCGAGATGATAGAGAGCGTGAGCTTCGAGAAGACTACTTTCGAGAAGTTGCCTTTCAAGTTTGAGGCTGGTACTCCTGATTATGTCGCTACCCATGGCTTGGCAAAGGCAATAGATTATGTGTCTGCCTTGGGTATGGACAATATTGCCCAGCATGAGCATGAACTGACGGAATACTGTATGCAGCAGATGAGAAACATCGATGGAATCAGACTTTTTGGTCAGCAAGAGGGCAAGGATGCCGTTGTTAGCTTCCTCGTAGGAGATATTCACCACATGGATATGGGAACGCTTCTCGATCGCTTGGGTATTGCCGTTCGTACCGGTCACCATTGTGCCCAACCATTGATGGATCGCTATGGCATACTAGGAACAGTGCGTGCAAGCTTCGCCTTGTATAATACCAAAGAGGAAGTCGATGCTCTCATTGCAGGAGTCAAAAGAGTTGCCCAAATGTTCTAGCATTTCATTATACATTATTCATTATACATTGTAAATTAAATCAAGTGTTAGAAAGTCATTATTATAAAGATATGATTGAGGCTGGCTGTGATGAGGCTGGCAGAGGATGTTTGGCGGGGAGTGTCTATGCTGCCGCCGTCATCCTGCCGCCTGATTATCAAAACCCCGATCTCAACGACAGTAAGAAGTTGACTGATAAGAAGCGCAAGGCACTTCGAGAGCAGATAGAACGTGACGCTGTGGCTTGGGCTGTTGGTATCGTTACTCCCGATGAAATCGACAAAATCAATATTCTTAATGCGAGTATTCTAGCTATGCACCGTGCTCTCGACCAGTTGAAGGTTCGCCCTGAGGCGGTCATTGTGGATGGCAATCGTTTCAAGCCTTATCAGAATCTCCCTTATACCACGATAGTCAAGGGTGACGGCAAATACCTAGCTATCGCAGCCGCCAGCATCCTTGCCAAGACCTATCGTGATGATTATATGGATGCTCTTGCCGAGGAATATCCTCAGTACGATTGGAAGAGTAATAAGGGTTATCCTACCAAGAAACATCGTGCTGCCATCAAGCAGTTCGGTGTCACCCCTTATCATCGTATGAGCTATAATCTCCTTGGCACCGGTGAATTGTCCATTGATTTTGGGGAATTATATTCTGTGCAAAAATAAAGACAGGTAAGTATCCTAACCATGAGTTGGAATAGAAATATTGAATACGGAGATGAGTGACTTTAAAAACATAGCCAAGGTATTCGGAATCCTCCTTATTATCTTTGGGTGGTTCTTCTATGAGTTTCGTTTGTATGAAACTGATGATGATGTCAAGAAGCAGATTCTTGACGAGGAAGTCCCCAAGGCTTATGATTTTCATGTCGTATCGTGCAAGGAATATAGAGGTTTCTCTTTTGTTGGTGTAGGTTCTCATGGAGATACGATCCATGAGAATCTATCCGCCTTCTGGAATTTGTATCAAAAATACCAAAAGGGCGATAGAATCGTAAAGAGAAAAGGGGAGAAAACGCTCTTCTTGATTCATCATGCTGATACAGCTTGTGTTCATCTATCTTATAAACAAAATGACTTATAGATATCATGATGAGTTTCAAACAAATGCACGAATTTAGGCTTCACCCTTCACCTTTGGGGCTGAAACGCCCATAAACACTGGGGTTGCGAGGGTGATGGGTGCTCGCTAAGGGTTCACCTAGGCTTCACCCTCCATTCAACTTGCAAATTTTATACTCCTAAAACTGAGTTCTCGGTTATCAAACTTCAAGCTTTTGATAGTCTGATTTCGAGTTTGGTATTCGTCAAGCTGAGACATGGATTCTTATCTCACTGGGGCGCAAAATTGCCCTTTCCTAGGGCAAAAACTTGCCCTAGCAAGGCATAAATCTAGCTCTGGGCATAGTGTGGGACACATCTAGCGATCAACTCCTATCACCCAAGCCCTGCCATCTATTACGACCGAGTCTAGTCGCCTATTACGACTAGAGTTGATCGTCTATTATGCCTAGAGCTTGTCATCTATTACGATGGCGAAGAGGTGGTGAAGCCTAGGTGAACCCATGGTAACTGCTCTTCACCCTCTCAACCCCAGTGTTTATGGGCGTTTCAGCCCAAAAGGTGAAGGGTGAAGCCTTTTGACCTTAATTCGTTTTCTTACGCAAAAAAGGAATTATGGGATGATAAAAATGTGCTGAACTACCGCCCTAACTATCATTTTTAACATAGTTAGGGCGGTACTATAAGCTGAAATGCCGCCCTAACTACCATTTTTGATATAGTTAGGGCGGCATTATAAGTATTTCTTCGGATGAATATCGGTTAGAAATCGAGGGTGATGCCCTTGTCATCTATCTTCTTGTATGTCTTGCCATTCACCGTTACGTTCTTCGAGTTCTTGGCATCGAAGGTGTGGGTCTTGGCACTCACCTTGATGTTCTCCAACTTCACACCATCCGTGCGGTTGATGACGATGCCCTGCTCGGCATTGTTCACCTCCATGTCCTTGATGCTGATGTTCTGTACAGGCATCTCTGGCAAGCCATTGAAGTAGGCGGCACGGCGAGCACCACGGCAGATGACGTGGTTGATGTCGATGTTGCGGAAGGCTGGGGTGGTCTCATCCACCTTCTTCATATCCACCACTTGCTGCTTCTTTTGGTCGCCATCGTTGAGCACTTCTACCGCCGACTTGCCTCCATAGTAGAGGTCGAAGGTCACCACATCGGTCTGGATGTCAAACATAGACATATTATTAATGTATATGTTCTCTACGACACCGCCTCTGCCACGGGCACTCTTGAAGCGCAAGCCGACATCGGTGCCGAGGAACTGGCAGTTGGTTACCATCACGTTCTTCACGCCGCCGCTCATCTCGCTACCTACCACGAAGCCGCCGTGACCCTTGAAAACGGTGCATCCATCGACAATCACGTTCTCGCAAGGGATGCCACGCTTTCTGCCATCGAGGTCCTTGCCGCTCTTGATGCAGATACCATCGTCGCCCACATCAAAGGTGGAGTTGACGATGAGGGAGTTCTTGCAAGACTCCAGGTCGAGACCATCGCCATTCTGTGCGAAGGAAGGATTGCGTACCAAGACATCCTCGATGAGCACGTTCTCACACATCAGAGGATGGATGTTCCAGGCAGGAGAGTTCTGGAAGATGACACCATTCAGCCATACGTTCTTGCAGCTGATGAGGCTGATCATCACAGGACGGAGATAATCCTTCACCTCGTTCCATCCCTCCTCGGTGGTGATGCCGAGAGGCACGTTCATGCCAGCGCCTTTTTCGTCAGCCTTCATGGCAGCCTCAGAAGGGAACCAATAGTTAGGATTCTTGAAAGCACCGCCACGAGAAGTAATCTGCTTCCACTGAGCCGAAGTTACCTTGGCTTTCTTCAGCGGACGCCAATATTCGCCGTTTCCATCGATGGCACCCTGACCGGTGATTGCCACATTCTCCAGGTTGCGACCGGAGATAGGCGACTGGCAACGGCGTGTGTCCAAGCCCTCGAACGAGGTCTCTACGAGTGGGTAGAGATTGATGTCGGCAGAGAAGAGGATGATGCCACCTTTCTCTATATGTAGGTTGATGTTGCTCTTCAGCGTGATAGGTCCGGTGAACCAAACGCCTTGTGGCACGATGAGCTTGCCACCACCTTTCTGAGCCAAGGCATCGATGGCTTGGCGGAAGGCATCGGTACAGAGGGTCGAACCATCGCCCACGGCACCGAAGTCCTTCAGGTTGACCTCGTTGTTGGGGAATTGAGGGCGAGTCACCTTCTCCATCTTGAAGGGAAGATTCTCGTAAAGAGCATCATAATTGCTGGTTTCATCGGCGAAAGTGCCGAGAGACATCAAGCAAGCGCAAACGAAAAAGAATAATTTCTTCATTGAATCATTTGGGGTTTAATAGAGTTATTAAATAGCTATTTTCTTATCTTACTCTGCAAATTTACGTATATTTTTCTTTCCTGCCAAGGAGTTGAGGCGCAATTTAATCGCAAACGTTTTCGCTTGTGGGCGTATATACAACTGTATAATTTGTTTGATTTTGTCAAAAAATGTGTCGCATTCCTACGAATGCGACACTGAAAAGATAGGAATGCGACACATTTGTTGAGGAATGCGACACCCTATTTCATAAATTTTATCTAAATTTGCCAACACAAACCGATTGAACGTAAAAGGTGGATGATATGGAAATATGGAGTAAATGATGAGATATAATTCTAATTAATAATAATCAAAATAATGTTTATGAAGCTATCTTTACAACATTTGAAAAGAGATGCCCTGGCTCCTCCAAGAAGAGCTTGGGCTATGCGGCATTGGGCATTGAGCCTGCTGCTATTGGTAATGTTACAGTTTGTGGGT
>JABLTS010079129.1_pt1 | contig 13676 bp, 12 predicted proteins | sample 7160081 | NCBI WGS metagenome assembly JABLTS01 (sample SAMN14651231, study PRJNA627086) | human gut metagenome | isolation source: feces | host: Homo sapiens | reverse complement strand
GGGGCGGCGGTGAAACCGCCGGGACGGGCGAAACCCGTCAGGCCCGTTCCCGAAGGGAACGGGTCCCCTGCGGGGCGCCCATCCGGCGGCTATTGCAAATTCTGTCCAGATATTAGTAAGCCTTACCCCAAATGATCATGTGCTTGGCGGGCTTGCCGCAGCAGACGCAGGTGGCACCGAGGTCTTCCTGCTCTAGCGGCATGCAGCGGCTGGTGACGCCGATCTCATCCTTCATCTTGAGCTCGCAAGCCAGCTCGCCGCACCACATGGTCTTATAAAAGCCGTTGGTGCCGTCCGCGACCTTGTGCATTTCGTCCATATCGTGGGCAACATAGGTATTGGCTTCGCGGTTGGCCAGGGCCTTCTGGTACAGGCTGTCGTGGATCTCAGCCAGCAGGCGGGTGATCTCGCTTTCGAGATCCTCCAGCTTGACGAAGGTCTTTTCGCGGTTATCGCGACGGACCAGCACGCACTGGCCGGCTTCGATATCCTTGGGGCCGATCTCCAGACGCAGCGGGACGCCCTTCATCTCATACTGGGCGAACTTCCAGCCGGGGCTGTTCTCGGAAAGATCTATGTCTGCACGGAAGTTCTTTTTGAGGCGCTCACACAGGGCGGAAGCGGTCTCGGCAACGCCCTCCTTATGCTGGGCGATGGGGACGACCATGACCTGGATGGGAGCGACAGCGGGGGGCAGCACCAGGCCGTTATTATCACCGTGGGTCATAATAATGGCGCCGATGATTCGGGTAGACATACCCCAGCTGGTCTGGTGGGGATACTGCAGGGTATTGTTGCGGTCGGTGAACTGGATATCAAAGGCACGGGCAAAGCCGTCGCCGAAGTAGTGGGAGGTACCGCTTTGCAGGCTCTTACCGTCGTGCATCATGGCCTCGATGGTGTAGGTTTCTTCGGCGCCCGCAAATTTTTCCTTATCGGTCTTGACGCCCTTAACAACGGGGATGGCAAGATATTTCTCGCACATCTCTGCGTAGACATTCAGCATGCGCACGGTCTCAGCCTTGGCTTCCTCGGCGGTTTCGTGCATGGTGTGGCCCTCCTGCCACAGGAACTCGGCGCTGCGCAGGAAGGGGCGGGTGGTCTTTTCCCAGCGCATGACGCTGCACCACTGGTTATACAGCTTGGGCAGGTCACGGTAGCTGTGGATGATATGGGAATAGTGCTCACAGAACAGCGTTTCGCTGGTGGGGCGCACGCACAGGCGCTCCTCCAGCTTTTCCTCGCCGCCCATGGTGACCCAGGCGACCTCCGGGGCGAAGCCTTCCACATGGTCCTTCTCTTTCTGCAGAAGGCTCTCCGGTATGAGCATAGGCATATAGACATTCTGGTGACCAGTCGCCTTGAACATGCCGTCAAGAATATGCTGGATATTTTCCCAAATGGCATAGCCATAGGGGCGGATGATCATGCAGCCGCGGACGCTGCCGTAATCGACCAGCTCGGCCTTTTTAACGACATCGGTATACCACTGCGCAAAATCGTCCTCCATCGAGGTGATCTCGGCTACCATTTTCTTTTGATCTGCCATAGTATTTCTTTCTCCCTTTCAGTAGGATATATACTTTTATATTATACGGGTTTTTGCGTCATTTGCAAGGGATTGCGGGGATTTTGTGGGGAATTGGGAGGCGGGAGGCCAAAAGAAGCGGGCGGGGGGGAGGTACGGCAGAAGCTTGCGGAGGATGCCGACGGAAAACCCGCCGCGGGCAGGGGCTTCAAAATTTATTTACAATATTTCACCTTTTCGTCACGGCATTTTTACCGACCTTAAAAAAACAGGTCAAGCATTGTTCACAATTTAACGGTATACTAGGAAGCAGTCAAGGGGCCAGGCACCCCACAGAAAGGCAGGTCAGTTCCATGACATATCCGAACGACAACTTTAATGACCGCAACTTTACCACCGGCAATACCGATCTTCCCACCGGGGAGTATCGCTATGATAAAGACAGCATCCATCAGGATGCCGCGTCCGGGCAGGCGCAGCAAACGGCTGCTTCGGGGTATCATCCCTCGGACGCAAACAAAAAATCCACAGGACGGGGCAAGAAAGGGACGGCGCTGCTGCTGGCAGGCTGCCTGGTGCTCTCGATGGTGGGCGGCGCAGGCGGCGCTGTGATCGCTGCCAAGAGCGGCCTGCTGGGCACCGGTTCCACCGTTCTGTATCAAGGGGTAGAGGTCCCTTCCACCAACGGTTCCACCGTCGGCGTCAGTTATTCCGGTGTGGTGCAGCAGGTGGAGGACAGCGTAGTGGCCATCACCACCGAAAGTGTGGCGACCAACTACTTCTTCCGGCAGTATGTCACCCAGGGCGCAGGCTCCGGCGTGGTGCTGACGGCGGATGGCTACATTGTGACCAACTACCATGTGATAAAAGGCGCACAGCAGATCACCGTGACTGCCAATGACGGCAGCACCTATGCCGCCACCCTGGTGGGTACCGATGAGGATAACGACATCGCGGTGCTGAAGGTGGACGCCAAAGACCTGACCCCGGCTATTCTGGGCGACAGTGACACCCTGAAGGTGGGCGACGCCGTGCTGGCCATCGGCAACCCGCTGGGTACCCTTTCCGGCACCGTCACCGATGGTATCGTCAGCGCGCTGGAGCGCCAGGTAACGATAGATGGCAACAACATGACCCTGCTGCAAACCAGCGCGGCGGTCAACCCCGGTAATTCCGGCGGCGGTCTCTTTAATGCCAGCGGAGAGCTGATCGGCATTGTCAATGCCAAATCCACCAGCGATTCCAGCGGCAATGCCGTGGATAACATCGGCTTTGCCATCCCTATCAACAGCGTCAAGGCCATCATCGAGGATCTCATCAGCCACGGCTATGTGACTGGTCAGATCGTGCTGGGTGTCAGCCTGGTGGATATCACCGATGAGCGCACCGCCCGCTACTACGGGCTGGACAGCACCGGCGTGTATATCCAAAGCGTGGAGTCCGGCTCCATAGCGGATAAGGGCGGCCTGCAGGCCGGCGACCGGCTGCTGAGCTTTGGCGGGGTGGAGGTTTCCACCGCGGATGAGCTGAAGGCAGCGCTGGCCAGCCACAGCGTAGGCGACCGGGTGGAGATCAAGGTCTCCCGCAATGGCCGGGAATACACCCACAGTGTGGTACTGACCGAATATGTACCCAGCAGCGCCACCAATTAACTTGCCAACTTCTCCATACTCCTTTTCAATATCACAGCGAAGCCTCCCCCGTGAAGAATAGGGGAGGCTTCGCTGGATTTTGTACTTTTCCTCGGCAAAAAAATATGTTAGAATAGAACCAGAAGAAAGAGCTGCCGTGCGGCAGCGCAACGATAGGAGGAATCCCCCATGAGATTTTGCCCGAACTGCAACAGTGCCGTATATGATGACCGGGCGGAGCTTTGCCCAGAGTGCGGCAAGCCGATGAACCAAAATGTATGCCCCAGCTGCGGCCGGCGGCTACAGCCTGGCCAGAAATGTCCCCACTGCAGCGACTGCCGCGCCCACGGCGAACGCTATACCGTGCGAAACCAAAGTCCCGAACAGACTGTCAGCGGCGGACTGAGTATGTGGGCCTATATGGGGCTTATTCTGCTGGCGATGGTGCCGGTCATTGGGCTTATATTTATGATAGTGTGGGCGTGCGGCGTGAGCAGCAACCCCCAGCTGGCCCGCTTTGCCCGCGGCATGCTGCTGGCCAAGGCCGCGCTGTTCCTCATCGGGATCATCTTCTTTTCTGTGATGATGGCTGCCATGCAGCCGCTGCTGAATGAGCTGGAGGACTGGCTGAGCTACTACGGCGATGAATACGGCTACTATGATAACTTTGATGATTCCTACAATTACAATTTTGGCGATGACTATAATGCTGGTGATAACGGCGATCTCTTTGGCGATGACTGGCCCGATTTTTACGGGGAGGAGGCCCCGGCTGCCAATGCCGCGTAAATCATAAAGCAAAAGCCCCCTCCGGGTGTACCGGAGGGGGCTTTTTTATGTGGGATCACTTTTTGAGGGTCTCGCGGCTGCCCTTCCTGGCAGCGGCTGCTACCAGCCCGCCCAGTGCTACGATAGCCAGAAAGTTGGGAATAACCATCAGCTGGTTAAACATATCGGAAAGCTCCCAAGCTAGGTCATTGGATACGCAGGAGCCGAGGAAGATGAGCGCCACAGCGATGATGGAATAGACCGGGACGGCCTTTTTGCCAAAGAGGTATTCCACATTGATACGGCCGAAGAAGTTCCAGCCCAGGATGGTGGAGAAAGCGAAGAACATAAGGCAGATGGCCACGAACAGACTGCCGGCGGTATTACCCATGATGCTGGAGAACGCCAGCTGCGCCATATTGGTCTTGCTGACACCTTCGGCTGCGCCGGAGGCAAGGATCCCGTTGCCGGCATACAGGGTGGAGATAACGACCAGAGCGGTCATGGTAAGGACGACAAAGGTATCAATGAAAACGCCGATCATGGCCACAACGCCCTGCTCGTGCGGGCAGCTTACCTTAGCCATAGCGTGGGCGTGGGGAGTGGAGCCCATACCGGCCTCATTGCTGAACAGACCGCGCTTGACGCCCTGGCTGATGGCCTGCTTGAGCGCAAAGCCGAAGCTGCCGCCGATGATGGACTGCGGCTGGAACGCATAGCGGAAAATCATACCAAAGGTCTCCGGGATGAAACGAATGCGGGCCAGCAGCACCACCAGACCGCCAATGAGGTACAGACAGGCCATCACGGGGACGATCTTTTCAGCCCAGGAGGCCACCCGGTGGCTGCCGCCCAGGAATACAAAGGCAGAAAGAGCAGCCACAACAATACCGATGACCCAGGTGGGAACGCCGGTGGCATTGGAAAGCGCCTCACCGATGGAATTGGACTGCACCATGCTGCCGATAAAGCCCAGCGCAAGGATGATGGCTACGGCGAAGAAGCCGGCCAGGAACTTGCCGAAGCCACCCTTAAAGGCGCGCTTGATGTAATAAACCGGGCCGCCGTGGACGCTGCCATCCGCATTGACCACACGGGTCTCCTGCGCCAGCACCGCTTCCGCATAAATGGTAGCCATGCCGAAGAAGGCGATGATCCACATCCAGAAGATGGCGCCGGGACCGCCGATGAGGATAGCGCCGCAGGCGCCGACGATATTACCGGTACCTACCTGCGCGGCAATGGCCGTGGCCAGTGCCTGGAAGGAGGAAAAGCCGCCCTGCTGCTTTCCGCCATGGAGATTGATGTTGCCGAATACCCGGCGCATACCCTCGCCAAAGCAGCGCACCTGCACAAAGCGGGTACGGATGGAGAAATAAAGGCCCGCGCCCACCAGCAGGATGATGAGGATATAATCCGAGAGATAGCCGTTGATTTTTTGTACGATGTTGAGCAATGCTGCTTCCATTTGTTTCACTCCTGATTAAAATATTGCAGTGAAAAAAGGATAATAAAAAGGCTGCCCGTCTTTTTTAAGCGGCAGCCTCTGAAGAATAGCGAGCGATCAAACAAAAGATGCTTTGATGACCGCTCTGTCCTTTTGCCTGAGAGATTCGGCGGAAAAACCGCCTTGCACCTTCGGCACTCAACTCAATGAGATTCTCCAGAGCCCCCTCCATATTCAGTCTCTTACGATTCTGAATGTTTCTGCGGGGTCGCTATCGTTATTCACTTGATGTTATTCTACACCATTTTGCAGCTTTGTCAAGAGAAAAATGCAAAATGCGTTATTCTTCCGTGCGGATGCACCGCACCGTTACTCGGGCACGGCCATCGTAGGTGCAGGTAAACAGGGTAAGATCCCACTCCCCAGCCCGCATTTCCTCCACGGCGGTCTCCGGCAGGGTCTCCACCCGGTCCACCGTATAGCGGTAGGTCTGCCCGGCTGCATCGGTAAATAAGACGGCATCCCCGGGACGCAGGGTGTGCAGCGCGGCAAAGTGCCGCCGGTAATTGTGCGCCGCTATGATGATATCATCCCCGGCCAGGGTACCGGCATAGCGGCAGGGTGCCTGGCGCAGAAAATCCATCTCCCATTCGGCCCCCACCGGCAGCTCCAGCGCCAGGGTAGGTAGAGAAAGGATGCCCAGATACTCCTCCCCCTCCAAAGAGACCGTCAGCTCTCCGGCGGGCAGGGTAGGCATCGGCGCTGGAGACTGTCCGATGCTATGTGCCACGGCAGGCAAAATCCTTTGGGTGGCCGCCGCGGCACGGCGTTCCTCCCGCAGATTAAACCCCAATAGGAATGCGGCGGCCAAAATGCACAGGCCGCCCAAAATGATGCAGAACCGGCCGATACGCTCTCGTGTCATGTCGGTTTCCTCCGGCGGCGCAGGCGGCAGCCCACCGCCACCAGCAGCACCCCTATGGCTGCCAGCAGCGTGATAGGCCATTGCAGCAGGCCGGTCTGCGGCAGCTTATCCCCTGGGGTGGGGGCCGGGTTATCCGGTATGATGATGACCGGCGGTTCGGGGGTACCGGAGCGCTCCAGCTTGGGCTCTACCGTTGCAGCGTACTGCCACCCGCCGCCCGCCTGTTGGGCCGGCAGCTCCAGCAGCACCGGGGTGGTGGTATAGGTGCAGCCGCCCTTTTGGTAGGGAGCCGCGCACAACAGATACAACCCGGTGGGCAGCCCCTCTAATGCAGCTTTGCCATCAGCCGCGGTGGTAAGCTGCTTTTCTGGGGAAATGCTTTGCTGCTCCACCCATTGGTCCAGCAGCCCGGCCGCCTGCCGCCAGTCGGCGGCATCCCGCAGGTTCCCCAGCACAATACCGCTATCCTCATAGGCCAGCAGCAGGGTGTGCTCTCCCTGCGGAGAAAGCGCCGCCACCCGGTACAGCGAAAAGCCCATGCCGCTTACTGGCTTATTCTCATAGTGACAGTCAATGGTCAACGCGCACAGCGCGTCAGGATCGGCTGTCTGTGCTATCGCGGGGAGACACAGCAGTATGATCAGGATCAGGGCCAGAACGGCTCTGAGACGCTTTTTCATCAGTTCTCCCCCTTTCTATCACATTGCCTTCTTCGAGCCCGGTTTTCTTTTTCTTGCGGCGCAGCAGCGCCAGGATGAGCAAAATAAGCAGGAACAGCAGCAGCGCGCCGATCAGCAGCTTGCCCTTCCAGCCCAAGCTGTGTACTACCTGCTGGGTCACGGTCACTTCCACCGTTTCCTCCACAGTCTCCAGCGGGATGCGGTGCCCGCGCACCAGCAGCCGGTGGGTATTTACGCCGTAGGGCGTACAGGTCACCAGGGTAACAAGGTCCTCCCCTTCCACCGGGTACAGGTCCTTTACCTCATCCGGCTCCACCACCAGGATCTGATCCACCTCATAGAGGAGCTGCTCCCCCAAAATGCGCAGGGAAAAATGGTCGCCCAGCTGCATTTGGTCCAGATCGGAGAAAAGCAGCGCCGAGGGCAGCCCCCGGTGGCCGGAAAACACCGCGTGGGTGCCCTCTCCGCCCACCGGCAGGGAGGTACCGCCTAGATGCCCGATGCCATGCTGGAGGACCTCCTCCGTGGTGCCGTGGTAGATGGGCAGCCGCACGCTGATGCGCGGGATCTCGATGTAGCCCATAATGCCGCTGCCATCGGGATCCAGCAGGCCCCAGTAGGGGTCCCCCGCGGGCAGCTGCCGCCCGGTAAAGGCATCCCGGAAGGTGGGACTGAGGTTTTTATTGTATTCCTGCGCCGCTTCCCACAGCGCGGAGTGATCCTCCGGGGCAAGGGTCGTGGTGCTTTGGGTGTAGTGGGAGATCAGCTGGTTCTGCCGGTGCTGGTTCCACAGGTCGCTGGCCACCGGGTAAAATAGAATCCCCAGCCCCAGCAGAAAAATGAGAATGGCCAGCACGGTGCCCAGCCGGTTTTGTCTTTTTTGTTTGGCTTGTTTTGTTGTCACGAATGGTACTCCTTTGGCAGTAATGCAGCAGGGAAAAAACCGCAAACCGTTGCAGCGGGCTTGCGGCCTTTTCCTTGCCGCCCATCCCGCCGGGGAGAGAAAGAGGAAAAACCCGGCGGGACGGCAAGAAAATGAAGAGGATGGCAAATTACAGGGTGGTCTTATTCTGCTCCTGCTCGTCCTCACGGCGACGGCGGGCAAACAGGAAGAACCACAGCGCCGCACCCATGCACAGCAGGCCGATCACCGTGAACATCACGGTGCCGACACCGCCGGTGGTGGGCAGTACGGGGGTGGAGCTGTTCTTGAGGGAGGCGTCCAGACGGTTTTGCTCGGTACCATTGACCGAAGCGGTGCCGAGCAGGACGTTATCGGTGGTATTGGTTGCGGTAAAGCTGCTGCTGGCGACCAGCTTGCCGGTCAGGGTCTTGCTGACGGCTTCCCGTTCACCGGTCAGCTGAACCGCAAAGCCGCCCTTGGGGGCATAGTAGCCGGAGGGGACCTTGGTTTCCTTGAGGTAGTAGGTGGCGGCATCCAGCCCGCGCACCAGCAGGGTGTTGTAGTCGGCGCCCAGATCGGCAGCCATTTCGGTCACAATGCCGGTACCGACAGCGATCTCCGCAGCGGTAGCGGGACGATAGTAGGTCTCTCCGCCAACGGTTTCTTTTATCATGCTGACGGCGTTGACGGTGGTCATCCCGGCATCGGAATACAGGGTGAAGCCTGCATTGGTGAGGGGCTTAAAGCCGGTGGCTCCATCCGCCTCATCGGAGAGCTTTGCAAGGGAGAAGGCGTAGGTGTGAACCTTTACGCCGACGGCAGAGGTCGTGCGGAAAGTGTTGGGTTCCAAAGAGAAGGTGTAGGTCAGCGTGGTATCGGCAGTTGCGGTTTTTCCTGCTACCGCCTCCGGCATCACCTTGGCCTGGAAATAGATGTATGCGGAAACAGCATCGCCGCTTGTCGTGAACTCGTGGTAATCCACTTTGAATGTAACAGTCTGATTTCCATCTGCATCATAGTTTCCGGGGGTGCTTGTAAGGCCTTTTGTTTTTTCAACAGCACCTGCTTCACCATGCGGAGCTGTGGTGGTCAGCTTGGCGCTGCCATCCACATATTCCAGCCCATGCATGGCATCGGTCAGGGAAAGCTTTGTCATATAGACATTGCCATTGTTGTAGGCCGGCAGTTCCAAATGAATGTAGAAATCCAATACCTCACCTACCTGACCGGCGGCAGCGCCCTTCCACTCTGCGGCAGTGCCGCTATTGTCCTTTACAGACATACTAATGATCGGGCCGGTAGTGTGCTTGAGCTCCATCGTGGGGGCAGCGGTAATATCCTCGCCGCCTGCCAGAAGCTTAACATTGTCGTTTTTCACCTGAACGAAAACGGAGGTCAGCTGATAGGTGCGGTCATTAGTGGCGGTGGTGGAGCCGAGAACAACATAATAACCGGGCTCCAGCGTCAGGGTAACTTGATTGGAGGCATCGGCAGTTGCAGTAGCAGACTCTGTCGGCAGAGCATGACCTCCTATCGCGCCGGGGGTTTGACACATATTTACATATCCGGCCAAAAGGGCTGCCATGTGGGTACTGTCCAAGTCTTTCAGGTAATCTTCGGCGGAAAATGGCTCGGAGATATTATTATATTTATTGCCCGACGAAGGTCTTAAAATCTTCATGGAACTCGTACCCAGTATAGGTCGCATTGTAGCCCACCAGCTTGTACGCCTTCACGGTATCACCCTGGGCGACCTTGGTAAAGGTGATCTCACGGGAATAGTTCTCCTCCGCCACGGCGGGCACCGCCATGGCCAGCAGCATGGCCAGCGCCAGCAACAGCGTCAGGCACTTTTTCATTGTCTTTTTCATGTTACTTTCACTCCTTTGGTATCATTGTTATCCACAGCGGCTTCCCCTTGGCAGGGGGCGCGCTTATTTCACTTTCTTTCGGCCTGGCAGCAGTACCGCTACGGCCATCAGGGCCGCGCCTGCCAGTGTAAAGGGCACCTTTCCGCTGCTGATTTTGGTATGCATTATTTATCCTTTCTGTTCTAATTTTTGTAAATATAAAAGCTGACTGCGTTCTTTTACTCAAGAATGCAGTCAGCCGGTCATGCGGTTTCCCGTTTAGACGCTTTACTTTGCGTCCCTGCCTTTCAGCAGGTTTGCCAAGGATCATTCAATTTATGGGAATCGTTCCTGTTTCCTTAGCGTTATCTTAACATCAACTCACAAAGAATTCAAGAGAATTTTTCATCAAAATCTCATTTTTCATTATTTTTGTTCAATTATTGCATTTTATTTGCTGGCGCTCATCTTGCAATTGTGTGCTTTTCCTATAATCTCGCCTTTTTCTCCTTCAGATATTATAAAAAGGAAATAATATCCTTGCAAAAAAAGCCCGCGCTCCCCACATCCTCCTCCACCACAAAAAAGACGCCCTAAAGGCGTCTTTTTTGTGGTGGAGGAGGATGGATTCGAACCATCGAAGTCAGTGACAACAGATTTACAGTCTGCCCCCTTTGGCCGCTCGGGAACTCCTCCATATTCGGTTATGTCATGCGGTGGTGGAGCTGGTGGACGGATTCGAACCCCCGACCTGCTGATTACAAATCAGCTGCTCTACCGGCTGAGCTACACCAGCGTATCCGCTGCGACTATATTACTATACCATTCACCCGGGGCAAAGTCAAGCCCCAAAATACAGTTTTTTGCGGCAAAACAAAGCGGCAGCCGGCCCACTGGTCAGGGGGCTGCCGTCTATTCGCCTTCTGGCCGTTCTCAGCTGTCGATGTGCTCCTCCAGATAATGGGCCAGCTCGCCAACAGTGTGGATCTTCTCAATGTCCTCATCGGGGATCTCGATATCGAACTCGTCCTCCAGGGTCATCACCAGGTCCACTACATCCAGCGAATCTGCGCCCAGGTCATTGACGATATCGGTATTCTCGTTCACTTCGTCCGCCTCAATATCAAGCTGTTCGCACAGCAGTTCAATCAGTTTCTCCAGTACCATATTTGCCTCCTGAAAAAGTATATACATATTTTTTACGGTAAATTTTACAGTGACTATATGATAGCGTGTTTTTGGGGGGTTGGCAAGATTTTTTCTTCGGCAAATGGCACAAATATTCTGTGAATACCTTGTGATAACCGCACCAGTCCGTCAAAAAGCTCTCCTAAAATCCTCCCCTCCACTCCTTTCTCCCCGTTGCGCCGCCCCACGCGGCCTGTTATAATAGAAAAAAGTAAGGGGATATCCTCCCCGCTCTTTGCCGAAAGGATTGATACGCCATGAAAATGAAAGAGATCCTCACCCTGCTGGGGGGCCGCCTGCTGTGCGGCGCGCCGCAGGACGACCACGAATTTACCAGCGCCTTTGCCAGCGATATGATGAGCGATGTGCTGGCCTATGGCCAGGGCCAGTCCCTGCTGCTCACCGGGCTGCTCAACCAGCAGGTCATCCGCACCGCGGAAATGCTGGATATGCACTGCATCATCTTTGTCCGGGGCAAAACCCCCGCCGAGGAGGTCCTCACCCTGGCGCGGGAAAAAGGCATCGCCGTCATCAGCACCCAGCGCGGCATGTTCACCGCCAGCGGCCTGCTGTATGGCGCCGGCCTGCGCGGCGTATAAAGGGGCCCGCCATGACACTGCAATATCATTACATCGTCCCCGGCGATGACTTTGTCCATGCTGGGGAAGCCAGCGGCCACCTCAAGGGCGTGCTGCGCCAGCTGGGCTACCCCGGCGATGCCATCCGCCGGGTCGCCGTCTCGATGTACGAGGGCGAAATCAATATGGTCATCCACGCCAATGGCGGCGAGATCGATGCCGAGATCGATGATCACGGCATCACCATTGTCCTGCGGGATCAGGGGCCCGGCATCCCCGATGTGGAAAAGGCCATGCAGGAGGGCTGGAGCACCGCCAGCGATGAGATCCGGGCCCAGGGCTTCGGCGCCGGTATGGGCCTGCCCAATATGAAAAAATACACCGACAATATGCAGATCGACACCGTCCTGGGGGTCGGCACCACCATCTCCCTGCGGGTGGATCTGCATTGATGCCGGGAGAAACTAAGCGAGGAAAAGATGGAACACCAGACCTATTTTCACTCCGTTACGCTCAATAAGGATCTGTGCCACGGCTGCATCACCTGCGTCAAGCGCTGCCCTACCGAGGCCATTCGGGTTCGGGATGGCAAGGCCCGCATCCTGGGCGAGCGCTGCATCGATTGCGGCGAGTGCATCCGCATCTGCCCCCACCACGCCAAGCGGGCTGTCAGCGATACCATGGAGGCACTGGATGGCTTCAAGTATAAGATAGCGCTGCCCGCGCCGGTGCTCTTCGCCCAGATCAAGCATTTGGATCACACCGGCCGCATCATTCTGGCCCTGCAGCGCATCGGCTTCGATGAGGTTTACGAGGTGGGCGCCGCCGCGGAACTCATCTCCCAGTCCACCAAGGAATACATGGCGCATTATCAGGGCCCGCTGCCGCTCATCTCCTCGGCCTGTCCGGCCGTGCTGCGGCTTATCCGGGTCCGCTTCCCCGATCTTTTGGAGCACCTGCTGCCTCTGCAACCCCCTGTGGAGCTGGCCGCCGTGCTGGCCCGCCGCGCCGCCGTGGAAAAGACCGGCCTCAATCCGGAGGAGATCGGCGTTGCGTTTATTACCCCCTGCCCCGCCAAGGTAACGGCCGCCAAGGTGCCGCTGGGCAATCAGACCCGTAATATCGATGCCGCCATCGCCATCAGCCGGGTATACCCCCAGCTGGTGCAGGAGGTCAAAAAGATGGAGCTGCCCGAGTTCGAGCATCTTTCCCACATGGGCAGCACCGGTCTTAGCTGGGCCGCCAATAGCGGTGAATCCACCGGCAGCGGGCAGCGCCGCTACATCGCCGCCGATGGCATCGAAAATGTCATCAAGATCCTGGAGGCCATCGAGGACGAGCAGTTCACCCGCCTGGATTTTGTGGAGCTTTCCGCTTGCCCCGGCGGCTGCGTGGGCGGCGTAATGAATGTGGAAAACCCTTATGCCGCGGCCGCCCGCATCAAGCGGCTGGCCCGCGACCTGCCACAGGTTGGTACCCAGTGGCCCACCCCGGAATGGCTGCCGGAGGATGTTTATTTCAATAAAAAGATCGAGCCGCTGAATGTCATGTCCCTGGGCAGCGATCCCTCTCAGTCGCTGGTACTCTTCGCCAAGATGCAGAGCTACGAGCGCCGGTTCCCCGGCCTGGATTGCGGCAGCTGCGGTTCCCCCACCTGCCATGCCCTCGCCGAAGATATTGTCCGCGGCTACCGCACCGAGGATGACTGCATCTACCTGCTTAAGGAAAAGCTGGAGCAGCTGGCCCAGTCCCTGGCGGGGCTTTCCGCCCACCGCACCCCCATGGAGGATATTGAACATGACAGCGAATGAGCTTTGCCGCGCCTGCGGCTTTACCCTGCTGTGCTGCCCCGAGCGGGAAATAACCGGCGGTGTATACTGCTGCGATCTTCTCAGCATGGTGATGGGCCACGCCCCCACTGATGGGGTCTGGTTCACCGTTATGGCAAATCAGAACACCATTGTTGCCGCCCTCATGGCCGATGTGTCCTGCGTTGTCCTCACCGAGGGCATTCGCCCGGATGACGCTATGCTGGCCCGTGCCAAAACCGAGGGCATTGCCATCGCCGCGACTGACCTGCCTAGCTTTGAGGCGGCCACCCGCGCCCACACCACACTCTGCACAAGGTAAACATTCGCGGCGCAGCCGCCCCCGGCGCCCCCTGCCGGGGGCGCCGG
>JABLTS010120883.1_pt1 | contig 13712 bp, 10 predicted proteins | sample 7160081 | NCBI WGS metagenome assembly JABLTS01 (sample SAMN14651231, study PRJNA627086) | human gut metagenome | isolation source: feces | host: Homo sapiens | reverse complement strand
TGGAGGCGAGGGTGCCGAGGAAGATGAACACCAGCGCTATCACGGTGTAGATCTTGTAGGACTTATCGCCGAAGAGGTACTGCATATTGATCTTGCCGAAGAGGTTCCAGCCCAGTATGGTGGAGAAGGCGAAGAAGAACAGGCAGATAGCCACGAACATATTGCCGAAGCCGGCGCCGAACACGGTGCCGAAGGCGGTCTGGGCCAGATTTGCCTTGCCTATGGTATCCACAACAGCGCCCATATAGCCGTTAGCCAGCACGCCGTCGGGGGTGTACATGGTGGAGATTATCACCAGGGAGTTGAGGGTCAGCACCACGAAGGTATCGATGAACACGCCTATCATGGCTACGCAGCCCTGATCGTGGGGCTCCGCTACGTTGGCGAGGGCGTGTGCGTGGGGGGTGGAGCCCATACCGGCTTCATTGGAGAACAGGCCGCGCTTTGCGCCCTGGCTGAGGGCGATCTTCAGCGCCGCGCCGAAGCCGCCGCCGATTATGGCCTGGGGCTTAAAGGCATACTTGAATATCATGCCGAAGGTGGCGGGGACGTACTTGATGCGCGCTATGAGTATCGCAAGGCCGCCTAAGAGGAATATGGCCGCCATTATGGGCACTATCTTCTCGGTGACGGAGGCAAGGCGCTGCACGCCGCCAAGGAATATGAAGCCGCAGATAGCCACCAGCACGGCGCCCATTACCCAGCTGGGTATGCCGAAGGCGGTGGAGCAGGTGGAGCCTATGGAGTTGGACTGCACCATGCAGCCGAAGAAGCCCAGCGCAAGTATTATGGCTATGGCGAAGAAGCCAGCGAGGAACTTGCCGAAGCCGCCCTTAAAGGCCGTGGTTATGTAGTAGACGGGGCCGCCCTTTATCTGGCCGTCCTCGCCCTTTATGCGGGTCTTCTGCGCCAGCACGGCTTCCGCGTATATCGTCGCCATGCCGAAGAAGGCTATTACCCACATCCAGAATATCGCGCCAGGGCCGCCGGTGAGTATCGCGCCGGAGGCGCCCACGATGTTGCCCGTGCCGACCTGGGCGGCGATAGCCGTGGCGAGGGCCTGGAAGGAGCTCATGCCGCTCTCATGCTTTTCGCCGTTGAGCTTGAGGTTGCCGAATACCTTCTTCATGCCCTCGCCGAAGCAGCGCACCTGCACGAAGTTGGTCTTTATGGAATACCAGAGGCCTACGCCGATAAGAAGTATCACCAGAATATAGTCCGAAAGATAGCTGTTCACCGTCTGAACAAAATGCAGAAGATTATCCATTCTTTTCCTTCTCCCTTACTTATTTTATGCAGTTATTCCTGCATTAAAATAATAAACTTTTGTATAGATTTTGTCAATCTTGTTTCTTTATTATCTTAAAAAGTAAATCCTTCGGCCTTTATGCCCTATTTGCGCCGCTTTTGCCACCGCGCCGCCATTTTTTATACGGTACCGGTGCAATTCCTGCGTCATTAAAAACAACACCTTAAAAATATATTATCGTTTATTATAACCAAAAAAAAGAGCCCCTGCCGGGGCTCCAATAAATTTATATGGCTGTATGCCTTAGAACGCCGCTATGACAGCGCCCTCGTACTTTTCCTCCATGAACTTCTTGGCGGTGTCGCTCTGGAGGGCGGCAAGCAGCGCCTTTGTGGCTTCGTCGTTCTCATGGCCTTCCTTTACCACCAGCACGTTGGCGTAGGTGTCGGCGGCGATGGAGTCCTTATCCTCTATGGCCAGGGCGTCCTTCACCTTGAGGCCTGCCTGAATGGCGTAGTTGCCGTTTATGACCGCCGCGTCCACGTCCTGAAGGGAGCGGGCCAGCTGGGCTGCCTCAATCTCCTTGATGCTGAGATTCTTGGGGTTCTCGGCTATATCCAGCACGGTAGCGGTAAAGGTGATGCCCTCCTTGAGCTTGATGAGGCCCTGAGCCTCCAGCAGAAGCAGCGCGCGGGCTTCGTTTGTGCCGTCGTTGGGTATGGCGATGGAGCCGCCGTCGGGGATAGCGGAGAGGTCAGAGGTCTTGCCTGCGTAGATGCCGAAGGGCTCGTAGTGTATTTTGCCCACGGCTACCAGATGGGTGCCTTTTTCCTCGTTAAAGTTATCCAGGTAAGGGGTATGCTGGAAGTAATTGGCGTCCAGATCCCCCTGCTCCAGGGCAGTGTTGGGCAGCACATAGTCGGTGAACTCTACCACCTCAAGGTCATAACCCGCCGCCTTGAGCTCATCCTTTACAGCATTGAGTATCTCCGCATGGGGGGTGACGGAAGCGCCTACCTTGACCTTTACAAGCTCGGCGGGGGCGGCGCTCTCGGTGGTTTCGGGAGCGGCGCTCTCGGTGGTTTCGGGGGCGGCGCTCTCGGCAGGGGCCGCCTCAGGCTGGGCGCAGGCCGCGAAGGACAGCGCCAGTACAAGGGTCAGTACGATTGCAATCAGCTTTTTCATTTTGTTTTCCTCCTGAAAAATTATAAAAATTTTTATATATCAAGCCTGACGGCTCAATTATCTATCTTCTTCTCTTATCCGACTTCACTACCAGCCTGTCGCCGATGAGCTGAATGAGCTGCACCAGCAGCACCAGCAGCACCACGGCGATCCACATCATATCAGGCTGAAAGCGGTGGTAGCCGTAGTTGATGGCTATGGCCCCAAGGCCGCCGCCCCCCAGCGCGCCCGCCATGGCGGAGTAGGAAAGTATGGTGGTGGTAACTATCGCCGCGCCGTTGAGCAGCGAGGGCGTGCTCTCGGGCAGCAGCACCCGGGTGATTATCTGGAACACCGACGCGCCCATGCTTTGAGCCGCCTCTATCACGCCGTGGTCCACCTCCTTGAGGGAGCCTTCCACCATGCGGCCCACATATGGCGCCGCCGCTATTACCAGCGGAGGGATTACCGCTGTGGAGCCTATGATGGTGCCCACCAGGAAGCGGGTGAGGCCCAGCACGCACACCATGAGTATCAGAAAGGGCACGGAGCGGAGTATGTTCACCACCACGCCCAGCGTCCTGTACAGCACAGGCCGTGGGCTTATGCCATCGGGGGCGGAGGTGGTCAGCAGTACGCCTATGGGCAGGCCCAGCAGGTAGGATATGGCGGTGGATACGAGGGTCATGTATAAGGTCTCCAGTATGCCGTCGCCAAAGAGTTTCACAAGCTGCGGATCAAACATGGTATGCCTCCTCAAGGTACTGTACCCCGTGGAGATCGAGGTACTTCTTCATCTTATCTCCAAGCTCCCGGTTTTCCGGGAGCTGTATGAGGGTATAGCCGTGCATCTTGCCCTCGATGGTCTTTGTGTCCGCAAAGAGTATGTTTACCGGGGCGCCGCACTCCAGCACCATGTCGCATATGACGGGGCTGGAGGTCTGGGTTCCGTCGAATATGATGCGCAGGCACCTTTCGCCCAGCACCTCCTCCCCCAGGCGGCCGCTGGCGTACAGCAGCCTTTTCGCTATCTCCGTCTTTGGGTTCATGAATATATCGGATACCTCGCCCACCTCGGCTATCTGGCTGTGGTCGATTATGGCTACCCTGTCGCATATCTCCTCTATAACGCTCATCTCGTGGGTTATAACTACTATGGTTATGCCAAGGGTCCTGTTTATTTCCTTCAGCAGCGACAGTATGGAGCGGGTGGTGGTGGGATCGAGGGCGGAGGTGGCCTCGTCGCAAAGCAGCACCTTCGGGCTGGGCGCAAGGGCCCGGGCTATGGCCACCCTCTGCTTCTGCCCGCCGGATAGCTGGGCGGGATAGGCCTTTTCCCTGTCCTCAAGATCCACCAGCTTCAGAAGCTCCCTTGCCCGGTCTATGGCGTCCTTTCTGCTTACCCCCGCTATCTCCAATGGGAAGCAGATATTTTCCAGGGCGGTCTTTTGCATCAGCAGGTTGAACTGCTGGAATATCATGCCTATACCCCTTCTGGCGTTGAGCAGCTCTTTTTTGTTCAGCGCGCCCAGCTTTTTTCCGTCCACCGTTACGCTGCCCTCCGTGGGGTGCTCAAGGTAGTTCATACAGCGTACCAGCGTGCTCTTGCCCGCCCCGGAGAGGCCGATTATGCCGAATATCTCCCCCGCCCTTACGGAAAGGTCTATATCCCTGAGGGCGGTAACGGCGTCCGCCTTCAGGCCGAAGGTCTTTGTCAGCCCCCTTATGGCTATCATTTCACGTGCTTCCATCTTTTTCTCCAATCCGAAGTATTGCATTAAAAAAGCCGCAAGCTCTGCGCTTACGGCCTATAAATCAAAATACCGCCTTTAATGCAAAAGGCTTTATTGCAGGCAACGCAAGCGCTCTCCATGCCCGAGGGACATGGAGCAGCACATCATCATGCCGTACATGGTAATAGCGGTGTTTATCATAAGTGCTCTCCTTTCCCTTTTGCATGGGCCGTCTGCCCTGCCCGAATATATTATTTGTTGGGATAATAACACGTATGGGCGGCGTTTGTCAAGCATTGATTTTTTTCAAAAAATCATTTTAAATGCCGAACAGCCGCTCTGCGTTTTCCTCCGCCGCTCTTTCCATCTCACCCTCGCTTACCCCCTTTATCTCAGCCATTTTGCGGCATATCGCGGGTATGCTGCCGGGGTCGTTGCGCTCTCCCCGGTGGGGCTCCGGGGCCATGTAGGGACAATCGGTTTCGGTGAGAAGCCTGTCAATGGGAGTGGCGGCGCAGGCCGCCGGGCCTTTTTTGTTTGATCTGAAGGTAAGCGCACCGCCGAAGGCTATGTACAGCCCCAGCCCTGCGCAGCGCTCCGCAATCTCGGCGCTGCCCGAAAAGCAGTGCATAACACCTTTTATCCTTCCCCCGTAGCTTTCCAGCACCTCCATGCAGTCCCCGTATGCCTCCCGGATATGCATGGAAACCGGCATGTCCCGCTCTATGGCCATATCGAGCTGGCGGCGGAACAGCTCCAGCTGCTTTTCCCTGTTGTAGGGCTTCCAGTAGTAGTCCAGCCCTATCTCCCCCAGCGCAACGCACTTGGGATGCTTCAGGTATTCGCCCAATGCGGCCATATCGCCCTCCGTATATGTCTCCGCGAATTCGGGGTGAATGCCGAAGGCAAGGTATATGCCGGGGTTTTGCTCCGCAAGGGCCGCGGAGACCGGGAAATCCTTCGGGTCGCAGGATATCTCTATTATTTTGCCTATACCCCCGGCGGCAAGACCCTTTATAAGCTCCTGCCTGTCATGGTCAAAGGCGCCGTCCGTCAGGTGGGCATGGGTGTCTATGTACATCTAAAACTCCTTTTTAAGGCTCCGCATGAACAGGGCGGTGAGCTCGTCTCTGGGGTTTGCGCCGTCGTACAGCACTTTATGCACGGCGCGGCATATGGGCATATCCACCCCGTACTTTTTCGAAAGCTCCATGAGCGCCTCCACGGTATAGTATCCCTCGGCAAGCTTCCCGAACTTCTCCCCCCTGGCGAAGGCCTCGCCGAAGGCGCGGTTATGGCTGAACTGGGAAAACACAGTGGCCTGATAGTCCCCCAAGTGGCAGAGGCCGTAGGCGGAATGCTCTATCCCCCCCATAGCCACTATGAGCCGGGCAACCTCCCGGGTGCCCCGCGCCATGAGCGCCCCCTTAAGGTTGGTGAGGCCCATGCCGTCCAGTATTCCCGCCGCTATGCCTATGACGTTCTTTGCGGCGGCCCCCACCTCGTTGCCTATTAGATCCCGGCCGTAATAGAAGCGTATGAGGTTGGAGCTGAACTGTGTCACCAAACGCTCCTTCAGCTCCTCCGATGTGCCGTCTATCACCATACAGTTGGGTATTCCCGCCACGAACTCCTGAACGTGGCCGGGCCCCAGCCAGACGGCCACTCCGCTTTGAGGCAGGTATTCAAGAGCTATCTCCGAAAGCCTTTTGCCGCTGCCCTGCTCTATGCCCTTCATGCACAGCACAAGGTCGCCCTTATAGCCATGCGCCGCTATGTCCGCAGCCACTTCCCTAAAGGACTGGGCTCCCACGGATACCACTATCAGCTCCGTCTTTACGGCCTCCTCCATGGCGGATATGAGCCGTATGCTGTTTGGCAGCGTCACTATGCCGTTGGTGCGGCTCTCCCTGAACTGTTTCATGTGGGGCGAGCCTTCCCGTCCGTAAAGGCTCACGCTGTGCCCTACCTTGTCGAGATACCATGTTATGAATGAGCCCCAGCGGCCGCAGCCTATGACCGTAATCTTCATACCTTGTTCGTTCCTTTATAGGTCTATTATCTGATAATTATAGAGGTTGGCGTATATGCCGCCAAGGGCCATGAGCTCCCTGTGGCTGCCCCGCTCGGCTATGCCGGAGGGCGTCAACACCACTATCTCGTTTGCGCTCTTTATGGTGGAAAGCCTGTGTGCCACTATTATGCAGGTGCGGCCCTTGGCAAGCTCAAACAGCTCCTGCTGTATCTCCATTTCGGTCTGGTTATCAAGAGCCGATGTGGCCTCGTCCAGTATCAGTATGCCGGGATCCTTCAGAAATACGCGGGCTATGGATATGCGCTGCTTCTGGCCGCCGGAAAGCTTCACCCCCCGCTCGCCCACCTGGGTGTCGTAGCCCTCCTCCAGCGTCATTACGTAATCGTGTATGCGCGCCTTTTTCGCGGCCTCTATGACCTCCTCCTCCGTGGCGTCAAGGTTGCCGTAGCGTATGTTGTCCGCTATGCTGCCGTCAAAGAGGAATACGTCCTGGGCCACTATTCCCACGTTGCGCCGGAGGGATACCCTTGTGAAATCCCTTATGTCGGTGCCGTCTATGGTTATGCGGCCCTCCTCCGGGTCGTAAAACCGCGGTATGAGGTTACAGAGGGTGGTCTTGCCGCCGCCGGAGGGGCCTACCAGAGCCACCGTCTCCCCTGCGGGTATGCGGAGGTTCAGGTGCTTTATCACCTTCTCCGCCCCCTTGGCGTCGCTGTTTTTATACCGGAAGGATACGTCCTCAAAGGCGATGTCCCCCACCAGCCTGCCTGCGTCTATGGCGTCTGGGGCGTCCTCCTCCGGGGGCTCGTCCATAATTTCCGTAAACCGCTTAAAGCCCGTCGTACCCGCCTGAAGCTGCTCGAACATATTGACTATCTTTCGCACGGGAGTAAAGAAGTTGGACACCATGAGCAAAAAGGCGGTGTATTCTCCGGCGTTTATGCTGCCCTTAAAGAAGAACAGCCCGCCGAAGAAGAGTATGGCAAGGTATGTGAGGTCCATCAGCAGCTCCGCCTCTGTAAAGAACCAGGCCATGGCCTTGTAATACTTGCTCCGTATGCCTGTGAGCTGGCGGTTGAGCGCGTCAAAGAGCCGCACCTCATGCTCCTCTCCGGTGTAGGCCCGGGATACCCTTACGCCTGATATGGCGGTTCCCACGTTGGCGTTTATCTCGCCCATCTTTACCCGTGTCTCCTGGGAGGCCCTGTTCAGCCCAAGGCGCGCCCTTGTGGTTATGAACACGGTGCAGGGCAGCATTATTAGCAGTATGAGCGCCAGCGGCGGGCATATGGTCGAGAGCCACGCCACCGCCCCTATGAGCATCACCACCGAGAGGAATATGTCCTCCGGGCCGTGATGGGCAAGCTCGGATATCTCCTGAAGATCGTTGGTCATGCGGCTCATGAGCACGCCGCTCTTGTTTTCATCGAAAAAGCTTATGGGCAGCTTTTCCAGGTGGCCGAACATCTCCCGGCGCATATCCGCCTGTATCCGCACGCCTACGATATGCCCCCAGTAATCCACTATGAACTTCATAACGGCCTTGAGCAGATATATGCCCAGCAGCACGCAGCACCACAGCACCAGCCGCCGCATATCCCTCTCCGGCACATAGACGTTTATTATATCCTTGGCTATTATGGGATAAAACATATTGCACGCCGATATTATCAGCGCGCAAAACATGTCTATATAGAACAGCCTTCTATGGGGCTTGTAGTAGGACGCAAACCGCTTGAGCATGATCTCTCCCTTTCAATTTCAAAAGAGGGGGCTACGCCACTATGTCCCCCTGATGAGTGATAAGGCTTGCATCGTACACGCCCTCCACCCGGGTGAACTTCTCTACGAAGCCCGTCTCATTCTCCTTGAGGCGCAGCTCCATGGTAAGCTCTATGCTGCCGGGGCGCAATACCTTGCTCTTGAGCCGGGCGCCGGGAAGCTGCTTGGTCATCTTGCGTATGGCGTCTGCCGCGGCCTCGCTGTAGTGGATTATAAGGAGGTAGCTCTGAGCGCCGCCCTTGCCCCTTGAGCCTGAGATCAGCAGCACGAATATGCCTATTATTATGCCGGCGATTATGGCCACGTCGTAGAACTTTGTGCCCACGGCTATACCCTCGCCCACTGCCCAGAATATGAAGGCGGTGTCAAGGGGATCCTTTATGGCAGTGCGGTAGCGGACGATGGACAGGGCGCCCACCATGCCAAGGCTGAGGGTCAGGCTGTTGTTTATGAGCATCAGCATCAGCGCCGTAACTATGGTCATCATTACCAGCGTCATGCCGTAGGTGCGGGAATACATGACGCCGCTGAAGGTCTTTTTATATATGAACCATACATACAGGCCCACGAGCAGGCCAACTATCAGGGTCAGTATTACCTGAACGGGGTTCATTGTGATGGTGAAAAGGTCGGAAAAACTTATCATGTGGTCCTCCTAAAACTCAAACTTTCTGCATATGCAGTACTTGCTCACGGCACTGCGCGTGTGGGAATCTATCTGCAAAAGCTCCCTTATATAGCTGGGCAGGTAGTTGTTGAACTTTACCTCCAGCACCATGTCGCCGTCGGTTATGACGGGATAGGTGGGCTGTGTCATGTCGAAAAGGCTCGTCCCCCTGTATGCGGTGCGTATATCCTTATCGAAGGTTATGCGAACGTCCTCAACGGGGTAAACGTAGGCCTCCCGTGTATAGTCAACTATTACGCAGGGGCGCAGGCCCTTGGTGGCAAACTCCACAAACATACGCCGGGCGAAGGGCTCTTTGCGGGAGATGAGAAAGGCGTAGTCCCCGCCGATAAGGCTGTCGCACTCGGCCCTGCTGAGCCTCACCGACTGCTTTGCTATGTAGCTTCCCTCCTTGTGCTTGCACTCGAGCTTGATGACGTCGTCGCAGCCGTTGTATGCCCGTATGCGGAACTTGTCCCGGTCGTTGACGCCTGCCAGCTTTTCCCATAGGGCGTCGTCAAAGGGGCTGTCGAAATATAAGCTCCTTATAAAGTACTCGCCGCCGTTTCTTTGGGCGTTCTCGTCCTGCTGTATGCAGGAGCGCAGCCTTCTTGAGAGTATCTCGTAGTCTCCCCGGTTGATGTAGTATTTCAGCTCGTGGCGGTACTGTACTGGCCGCTTTTTCGGGCGCGCTGGCCTTCTGGCCTTTTCCATTTTAGCCGAACACCTCCTTCATGTAGGAATCGCTGAGGCCCAGGTTGCTTTGAAGCTGCCGCTTCAGCTCCTCCGGCCGCCTCTGGGCGAAATCCTTCAGCTTGCTTATCTCGCTCTGGAAGCCCTCGTAGGTTCCCAGGTTTGTATTGGGCTGCTTCACTCCCATAAACGTATCCTTATTGAACTTTTCCCGCTCCCGCTTTATCTCCGGCTCCACGTAGCCGTAAAGCTCTTCTATGAGCGCACTCACCCGCTCCGGGGCAAAGGCGGTGTTGAGAAGCTCCCCGAAGCGGCGGCAGAAGCTGTCCCTCCAGCCCTTGTTCTGGAGCATGGCGGCAAACAGCTTTGCAGAGCATACGTCGCTGGGCGTCTTGCCCATGCGGAAGGCCAGCGTCTCGTGGCCTGGGCTCTGGAAGCCCCAGCAGAAGTCGTAGAATATGAACTTCCACTTGCCGCCCTTGAGGCGGTAATACTGGAAATTGTAGGTGTCCGTGTTGCCGTTGTATATCTCGGCTATCATGTAATCCCGGAAGCTGTCCACGTCCATGCGCTCGGAAACGTAGGCATACGCCTCGGCGGAGGAAAGGTCGTGGCTGGTGGCGTACTCGTAAAGGCTCACCCAGTCCGAGTTGTCGCCGTAGCTGCGCTGCTTGAAGCCCTTGCCTATGGCCAAGTCCACGTTGTTTTCCGTGTTTTCATGCTGGGCCACGAAGAAGCGGTTGCGCTTTTCCTTGAGGAAGTACACGCCCCAGTATTCGCCGTTGAGGTAAAGCACCGTGGGGCGGTAGGCCTGATAGAGTATATTTATGTCTGTTCCCTCTAAAAGCCCGCTGGCCAGCTCGTCCCTTATCTTGCTGCGATTCTGATCCTGCGCGCCGGCCCGCAGCACCACCGCCTTGTATTCCGTATAGGGGCGGTTCTCGAAGAAGGGGTACTCCATGGAGCCCTTGCCGTATTCCTTGCGGGCTATTACGTTAAAGCCCTTCTGGGCCCTGCCGCGGCCAAAGCTGCCTGCTATCCTTATGCCCACGTTCTGGGTAAACACCTGCTTCCCGTTATCGTCAAAGAGCGAAAACGCCGCGGGCTTTTCCCATATGGTATCCACCTGCTCCTCGGTGGCGAACTTCGCCTGATAGTAGGTGGCGGATTGCAGGGTGTCCGCGTAGGAGGCGGCGTCCGGGTCGAACTTATCGCCGGTGGCGTATATGCCGGTCTTGCTGTTCCAGAGATTGTCCGGATCTGTAACGAGGGTCACCACCGGCAGGGCATGGTTCACGCCGTCGCTCCTGAAAAGATAGGTTGCGGTAGCCACGTCCCCCGAGAGATACCCGTCCCTGAAGGCTGCGGCTCGTATGACGGAGTTTTTGCTGATGGAAAGCTCGCCGCTGTACACCTCTGAACTTGCGTTTGGAGTGGTACAGTCGGTGGTGTAGCGTATTGTCTCCCCCTCCCCCGCGGTTATCGCCACGGTGACGGCATTATCGTATATGCCGGGGGTGACGCTGAAGGCGGGCAGCTGGGTTATGCCCTCATACCCCTTGCCGTTCTGGGCGCCGGGGGTAGGCTCCGCATAGTAAAAGCGGTTGTCCGAGCCGTCCCTGCCGTAGCTCTGGCCGGACCTCATACGCCCTGCGGAGAGCTTGTCTATGAGCTTTCCGTTGGGGTCGAAAAAAAACAGCGTCTCGCCTGTGGAGCTTATGCAGAAATTAAGCTTGAGATTTTTTTTTTGAGCCTTGTCGGCGCTGCCCGTAGCGTAAAGCAGCAGGTATTCGCCCGGCTCTATGGATATATCCGGAAATACCCACTTTGCGGGGTTCTTCGGGTTGTTGGACAGGCCGTAGCCCCCAAGGCTCACGGCGCTGCCGGTGGAGTTGTGCAGCTCCACCCAGTCCGAGGCCACGCTGCCCGTGGAGCCGCCGAACTCGCTTATGTATACGCCGCTCAGTGGCAGCCTGTTGGCGGCGTCGAATGCGGAGTAGCCTGCGCCGGTATTTGGGTAGCCGGGGCTGGGCTGGGAATTGGACTGGAACTCGCCGGCGCCGTCGGGTATGCGGGCCATGGAAACGTCAGTCTCCTGATTCTTGAAGGAATAGCTGTCGATTATCCTTCCGGCCCTGTTGGCAATCACCACGTCCTCCCCATAGGAGCGAAGGCCGAAGGGGGCGTGCAGCTCCCCGTTCTGCATTCCCTCGTTTCCGGAGCAGAATACCACCAGGTAGCCCTTGGCGGCTATGGTGGTCCCATCCGGGAACCTGTACTTCATGGGCTGGGACAGGTTATCCGATATGCCGAAGCCGGATATGTCCATGTCCGTATCCGTTGAATTGTATAGCTCTATCCAGTCGGAATAGCTGCCGAAGCTGTCGCAGATAGTGGTAGCGTTGCTGGCCATGAACTCGTTGATGTAGAGGCCTATATCCTCCGTCTCCTTGAGGCTCGCCTCGTATTCCGCCATGCCCTCCTCTGTCTTGGGATATCCGGGGCAGGGCTTTGCCTGTGTCCATACTTCGCCCTCCCGGCGCAGCACCATTCCGGAGTCCACCGAGTTGAGCACAGCCGTATCAAGGGGCCTTCCCGAAGCGTCGAACAGCACCGCCTCCTCACCCGCGCTGAGCTTGAAGGGGGCATGCATGCCGTCCTCCGCCTCGCCGCCGCACCAGACCACCACATAAGCGCCGGGCTCCAGCACCGTACCTGCGGGGAACACATACTTCGCCCCCTCAAGCAGGCTGTCGGACAGGCCGTAGCCGGATATGTCCGCCTTTTCCGTTGAGCCGTTGTGCAGCTCTATATAGTCGGGGTAGCCGCCCAGGTTATCCGGCACGGAGCCTTTGTTGGAGATCATTATCTCGCTCAGCGCAACGGCGTCCGCCGGGGCCCTTGAGCTGCCTTCCTTCAGGTTTATCAAAAATACGGCCAATATGACGATAAGCGCGGCGCTTATCAGTATCGACCCGAGCCGTTTCTTTCTCAATTCGTTTTCCTCTTTTTATATATATCGGCATATAGCCATGGTTATTGTATCATAAAAGAGCGGATAATGCTATGAAGGAATGGTGAATAGTTGGCAAGCGAACATAAGAAAGCCTCCCTTTATTTTATTAAAAGGGAGGCAGGCTTGCGGGCGGTTTGCCGTTCTAAGCCTCCGGCTGTATCGCCGGTATATACTCCAGCGTGGCCGCGATGACCTTTTCCGCCTTTTCCTCATGGAGCAGGTGGCCCGCATTACGCATGGTGGCAAAGCCGGCGTAGGGCATCGCCGTGTGGTACAGCTCGGAGTCGTCCCCCTGACGCCACTTGTCCTCGCTGCCCTGAAGCATCAGCACGGGAGCCTCAAGGGAGCGGAGCCTGGATACCACGCCCTCATCGTCAAAGTTGTGGAAGGAGGCCCGCAGCGCCCAGCGGGACTCACGGTCGGATATGGTCTTGTAGTATTCGCCCACTACCTCGGGGCTCATCATCTGGGCAAGGTCGAAATAGCACTCGGAAAGCACCTTTTCCACCGTGCGCATGCCGTAGAGCATGGAGGCCACGCCGCCCAGTATGCTGCTGTCCATGAGCTTTATGGCCAGCGGCATCTCGGGGGAAATGCCACCGGGAGCTATGAGCATCATCTTGCCTACCCGCTCCGGATTGTCCAGCGCAAAGCGCAGCGCGTAGGCGGAACCCATGGAAAATGCCATTATGTGGGCGGACTGCACGCCTATTGCGTCCATGAACAAGCCCAGCGTCATGGCCTGCTCCTCAACGGTATAGTTGAAGTTCTCAGGCCTTGAGGAATAGCCGTGACCCAGCAGGTCTATGGCTATCACCCGGTAATTAAGGCTGAGGCGGGAAAACATGTTGCGCCAGGTATAGAAGGACTGGCCTACGCTGTGTACGAGTATCAGCGGCTCCCCGTTGCCCTCTTCGATGTAGGGTATCCGGGCGCGCTCTGTCCGGGGGCCTTCAGGCTCCGGCTCCTGATATTCTTCTTCCTCTGCCTCTACGGGCTGGGAAGTACGGGATGCCTTGGGAGCATCGTCAAACATGGCGGCTACGCGGCGGGCTTCCTGAGCGGCTGCCTTACGGCGGGCCAGGGCCTTGGCGGCCTCGTCCTCTTCCTCGTCCAGCTCGTCGTCCAGCTCATCGTCCAGCTCGTCGTCAAGATCGGCGGCGCGCCTCCTGCCGAACAGGCCTCCCCTGCGGGACTTTCTGCGCTCCTCCTCTTCCTCCGCGTCCAGCTCCGCCTCGATCTCGCTGTCTATATCGTCATAATCGTCGTCATCGCCGTCATAATCCGCCCTTTTGCGAATAAAGGAAGCCTTTTTTTCCTTCTTATCCTTCTTGTCCGGACGGGCATATAATCAATTCATATTTTATATTTTA
>JABLTS010103039.1_pt1 | contig 13766 bp, 9 predicted proteins | sample 7160081 | NCBI WGS metagenome assembly JABLTS01 (sample SAMN14651231, study PRJNA627086) | human gut metagenome | isolation source: feces | host: Homo sapiens | reverse complement strand
CTTATCTATTGTTTCCTTCAAGGACTGAGAGGCCGCTTCCCAGTTAATAAATTAAATCCCAATTAAATTCCAAATAAAGTAGAAAAGATGATATAATTATAATACAAATATGCCCACACGGAGGAAACGTATATGAGTGAATTTGTGACCTTAAAAGATGTCAGGAAGATATATAAGATGGGGGAAGTTGAGATCATGGCAGCAGCCGGAATCGACTTTGAGATTAAGAAAGGGGAATTCGCAGTTGTAGTCGGACCCAGTGGTGCAGGAAAGACAACGGTGCTGAATATTCTTGGGGGAATGGACACCGCTACGTCGGGACAGGTGCTGGTTGACGGTCAGGACATTGCAACGTATTCGACGAAGCAGTTGACGGCATACAGAAGAGATGATATCGGATTTGTCTTTCAGTTTTATAACCTGATTCCGAATCTGACAGCACTGGAGAATGTAGAACTGGCACTTCAGATATGTAAGGATCCAATGGATGCACAGGAAGTTTTGGAAGAAGTTGGACTGGGAGAAAGACTGGATAATTTTCCGGCGCAGCTGTCGGGAGGGGAACAGCAGAGAGTGTCGATCGCAAGAGCACTGGCAAAGAATCCGAAGCTGTTACTCTGCGATGAACCGACCGGTGCACTGGATTATAATACGGGAAAATCCATTTTGAAATTATTACAGGATACCTGCCGGAACAGTGGAATGACGGTGATTCTGATCACACATAATTCGGCAATTGCGCCAATGGCAGACCGGGTGATCAAGATTAAAAACGGCCGGGTGGATAAGATCATACAGAATCCGCAACCAGTTCCGGTTGAGACCATAGAATGGTAAAAGGCAGGGACGGCAGATGGCAAAAAAGATAACACGTAAGAATTTTTACATGGAGATCCGCCGCAGTTTCGGACGTTTTATTTCTATTCTTTTTATTGTTGCGCTGGGAGTAGCGTTCTTTTCCGGCATCCGGGCATCCGAGCCATCTATGAAGATTACCGGAGATGCGTATTTTGATAAGTCAGACCTGATGGATATCAAGGCAGTCAGTACACTCGGAATTACGGAAGATGATGTGAAGGCAGTCAGAAATGTAAAAGGAGTTGGAAAGGCAGAAGGAGCCTATAGTGCAGATTTCCTGAATATAAAAAATAAGAAGCAATATGTACTCCACGTGATGTCACGGATGGAAGATATAAATAAGATTACGGTCAGTGAAGGCCGTATGCCGGAAAAAGTGGGAGAATGTCTGGTGGATGATCAGATGAAGTATAAAGTCGGAGAGACGATCAGGCTTAAGTCCGGGACGGATGACAAGGTGACGGATACCCTGAAGGTGGATGAACTAAAGGTTGTCGGAAAAGGGAATTCACCGTGTTACATAGCATTGAATCGCGGAAGTACAACAATCGGAACAGGTATAGTCAGCGGATTTGTAGTAGTACCGGAGAAAACATTTCATCTGGATGTATATACGGAAATGTATGTGCAGGTGCAGGACGCAAAAGATCTGACTGCATATACCGGTGCATATAAACAGAAAGTAAAGACAGTCAAAAAACGGTTGGAAGCAATCACAGAAGAAAGAGGAAAGATCCGTAAGGAAGAACTTTTGGATAAAGCGAATACAAAGCTTGAAAAGGCGCAGAAAAAGCTAGATGACGGAAAAGCAGAATCAGAGCAGAAACTTTCAGATGCGGAAAGGCAGATTACAGACGGAGAGACGCAGATTTCACAGGCAAAGGAAACACTCGTAAGCGGGAAGTCGCAGATGGAAGATGCGAGGAAGAAGATCCGGGCGAAGCAGCAGGAATTGGATGCGGCAAAGAAAACATATCAAAATGGTCTTCAACAACTGGAGCAGGGAAAAAAGCAGTATGAACAGGGAAAAGCAGCTTATGATGCACAGTATGCAGAAGCACAGGAACAGATCCAGACAGGAGAACAGGGGCTGGCCGTATACAGAGCAGAACTTGACCAGGGATGGGATGGATATCAGACACTTCTGAAGAACATAGAAGCATTAAAAGCACAGGTGTCCGGAGAAACAGAACAGGATCCGGATTTGACGCAGAAGATCCGGGATCTGGAAGCACAGGCACAGGAAACAAAGCAGACGCTGGATGCGAAAGAACAGGATTACCAGACAAAGAAGAACGAACTGGACGCTGTAAAACAGCAGCTTACGAATGCAAAAGCAGAGCTGGATCAGGCAAAAGCGCAGCTGGATGCAAGTGAAACAAAGCTTAGCAGTGCAGTGGCAAGTATAGAGTCCGGGCAGAAACAGTTAGATGCAGGGAAAGCAGAACTGGAAGCACAGGAGCAGACGCTGAAAAAAGGAGAGGCAGAAATTGCGGAAAATGAAGCAAAACTTGCCGATGCCAGAAAAGAATATGAAGACGGAAAGAAGACATCGGAAGCAGAAATTGCAAAAGGCGAGAAAAAGCTTGCTGATGCCGGTAAGCAGATCAGTCAGATCAAGAATCCAAAATGGTATGTATATGATAGAAGTACACTGATAGAATATGATGGATTCGGAGAAAATGCGGACCGTATGCGTGCGATCGGAAAAGTATTTCCGGTTATGTTTTTCCTTGTTGCGGCATTGATCAGTCTGACCGGTATGACACGTATGGTAGAGGAACAGAGAATAGAGATAGGAACCATGAAGGCTTTGGGATACGGGAATTTTTCCATTGCATCGAAATATCTGGGGTATGCATTCCTTGCAACGGCAGGAGGAAGTGTCCTTGGAGTACTGGTGGGAGAGAAAATCCTTCCGTACATTATTATCTATGCATATGAGATCATGTATCCGCATATTCCGAAGATATACGTACCATACCACATGAGTTATGCGGTAATGGCATCTGCAGCCTCCATTGTATGTACTATGGGAGCAACACTTGCATCCTGCTATAAGGAACTTGCAGCGGAACCGGCAGTGCTGATGCGGCCGCCGGCACCAAAAAAAGGGCGGAGAGTATTTCTGGAAAGAATCGGATTTATCTGGAAACGTATGAGTTTCACATGGAAATCCACGATCAGGAATCTGATGCGTTATAAAAAGCGGTTCTTTATGACCGTATTCGGAATCGGCGGTTGTATGGCGCTGATGCTGGTCGGATATGGAGTGAGGGATTCTGTATATGAGATCGCAGATATTCAGTATGAAGAGATTCAGCTGTATGATGGACATATATTCTATAAAGATGATGTGACAAAGACAGAGAAAGAAGAGTTAAAGGAGTATCTGAAAACAGATTCAGATATTCAGAGTTATATGGAGGCAGATATGCGGAGTGTGACCGCATCCGGAGGCGGTAAAAAACTCAGCGTGTACCAGTGCATATTAGGAAATCCAGAAATTGCAGAAAAGTATGTGGATTTTCATGACAGGAAGACGAAAGAATCGTATTCACTCACCGGTGATGGAGTAATTGTCAGTGAAAAGACGGCGAAACTTCTGAATGTAAAAGAAGGGGATACCATCAAAGTGAAGAAGGGAACGGAGAAGAGTGTCACTGTAAAGATTGCGCATATATGTGAAAATTACATGGGACATTATATCTATTTTACACCGCAGTATTACAAGAAGGTATCTGGAAAGACGGTGAAATATAATTGTATCATGTTCCGGGCGAAGAACGGATATTCGGAGGACCAGGTGAAAAAGGCGGGAGAAAAGATCCTGTCAAAAGATCAGGTACTGACAATCTCATACCTGCTTGATATCAGAGATCAGCTGGATGATATGCTGGCCAGTCTGAATCTGGTGATCATTGTACTGATCGTCTCAGCCGGAATGCTGGCATTTGTGGTACTTTATAATCTGAACAGCATTAATATCACAGAACGCCAGAGAGAACTTGCGACTTTGAAAGTACTTGGATTCTATGATACGGAAGTAGCAGAATATGTATTCCGTGAAAATATCCTGCTGACGTTGATCGGATCCGTGGCAGGTGTTGTATTCGGTAAGATTCTGCATCTGTTTGTAATTCAGACAGTAGAAGTGGATGCGGCAATGTTTGGCCGGAGTATTTATCTGAAGAGTTATATCTACAGTTTTTTATTTACGATAGGGTTCTCATTGTTCGTAAACTGGGTAATGTATTTTAAACTGAAAAAGATTGACATGGTAGAATCATTGAAAAGTATAGAGTAAAGTTTATAAACGGTTTATAAATTTCACAGAATTGTTAGCACTCTTTTTGAAAGAGTGCTAATTTTCTATTGACTTTTAAAATAAGCAGTATTATCATATCACTTAGATGAAAAAATGTAGCAAAAAGGTGTCTGCTGACAGAAGAAGCAGTACCTTTTGTCACTAATATGATAGAAATATAAAAAGTAGAAATAGGAGTGATTTACAATGGCAGCAAAGAAAGGTAGTTTGTCAATCAGCAGTGAAAACATTTTCCCGATTATTAAAAAATGGGTATATTCCGATCACGATATTTTCGCACGTGAGTTGGTATCCAACGGATGTGATGCAATCACAAAACTGAAGAAACTGGATATGATGGGTGAATACCAGTTGCCGGATGATTATAAACCGGCGATCAAAGTTGAAGTCAATCCAGAAGAAAAGACTCTGAAATTTACAGATAATGGTCTTGGAATGACAGCCGATGAAGTAGAAGAATACATTACACAGATCGCATTTTCCGGAGCAACACAGTTCCTTGAAAAATATAAAGATAAGACAACAGAGGATGATATGATCGGACACTTCGGTCTTGGATTCTATTCTGCATTCATGGTAGCTGACGAAGTACATATCGATACCATTTCCTATAAGGAAGGGGCAAAGCCGGTACACTGGGTAAGCAACGGCGGAACAGAGTATGAGATGGAAGAAGGCAGCAAACAGGAAGTCGGATCCACTATGACACTGTATCTGAATGAGGACAGTCTGGAGTTTGCAAATGAATACAGAATGAGAGAAGTTCTGGAAAAATATTGTTCCTTTATGCCGGTAGAAATCTTCCTTTCCAAGGCAAATGCAGAACCGGAATATGAGACCATTGATGAAGCTGATCTGAAAGATGACGATGAAGTGATCGAACATATTCACGAAGATGCCAAGATGGAAGAAAAAGAGAATGAAAACGGCGAAAAAGAGATGGTAGAGACGGAACCTGCCAAAGAAAAAGTAAAGATTAAAAAGCGTCCGGTTTCATTAAGTGATATTCATCCACTGTGGACAAAGCATCCGAATGAATGCAGTGACGAGGATTACCTGAACTTCTATCGCAAAGTATTTATGGATTACAAAGAGCCGTTGTTCTGGATTCATCTGAATATGGATTATCCATTTAACTTAAAGGGAATCCTGTACTTCCCAAGAATCAACACAGAGTATGATTCTATTGAAGGAACGATCAAATTATATAATAACCAGGTATTTATCGCAGATAATATCAAAGAAGTTATTCCGGAATATCTGATGGTATTAAAGGGAGTGATCGACTGTCCGGATCTTCCGTTGAACGTATCGCGTAGTGCACTGCAGAATGATGGATTCGTCAATAAGATATCGGAGTACATTTCCAAGAAAGTTGCAGATAAGCTTTCCGGAATGTGTAAGACAAAGAGAGAAGATTATGAGAAATACTGGGATAACATCAGTCCGTTCATCAAGTTCGGATGCCTGAAAGATGAAAAATTCTGTGACAAGATGAAAGATGCGGTTCTGTTTAAGAATCTGGATCACAAATATCTGACATTGAAAGATTGCATCGAGGCAAATGGAGGAACAGTGGAAGATCAGAATGCCAAGACAGATGATCAGAATACTGAGAACAAAGAAGAGGATAAGACAGTTATTTATTATGTGACGGACGAGATCCAGCAGAGCCAGTACATTAACATGTTCAAGAATCAGGGCATGGATGCGGTAATCTTAGGACACAACATTGATTCGCCGTTTATCACACAATTAGAGCAGCGTAATCAGAATATCAAGTTCCAGAGAATCGATGCCGATGTAACAGCAGGTGCAAAGGAAGAAGTTGCCGAAGAAGAGAAGGAAGCATTCCAGAAGAAATCTGACAGTCTGGTAGAGATTTTCCGCAAAGAGCTTGGAAACGAGAATCTGGATGTTAAAATCGAGAAACTGAAAGATGAAAATGTTGCTTCTATGATGACGTTATCCGAAGAAAACCGTCGTATGCAGGAAATGATGAAAATGTATGGCATGAACGGAATGGATATGGGTACAACAAGTACACTGATCCTGAATGCAAATCATCCGCTGGTTCAGTATGTAGTTGAACATAAAGACAGTGAGAACACAAGTATTATCTGCAAACAGTTATATGATCTGGCAATGCTGGCACATAAGCCGCTCAGTCCGGAAGAGATGACTGCGTTTGTGCAGAGAAGTAATGAGATCATGATGCTGCTTACAAAGTAAAGATTTGAAGTTAAGATTGGCGGAATGAAAAATAAGAGCCGTGCGGCTGTGGAAGGAAAATCCATGGCGGCACGGCTCTGTTTATATCGGAAACTGCAGATCAGTAGTCACCTTCAATGGATCTGGATTTTAAAATGTTTTTTACTTCCTGATCCCATTCTCTTTCGATGGATTTGTCCATGGTGAAAGTGTTCAGAGAAGTTCCGGTGATACATTGTAAGTGATGTCCATCGTAGTGGAAGTTCAGGTACAGACCCCGGATCTCTTCCGGGCGGTATCCGGTGAGACCGTGGGCGGTCAGAAAGTGCGGGATCTGATCTTCCGGAAGCGCAAGGACAATCTTGAATCCCAATGGAGTGCGTTTACCGCGGATGATCTGGAAGCAGAAGTCTCGGATTTTATTCCAGCGGGAGTAGGTTTCTTCAGGTTTTTCATCAAAGAAGTCTTCCTGGAGAAAGCCGCTGATGGTAAATTTGTTGAAGGTCGTGATCTCGCCTTCTATGAAAGAAAAGTTGTCGAAAGTGTCTTTTAAGAGCAGATGCGACATGCAATTTTTGGCTGATAACTGGTATACATTCATAAGGAAAACCTCCTGTTAATCTATATGATCATTTTCCCCTTTCAGGTATAAGGAAATGTATTCAACATTATAGCACAAAAGACGACAGAAAAGAGGATATAAATTGACATTCAAAAAGAAAAACAGTAAAATAAATTGGATATACATATTTAGGATCAACAGAGAAACGAAAGAGGAGAAGATTTCGTGGATATAGAGAGTAAAACTTCAATTTATGAAGAAAAAGAAGAGACTCAGGAGGTGAATCCTGAGGAGCAGAAAAGTGAAATAAAAAGTGAGAAAGAAAAAGAAAAAGACCGGGTACTTCAGACTGCAGTGATCGTTGCGGTTGCTATTCTGGTGATTGGCGGGATTACGGTGGCGCGCAGGCTCAGTAATCCACAGAAGGATACAAAGAAGGGCACAGAGATCCTGAAGACGATGGATGAGATGGATGTGTCTAAGGCAGATAAAAAGATTAAGGAGTTAGAAACGCAGGAACGTGAGGCAGAACAGGATGCAGAAGAACAGCCGGCAAGCGAAAAATTTGCAGATTGTCTGGTCCTGGGGGATTCCATCACACAGGGATTGTACGAATATGGTGTGCTGGATCAGGCAAATGTACAGGCAGACCGTGGAGCCGGTGTGTCGGCGGGGGATAATGAAAAACTGGCAGATCATATTGCCAGGGCAAAAGAGATGAAACCGTCAGTATTATTCCTTTCTTACGGGATGAATGATGTCGGAGCGCAGAATGGAGATGCGGATGGATTCATAAAAGCCTACAGGCCAGTGATCAGAGATCTGAAAAAATCACTGCCGGATACGAAAATATATGTTAACAGTATACTTCCGACAGCGCAGATTGCAATTGATCAGAATTCTGTCTATGCAAAAATTCCGGAGTTCAATCAGAAATTAAAAAAATTATGTGAAAAAGAGAAAGTAACATTTATTGATAATACAGAGCTGGTGAAACAGGAGTATTATGCCGGTGATGGAATCCATATGTCAACCGGTTATTATAAAGAATGGGTAAATCATATGGCGGAGGTTGCAGAATTATAATGAAAAACGGAAAATTAGACAGGATTAACCTGTTAAAATATTTGATGGTAGTCCTCCTGATCATTTATGTAGTATTTCTTGTGACCCAGGAAGGGGATAATACCGTATCCGTAGACACGATTGAAAAGAATATCACAAAAGCCGTAAAATTAGAAGGAATGAAAAAAGGCACAACACAGGATCTGAAAAAATATTACAGTCTGAATGCCAATGATTATGAAGGAATCAGTCTGTATATTCCGGATGACGTTATGAGTGTGAATGAAATACTCGTAATAAAGGTAAAAAACGAAAGTCAGATCGAGACGGTTGAAAAGGCAGTGGAAATTCGTGTAAATACACAGGAAAAGAATTTTGAAGGTTATGGTGTAGAACAAACAAAGCTGATACATGCTGCAATTATTGAGACCAGAGGACGTTATGTGCTGCTGGCAGTTTCAAAGGATGCAGACCGTATCGATGCGGCATTTAAGAAGAGTATTTAATAAAAAGGAATTAGAGAGATGTTATTTAGCAGTATTGTTTTTTTATTTACATTTTTGCCGGCTGTGGTGATCTTATATTATTTGTTGCCGGTAAGATTCCGAAATGTGATCTTATTGCTGGCGAGTCTGGTGTTTTATGCATGGGGGGAACCGGTATATCTATTTCTGATGCTACTGTCCATATTGTTTAATTATTTCAGTGGACTGGATATTGCAAGGAATCTGCAGGATAAGAGAGCTGCAAAGCGGAGCCTGGTTTTTAACCTTATCATTAATCTGGCAGTACTTGGATTTTTTAAGTATGAAGGGTTTGTATTGGACACATTGAACGGGATACTTCCGGTACATATTTCTTATCATGCACTGCCGCTTCCGATTGGAATATCCTTTTATACATTCCAGATATTATCCTATATCATTGATGTATATCGGGGAAATGTAAAAGTGCAGACGAATCTTCCTAATTTTGCATTATATGTAACGATGTTTCCGCAGCTTATTGCGGGACCGATCGTGCAATATGCAGATGTAGATGAACAGCTTGCGTCCAGAGAAGTCTCAAGGACAAAATTCGGAGAAGGAAGCATGTATTTTATCCGGGGACTTGCGAAGAAAGTATTACTGGCGAATACCTCAGGGATGATTTTTACAGAGGTAAGCGGACTTGCGAAAGGTAATATAGCCGTGATGACGGCGTGGCTTGGAGCTTTTGCGTATATGTTCCAGATTTATTTTGATTTCAGTGGATATTCGGATATGGCGATCGGACTCGGTAAGATGTTTGGATTTGAATTCAATATGAACTTTAACTATCCATATGTGTCTAAGAGTATTACGGAGTTCTGGCGCAGATGGCATATTTCGCTGAGCAGCTGGTTCAGAGATTATGTGTATATTCCATTGGGAGGAAGCAGGGTATCGAAGATCAAACACATCAGGAATCTTCTGATTGTATGGTTTCTGACCGGATTATGGCATGGAGCTGCATGGAATTTCGTGGCATGGGGACTCTATTATGGGGTGATCCTGATCATTGAAAAATATCTCCTGTCGCCGGTACTGGACAGACTTCCGGATGTAGTCCGTCATATTTACAGTATTGTTCTGGTTGTGATCGGCTGGGTATTGTTTTTCAGCTCTTCATTCGGACAGGCAGCAGATTATATCAGAGTGATGTTTGGTGCAGGTGCACATGGCTTTGCAGACAGAGAGAGTATGTATCTTCTTACAAGCAACCTGATCCTGTGGCTGATCCTGATATTTGGCTCTACGCCGCTGGTTCATTTCAGATACGAGCATATGTTAAGAACAAAAAAATGGAATACAACAATCATTAACAGTGTGGTATATGCTGCGTTGTTTATTGTATGTATTGCATATCTGGTAACGGAGACCTATAATCCGTTCCTGTATTTCAGATTCTAGGAGCAAAGATGAGACAGTCGAGAAAGAAATGGGAAAGAAAAAGAGAAGAACAGAGAAATAAAGTAATTGCATTGCTGTTTATTGTAATGATGGTTATCTTCTGCGTGGTAAATATTGCAACTCCTGACAGGGAATTTTCGGCAAAAGAAAACCGGGCACTGGAACAGAGACCGAAGCTTACGATTTCCGGTATTGAAAGCGGAAGATGGATGAAACAGTATGAATCTTATGTATCGGATCAGTTTGCAGGAAGAGATTTCTGGGTAGCTTTAAAGAGCCGTATTGATCTGATCGCAGGAAAACGTAAGGCAAATGGTGTATTTAAAGGAAAGGATCATTATCTGTTAGAGGATATAGCCAGACCGGATGAAGAACAATTGAAAGCAAATCTGGATGCAATGAAAAAGTTTCAGAAGACATATAAAGACATCCCGATGTATATGATGCTGGTACCGAATGCTGCAAATATCGAGTCGGACAAACTTCCGTATTGTGCAGTGACAGAAGATCAGGATAAACAGTTTCAGAAAATAAAGGCTTCGCTTGGGACAGCTTTTCAGTGGGTAAATGTAGAAGATACATTGAAAAAGCACAGAGCAGAAAAGATATATTACCATACGGATCATCACTGGACGACGCTTGGTGCTTACTATGGATATCAGGCGCTGGCTGCGGCTATGAAACTGGATACATCGAAAGCACCGGCTATGAAATCCTATGCAGTGACGAATTCATTTAACGGAACCTTATCGGCGACAAGCGGATATGAAACAGACTATAATGAGCCGATCTATATATACGCACCGGATGATCTGAAAACAGCACCACAGGTAGTTGTAAATAACGTGAATGAAAAAAAGAAAACAGCAACGTTATACGATACATCCAAGTTGAAAGAAAAGGATAAATATGCATTATTTCTTGGCGGTAATTATCCCGTCCTGGATATCAGAACGACGGCAGATACAACAGACAGACTGTTGCTTGTAAAAGATTCCTATGCGAATAGTGTAATTCCGTTTCTGACGGCATATTACAGAGAAATCATAGTGGTTGATCCAAGATATTATTATGATGATATCAGAGAAGTTATGAAGAAAAATAAGATCACAAGTGTTCTGTTCCTGTATAACGGTAATACATTTGTGCAGGATAACAGTATCAGCGGGGTATTGCAGAATGATTAGACTGAACAAGTATTTAAGCGAAGCCGGTGTCTGTTCCAGAAGGGAGGCAGACAGGCTGATCGAGTCGGGAATTGTGACTGTGGATGGAAAGACAGCAGCTCCCGGCATGAAAGTAGAAGACGGACAGGAGATCCGTGTCGGAAAAAAAGTGGTCAAAAGCAAAACGGAAAAAACGGTCCTGGCAGTGTACAAACCTGCCGGGATTGTTTGTACAGAAGACAAAAGGGAGAAAAAGAACATCATCCGGTTCCTCAATTATCCGGTACGCATCACTTATGCAGGAAGACTGGATAAAGATTCGGAAGGGCTTCTGATCATGACAAATGATGGAGATCTGATCAACGGCATGATGCGCGCAAGATATGCACATGAGAAAGAATATAAGGTCAGAGTAAACAAAGAAGTTACTCCGGAATTCATTGAGAAGATGAGCCGGGGAGTACACATCAGAGACAAAGAAAAGAATCTGGATGCGGTGACCAGACCCTGTACAGTAAAAAAGACCGGGAAATATACATTTTCCATTATTCTGACACAGGGATTGAACAGACAGATACGGCGCATGTGCGAAGCACTCGGATATAAGGTGAATGTGTTAAAAAGGATACGGATCATGAACGTGGAACTTGGAGATCTGAAACCGGGACAGGTAAGAGAATTAACAGAACAGGAGTTAAAGGAATTATATGGGACAGTCAAAGAACGAGAGAATGCTGGAATTAGTAGAACTTCTGAATAAAGCATCCAGATCTTATTATCAGGATGCGCAGGAGATCATGAGCAACTACGAATATGACAGATTGTATGATGAACTGCAGAATCTGGAAAAAGAACTGGGAATTACATTGTCAAACAGTCCGACGGTAAATGTCGGATATGAAGTTGTCAGTGAACTCCCAAAAGAAAGGCATGAAAGCCCGATGCTCTCACTGGATAAGACGAAAGAAGTAGAAGAACTTAAGAACTTCGTTGGCAGTCAGAAAGTATTGATGTCCTGGAAGATGGACGGATTGACGATCGTGCTGACTTATCGTGACGGAAAGCTTTATAAAGCGGTCACACGCGGTAACGGAGAAGTCGGTGAAGTGGTTACAAACAATGCGAAGGTATTCAAGAATGTACCGGTGCAGATCGCTTACCAGGGGGAATTGATTTTAAGAGGAGAAGCGGTGATCGGATATCATGACTTCGAGAAGATCAATGAAGAGATTGAAGATGTAGATGCAAAATATAAAAATCCAAGAAACTTATGCAGTGGTTCAGTCAGACAGCTCAATAACCAGATCACGGCAAAGAGAAATGTTATGTTCTATGCATTCACGTTAGTGCAGGCAAATGGAGTTGATTTTCAGAATTCCAGAGCTTGTCAGATGGAATGGCTGAAAGCACAGGGATTCACGACGGTAGAATATCATATGGTGACCAGAGATACAGTAGAAGATGAAGTTGCTAAATTTTCGTCAGAGATTAGTAAAAATGATTTTCCTTCTGACGGACTTGTGCTATCATATGATGATATAGCGTATGGAAGATCGTTGGGAAGAACAGCAAAATTCCCGAGAGATTCTTACGCATTCAAATGGCAGGATGAGATCAGGGAAACGATTCTGCGTGAAATCGAATGGAGTCCGTCAAGGACAGGACTGATCAATCCGGTTGCAATCTTTGATCCGGTGGAGCTGGAAGGAACGACGGTCAGCCGTGCAAGTGTTCACAATATCAGCATTATGGAAGAACTGGAACTTGGCATCGGAGATAAGATCGAAGTTTATAAGGCAAATATGATCATTCCGCAGATTGCAGAGAATCTAACAAGAAGCGGTGTGAAAGATATTCCGGAAAGATGTCCGGTCTGTCAGGGTGAGACGAAGATCAGACAGGTAGGAAATGCGAAAGTATTATACTGTATGAATCCGGAATGTCAGGCAAAGCATGTGAAGGCATTTGCATTATTCGTAAGCAGAGATGCACTTAATATAGAAGGATTGTCGGAAGCAACACTGGAAAAATTCATTTCCAGAGGATATATCCATACATTTGCCGATATCTTCCATCTGGATCAGTACAAAGACGAGATTCGGGGAATGGAAGGATTTGGAGAAAAATCGTACAGGAAACTGATCGAAAGTGTGGAAAAAGCAAGAACAACCACGTTGCCAAGAGTTGTCTATTCACTGGGAATCGCAGGGATCGGACTTGCCAATGCAAAGGTTATCTGCAGAGAGTTGAAATATGATGTAGAAGCCCTTTTGAGGGTTACAGAAGAGGAATTAAATGAGATCCAGGGCGTGGGAGAAGTTCTGGCAAAGGCATTCACCGGATATTTTTCAGATGCAAAGCATGTGGAGAATTTCAGAAAGCTTTTAGAAGAGTTGACAATCCCGGAAGAGACATCAACAAAGAAACAGATTTTTGAAGGTGTCAATTTTGTGATCACCGGAAGCGTAACACATTTTGCAAACCGCGGTGAAGTGAAGGAATTGATTGAAAGTCTGGGAGGAAAGGTGACAGGATCGGTAACGTCCAAAACGAATTACTTGATCAACAATGATGTAACCAGCACATCTTCCAAAAATAAGAAAGCAAATGAACTGGGGATCCCGATTATTTCCGAAGAGACATTT
>JABLTS010055001.1_pt1 | contig 13821 bp, 10 predicted proteins | sample 7160081 | NCBI WGS metagenome assembly JABLTS01 (sample SAMN14651231, study PRJNA627086) | human gut metagenome | isolation source: feces | host: Homo sapiens | reverse complement strand
GTCGTTCCTGGGCTTGCTTTTATTCTTTGGGATAATTACCAAGAAAAGAAAGTCGGCGCATGAAAGGATTTGTACACAGCATAGAGAGCTTTGGTTCTGTAGATGGACCAGGCATCCGATTTTTGATCTTTCTGCAAGGTTGTCCCATGCGCTGCCAGTTCTGCCATAACCCGGATTCATGGAAGACGGGAGTAGGAGAGGAATGGAGTGCCGATGACCTGCTGGATAAGGCAGAGCGATTCAAGAGTTATTGGGGTGACAAGGGCGGTATTACTGTAAGTGGTGGAGAAGCCCTGATGCAGATAGACTTTCTCATCGAACTTTTCGAGAAAGCCCATCAGCGTGGCATCAACACTTGTCTTGATACATCAGCGCAACCATTTAGGAAAGAGGGTGCTTTCTTCGATAAATTCGAGCGTCTGATGGCCGTCACTGATACTGTTCTTCTTGATATCAAGCATATCAACGATGAAGAGCATCGTAAACTCACCCGCCATTCTAATGTAAACATACTGGATTGTGCACGATATTTAAGCGAGATACACAAACCAGTATGGATTCGTCACGTCCTGATTCCAGGTATTACCGACAAGGACGAATACCTCTATCAGCTGCGCGATTTTCTTTCTACACTCTCAAACATTGAGCGTATAGATGTCTTACCCTATCATACGATGGGTATCTACAAGTATGAGAAACTAGGCATTGCCTACCCACTGGAAGGCATAGATCCTCCTACTAGTGATCGCATAGCTCATGCAGAAGCAATCTTGCAAGAGGCACTTTAGCCTCTTGCAAGACTGCTTAGATGAGCGTCTAGCGAACTGGTGAGACGGGCTTTGATGATAGGCTTTGTGATGTAGTCGTTTACTCCAAGCTCATAGCACTCATCAATATTATCCTTGTTGCTTAACAGGGAAACCACGATGATGGCCATTTCGTTTTTCGAGTATTTAGAGCGTACATGGTCTATTACGTCCCACCCATTTACATGTGGCATCATTAAGTCGAGCAGTATCACGTCCGGCTTGAATGTGTCAATCAGTTCAATGGCTTCTTTTCCGCCATTGGCAGTTTTCACGTCGATGTCAAAGTCCTTTATCATTTCAGAAATAGTTTTAATATTTTCTGAAATATCATCGACGATTAGCACTTTGTTCTTTTCCATTTTTCACTGGTCTATTTTATGTAGGTTCTTTCCGATCTTGAAGATCTAGTTTCTTGGCTTGTGAATGCCGTAGATGTCGCACATGAATCCTTTATCAGTGATTAGATTGTTCATGTCGATACTGTCGAACATCTTGTGATGAGTACCGATTACCACAATCTGATACTCTTTTTCCAGAACTTTAGGATCATCTGTCACCTTGATGTTATATTCTTCTTTTACTTCCTTTACATCTACCAATGGATCGTAGAGTGTGGTTTTGTAACCTGCTCCTACCAGGTTGATATAGAGATCGGCTACTTTTGTGTTTCTGATATCATCGCTGTCTGGCTTGAACGAGAAGCCGAGGATCAGCACGTTAGTCTCCGGAGCCTTGAACTTTCTGCTTTCAGATGCATTCTTTATCTTTCCTGCCATCCATACTGCCATCTGCTCGTTAACCTCGCGGGCTGTAGAGAGCAGCGATGGTACCACGTCAACCTCCTGTGCCTTGTTAATCAGGTAGTATGGGTCTACCGCGATGCAGTGGCCGCCAACGAGTCCTGGAGTAGCTGGCACGAAGTTCCATTTTGTGCTTGCTGCCGCCGTTACGTCTTCAATGTTGATGTTCATCTTGTCGAAAATCTTTTCCATCTCGTTGAAGAAGGCTATCTGTATGTCTCTCTGGCAGTTCTCCATCAGTTTACATGCCTCTGCTATTTTGATACTCTTCGCCTTGTAGGTGCCATGGGTAAGTACTGAAGCATAGAGGCTGTCGATGATAGCTGCTGCTTCGGGTGTAGAACCGCTGGTAACCTTCACGATGTTCTCGATGGTATGAACAGTATCGCCCGGGTTGATGCGCTCTGGCGAGAAGCCTACAAAGAAACTCTGGTTCAACTTCAATCCTGATGTAGATGCCAGTAATGGGGCGCAGACCTCTTCTGTCAGACCTGGGTAAACGGTACTCTCGTAGACTACGATATCACCTTCTTTCAGAATCTTGCCAACCTCAGCTGTAGCATTGCGCACGCAACTGATGTCTGGCTTGTTCGATTTGTTCACCGGTGTCGGTACAGCGATGATATACACGTTACACTTCTTCAGGTCATCAATATTGCTGGTCAGTTTCAGTCCCTGTTCCAAAGCTTTGGATACAGGTCTGTTGTCTTCCATCGTGCTTTTGGCTAACTTGGCTACCTTCTCAGCTTTGATGTCATAACCCCATGTATCGTATTTCTTTGAGAATAAGCATGCCAGTGGAGTACCAACATACCCTAATCCTATTACTCCAATCTTAAACTCAAAAGACTTGTTTATCATATACTATATTGTTTATGTTTTATAATGTTATTTCTTTTATTGGGAGCTCCCTGCTGTGTTTGCGTTACAGCAAGTAACTCGGGTCTTTTAGATTCCTTCAAGCTGAGCATAGCGCGAAGTCTTCTCAGGGTTCCATGCGTCCTTGTAAGAACGGCGGAAGAAGATTTCTTGCAGATGAGCCGACAGACGGGCGATACGCAGGAAATAACCTGTATAAGGCGACATCAGTGGCAGATATCTGTAAAGGAACCACACGTCTTTCTTTCTTTCTGAAACCATCAGCACCAGGAGGAAGGCAAGCTGCGAGAAGCATACTCTGATAAAGTAGCCCAGCGCCAGCACCTCGATGATGTGCGTGTTAAACGTGATGGCGAGCTTGATGATATACCACAACCACAGAAAATTGAGGAAGCAGTCGAAAACCACACTCTCCATGTTGGATAACCAGTTAAGGATACTCCAGTTCTTGGTAGGCAACAGAATGTCGGCATGCTTGCGTAGACGGAATCTCACGAGCGAGCGCGACCATCTGATGCGCTGATGATACAGCTTGTACCATTTGGTAGGCACATTGGTCATACAGATGGCATCTTCGGCAAATTTCACTTTATATCCGGCTTTGCGGATCTTCTGTGTCAGGTCACCGTCCAGTCCCGGTCCTATGTCCCAATAGCCCACTTCCTTCAGCGTCTTTCTTTCGAAGGCTCCGAATGCTCCCGAAATGATGTGGTAGATACCCAGTTCGCTGGTTACGATACGTCCCACCTGTATTCGCTTCAGGTATTCGAAAGCCTGCAGCGATGAGCAGATGGTCTCCTTGTAGTTGCGCACTTTCACACATCCTCCTACGCCCTTTACCATTCCGTCGATGTAGAAGGGGAGTAGAATCTTCTCCAGCGCATCACGGTCTAGAGAAGAGTCGGCATCCAGGCATACGATATATTTTCCTTTTGCCATCTGGGCTCCATAGTTGCTGGCTGCAGCTTTACCGCCTCTTGTTTCCAACCTCAGATAGTGGGTGATGTACCCAGCCCGGTAGAGGTCGTTGCAAATCAGTTTGGTGTCGTCGTCGCTACCGTCGTCTACCACGATGATTTCGTAGTTGCGGTAGGTTTGCTCAGCCAGCGAGTTCACCATTTTGAATATATGTTTGCCTTCGTTCTTTCCCGGTACAAGGATGCTGATAAGCGGATTCTCGCGGTACAGGAAGTACTTGGCATATTCTTTCTCTTTATCTATCTGGTTTCTCTTCATCAGTCGGTTTCCGATTACGAGATATTCCAGGATATAATATCTTGGCATCTCGATGAAGAAGAGGAACCAGTAGGTATTCACGATACTGCTAAACGATAGCGTGCTGATCCAGTCGAAGAAATCGTTCAGATGTTCTGCTATGCTAAACATACGCTTTTCCCTTTCTTCTTGATGGCTTATCTCAGCACGGTGAGCGCCAAGAGGGCCATGATTATGAGTATACCTGCGATGGTGACAAGGATGGCAACGAGTTTCTTGTAGAGCACGATGCGTTTCTGTATCTTGTCGTTTTCATCTTCCTTCGGCTCCGTATCAAGCAGCTCTTCCTGCGGCTTCACCAATTTCTCTTCTTCCTTCATCAGAGGCTCCTCTGAGTAGCGGCAGTAGTCGTCTGGAGTCATATCCACATATTGTAGTTTGTTGAAGAACTCGTCATAGTTGTTGGCGATGGTCTTCGTCTTGGTTTCCAGCATGCTGCAGATAATCTCGTCCGGTTCTATCGAGTTGGCCACCTTTCTGATGGCTACCGACATCTCCTTGCTCAATTTCTGCTGAGCCTCTTCCACCGTTTCTCCCTGCTCATAGAGGGTAGAGGATACGTAGAAGATATTGTTGTTGTAAGACACCTTGTGATTGGAGAAAATTCTACAGAGCTTGCCCTGTATGCTTTCCTTTATCTTTACGGTATCCTTGTTTTCATCTATAATCCATATCTTGCCTACCATGACCGAGAGTTCATCCTTGCGGTAGGTTTCCATCAGCTGGCGTCTCAGTCTGTTCATCAGCAGGTAATATTCCATGAAGTTATCATAGATGTTTGCCATGTTGTTGAACATGATGTTGCCGCTGGTCAGCGTTCTGATACCTTCTTCCGTTATCTCGTAGTCCTCTACGTCTCGTGGCACCAGGGCATTTACCGGAAAGGTGCTCTCGCAGTAGCAGCAGGTTGCCTTAGTGATAGGCGAGGTAAACGAGTTCTCGCAGTCGTTGCAGGTATATACCACGGCTGGTCTGTCATAGTCAACACCGATGTGGCGCAGTTTCTTGTGACACTTCGGACAGATGAGCATACCGCCCACATTGTAGCTGCTTTCCGGCGATACGTTGGCGCAGCTGAAGTGGTGGATGATGTTCTGTATCTTCAGGTTCGAACTTCCGCACTTCGGACAGCACTCCGTATAGAGCAGGTGAGAGTGGTTACACTTAGGGCAGAGGTGCTCCTTGAGCAGGAAGCGGTGAATGCGCAGTGATCCGAACTCCACCATAGTGTCGATGAACATGAACATCTCGTTGAGATGGAAGAGACTCATACTGTGATAGTGCTCGAAGATTGGGTTGATATATCCCAAAGACGATTTCTCCAGCAGTCGGTGTCCCATGATTCGCTGGTCTCTTGAGAGCAGGTATTTCAGGATGTTGGCAAAGATCTGGTTAGGCTGTGTAGGACGGCTTGTTTCGCTTTTTACACCAAACTTCTGTCTTGCCAGCTTGATTTTGTCTATAATCTCATATACCTTTTCATTGTTCATGTCGCTCACATAGGCATCGACGATATAGTCGATAATCTGTCCCTTTCCCGATAACGCCGTATTGACGAATATCGGTTTGTAGCTACATTTCCATGATAAGATTGGACTGGCTCCAAACAGTATAGCATGGAACGCACGCTCACTCTTCGTATTGATGTAAATACAATCGAAGTAGTCGGGCTGGATGTCCGGTGTCGAGTCGATATCTATAAAGCTATCGATGGTGAGCACCATATCTCCACGTTTGTTTCTTCTAAGTCCAATCATTCTTTATTTCTTTTGTTCTTGATGATTATTGGTGTCGCTCGAAATCAAGTTGCTTCGCTTCACGTTTTCGTTCTTGCCCACTGGGACGGTGTACATCGGCAGCGGCTTCGGATCGAGCATGGCACCAATCTTGTTCACTCTTATTCTTACAGGCAGTCTGTTGCTCATTACCCATGCCGGTACTCTCTGGTTCGGGTTCAGGGTGAAGACGGCAACCACTGCGTTGGCATCATGCGAGAAGTTACTCTGCAGATGCTTTGGTATTTCCTCTACTCTCAGACCTACCATCTGCAACTTAGCCTGCAGTTCCAGGTCTTTGTTGATGATGATGTCTGCATCGTCAGGGCTTTCCATATACTTCACCATGTCGTTGGGTACGTATGCGATTACGCCCAGATGGCAGTCTGCATAGTCGGTATGCTGGATAACCATCACCTCATCGCTTTTGAACACCAGGGTTTTGTCGCTCACATTGATTTTTGAGATGTAAGCATCGGCTGGTGCACAGCAGTAGTGTATAAGTCCCGGGTTGTAGATGCTGGTGTTGGAGTAAGGCATGGAAGCATTTGCTCTGCCGGCTCCTCTACGGCTCATGAAGTTATAGGTGGTGTTCTTAGCCTGTGCGTAGATTTCCACCTTGTTAGCCTGCTTTCTCAGTTCTTCTTCTACCTCGGCAATCTCGGCATCCAGTGCATTTCGCTTGGTGTTGTCGGTAAGACCGTAGTAGATGTCCGAACTTTCAGAGGCTTTCTGTTTTCTCAGTTCGGCAAGTCGGGTACGCAGCACCGGAATCTCCTGCTGGGCGAGTTTAGCCTGTACCTCCATGTCGTGAGTCTCCTTTACGGCAGAAGGCAGGATGTTCGGGTCGTATTGGTTCACAATATTACCTAGCAGTACATAAGAGTAGAGCGTATCTCCCTTATGCACCACTTCACCCATTTCTTTGTTCACCTTAAGGATATAGATGTCGTCAACGGCACTGATATGGTTTTCATCGAGGGTTATATAACCGTCGAAGGTTGCCCATATCATACGAGTGACAATATAGTAGGCGGCAAGCACGATAACCAGCAGGAAGATCAGGGCAAAGATAATCTGCTGTCTGGCAAGGCGGTGACCCTGCGTCTTCAGCAAGTCTGCCATCGCCTGTTCTTGTGGCGTGCCATTATATTGGAATTCATTCATATTCTGGTTTCCTTACATTCAAAGTTCTATTTCTTTGAAGATGTTGTTGTTGTCATAGATGCTCACGGCTTTCTCGATATTGATGATAGCGAGTGCGCGGTTCTGCATCAGTTTGTACATACGCTCCATACTTTCCAGGAGTCCCGTATATTCGTCCATACGCATCAGATAGTTGTATCCCTGTTTCTGGTTCTGGTAGGCAAACCGCCGCATTTCGATATATTTGCCGGTCTGGTCTATATGGAAAGCCTCTGTGGCTATAGCCTTGTTCAGGTTGTCTATCTTCTTGAGCAGGATGCCTACCGACTGTTTTATTTCCTTCACGTCGGTACCGCGGCTGCTGCGTATGATTTCCTTCTGGGTCTCCAGTGCCTGTCGTTTGCGTGGCGTTTCGTTCCAGATAGGAATGGTGAATCTTACGCCCACGTCGGCATTGTTCGAAATCTTGTTGTTGCTCTGCCAGTAGCTCGACCATCTTGCGAATGGTGTGAGTCGGGTAGTGCTTAAATAGTTGGTCAGCTTGCTGTCGTTGTCAGCAATCTGTTCTTTCACCATCATGATGCGTGCATCCAGACTTTCCTGGTTCAGATGGGTCCAGAGGGCTGTGGTGTCTACCACAATCTTGGTTGGTTTGATGCGGTAGATAGGCTTGTTGCTGATATCTCTGTCTGTGCAGAGCACGGAGATGTCGTATTCAGCCTCCAGCTTATCGTTCATCACTTTCAGCATCTTGTCGTTGCTGATTCGGTCTTTTTCCAGCATAAACTGGTACGCTTCGTTCATGATGTCGAGGTTGTCCAGTCTGTGTGCTATGACAGTACCGATATAGAAATTATATTGTTCGGTCAGCTCATCGGCTGCCTTTTCATAGATGTCTGCAGTTTGGCGCTTTTTTATTTGCAAGCGGTCGAGTTCATTGGCAAGAGCAATTTTTGTTCTTTTCTCCTTGCCTTGGTAGAACTTCGAGTTGATGATGTTCCAACCCAGTTCGGCTTGAACCTTCATCTTATATTTTGATACCTCTTTTGCGTCGTCTTCATCAGAATCGAAGTACGCGTCAGGTCGGGCATAAACCTGTCCGGTCACTTCCAGACCGTTGTGTCTGTTGAGCGCTAGGTGCTCATGTGCAGTTTTCGACCAGAACAGAGAGTCGGTCTTGTTGATATCAGCGTGATGCTGTTTATTGAGTCCCAGTTCTATGACTGGTGCTTTTACCCATATAGGGTTTTTGATGAGAGTGTCGAGTTGTGCGAAGCGCTGTTTAAAGTGTCTCAGTACATTATCGTTCTTCAGATTCTCATATACGAGCATCTTAGGGCTGAAACTTTTCGGCTTTTTGCCTTTCGTCTGAGCCATAGCGCTTTGTGCTGCCATGAGAAGTAGCAGAGCTGTAGTTGAGTATAGTATTATTTTTCGCTTCATAATGAGTATTAAACACGATGAATGCAGCTGCGAGCTGTTGCAGCTGCATTCATCTCGTGTTTCTTATATTTGATAAATCACTTACTTTGTGCCATAATTGGTATTATTTCCAGATGCGGCACCATCAATGAGCTTCATGACACGGAGTCGGCTCTTACCATATGCCACATAGATATAACCTCCATCCAGTGTGACATAGTTGGCAGACATTCCTGCTTCAGCTCTCTTCTTGACAACCTTTACAGGTTTGCCGTTTTCCATTTTGTTCTTGTCAAGAACTACCAGTCCATAACTTCCGCAAGCCAGGTAGATGTAATTGGCATCGTATGTTACACCATTTGCATATCCCTGTGGAACTTTGGTATTAGCAGTGAGCGGAGCTCCCCAGTTCCACACTTCTTTGCCTGTGGTAAGATCGTAGCAAGACAATCCCTTGGCACTTCGGCAAACGTAGACGTGGTTACCATCGATAGCTATAGTGTTCTTACCGTCGTTAGGAGCTATGCTGCTTACGTTGATGGTTTTTGCTGGTGTTGCTGTAAGAATGTCGGCACCTAATGGGAAGACCTGTAGTGTACCACTTACAGCCTCATTGTCACTTTTTACTTCGTTGTTGTAGTGGAGTGTAACAATATACTGGTTGTTCAGTGCGATGTGCTTGGCCTTGCCTGGCGTTTCTTTCTTGCCGATTAAATCCAGCGTGTTTGCATCATATACTCCGTATCCTCTGGCAGTTGCCACCATCAGTTTGTTTCCGTCTCTTACGATGCAGTTCTCGTCAGATTGTTCCAAACCTTCATGTTCCCAATCTACGATGGTGAGAGGGTTTAACGTAGTAGTCTCATCGATGTCCTTTACTTCTGTGTTGAGAAGTCCGTTGCTGTCTAATGCGATTCTACCCATCATACCGCCATTGGTTGAGTGACCTGCAATATAAACGTATTTTGTTGCGTCTTTGCCGTCTACCATGAGGTGGTTGAAGTCGTAGAGTTCCTTCTTATCCTGCAGATATTGCAACATGGTAGTCTGGTTGTTTTCTGTTTTAAACACTTCAATACAACCGCCAGTCTTCTTGTTTGGATCTTTCTGGTTCTCTTCGTTAGTGTGGTACGACATGTATAGTTTGTCATTGTATGGCTGAATACATGTAGCAGAGATGTCGTGTGTATGATTTGTATAATCTATAACCGTAATCACATCAATCTTCTTGCCCGGTTCAGGGGTTGGAGTTGGTTTTGGGGCTGGTGTTGTTCCGTCACATGATGTTCGGAGAACAGGATCATTAAACATATCATACCTCTTCGTACAGTCTGAAAGACCTGGAGCGTATGTATAAGTTGCCGAGTTACCGTTGTTGGTAAACTTATCGCAATCCATGTAGATAACGCCTCCGCTTCCGTTAGTTCGGAAGATATAGCAGGTTGAGAAATATGCGTAGGTTCCTGGAGCAATGAGGATATTTCCTTGATCGTTACTTCCATTGTATTTTACTTCTGCTGCTCGGAAGATGGCATTAGCGTTATCTCCTTGAAGAATGACTTTACTCTCACCGGCTGGATAATATTGATTGTGACCATTGTTTTCGTTGGTGTAAGTACCCTTGCAGTCGATAATGCTGTTGTTTACCAGATAAATAGTACTTCCTGCACACTGGTCGATAGCTCCTGTCATCAGATTATTGATGTGCGCTTCAGCGCCATTTGAATTGAGAATCGTCTTACCTGTTACTTCAAATGAACAGCCATAAAGTTTTGGAGCAGAACCTTGAATTGTCAACTTGTTGACTTTTGCTTTTCCGTTAATGTTCAGGATACATCCATCTACGACCAAATCCTGTTCTTCTGTACCAAGAAGATTGCCTTGAATATTGATTTTGGCATCAGACTCAGTTGCCAGTTTACCTACGTTGGCATCGCCGCCCACATAAAGCAATCCTTGAACTTTCAGTTCATTTTTTACTTCAATGTTTCCGGTAGTAAAGTAGGCATCACCTTTTTCCAGATACATGTTGGTGCCCTCTTTTTTCAGAGTTCCCCCATAATTGTAGCAATAAATTCCTGCATTCTGGAAGAGTGCAGTGTTATTGTTGTCTATATGTAATGTTCCTCCTTTGAGGATGTAGATTTTTCCTTTTTTTGTGGCATTGTAACATTCCCATATATTTTTTGTGGTCAGTTCGCCTTCGATAAACAGGGTAGCTCCTTTCAGGTTGAGCCCGCTGCTTATTTTTGTGCCTTTCTTGATGATGTAGGTCTTGGATCCATCCAGTCCCACACATCCATCGTTATTCTTGATTTCGATAGCTCCGTCATGGCTAGGCAAGCTAGGCATTTCATAAACGTCGCTTAGGTTGGCTGTAGTTGCGCCAGCAGCTCTTGTTGCTGTTTTCGCCTTGTAATTGATAACACTACCAGCCAACTCCTGAGGGTCGGTGATGGAAATTACTTCTTCACCTACCACATTTTTTGTGACTTCACCGGGGGTTGGAACGAGCGGCATGTCATTTGAATCGCTACAAGATGCCAGAAGCATTGCTGCAAAAGAGAAAGTAACAAGTCTTGAAAAATAATGTTTCATGTTAATCTTTCTTTTATCGTTTTGGTATTAAAAGTTTTGATCTTTTTGGGCTATATTCCTAGCTCTTAAAGATTTAATTCTCCCACACTCTTTTGGTGAGTGTGGGAGAAAAGAATTATTTAGTTGATTACTTTGTATTTACCAACTTGAAGATCTGAACACGGCTGCGACCGTAAGCTACACAGATGTAACCATTATATAAGGTTACGTAGTTAGCTGAGTTGTAGCTCTCCTTGCCATCATAGAAAGCACGGCGACGGGCAACAACATTCTCACCCTTAGCCTTGGTCTTGTCCAATACTACGAGACCGTAACCACCACATGCTACATAGATGTATTTTGAATCTACAGCAACACCGTTTACGCGACCGATAATCTTGTTGCTTTCGCCTACAGGAGCATCGAATAATACTGTACCATGGCCATTTGCATCGTAGCGAACAAGTCCGCCGTCACCCTGGCATACGTAAAGGTTTGTACCATCTACAGCGATGGTGTTTTTGCCATCAACAACACCCACTTTACCTTCTGTAGTATAGCTCTGAGGATTTTCCAAATTAATGTTGTCGAAGATGTTGACTGTACCTGTAGTTGTACCATTTGCCTCCAAGCCATAGAGCTTGTCATTGCCAACAGCAACGAACTTCACATCGTTTGTTGTGAGGTGTGGTGTACGCAGGGTGAATGTAGAGTTGTAAACCTGATAACCCTTGTTTGTTGCCAAAACGAAGTTGTCTTTATACTTAACTACGCTATTGGCATCAATGCCATTGTTTGGATTAGTCTTATCAATAGGGTAGGTAACGAGTTGGCTCTTACCCATCAATCCATTTGCCAGTTCCACATAGCCCAAGAATGCACCTTCTTTGTAGGTTGTTGCAGCAACATAGAAGCGGCTGCCGTCAATCATACCATAGTTTACATCCAATCCTCCCTGAGCTGTTACTGCCTCATCGAGAATAAGTGATTTGCCGTCGATATGAGCAACTTCCAATCCGCCACCCATATGGTTTTTGTCATTGCCCTGGGTGTGGTATGTAACATACAACTTATCGTTTGCAGCTTGGATAGATGTTGCAGAGAGGGTGTTTTCGGTAACTCCAGCAGCAGAGAACAAATCCAGTTTTGGTTTGTTGCTCAAGCTTTCTGTTGTTGCTGTTAACTCATAACCGTAATGCTTGTTATCTGTATCCTTCAGCTTAACCAAATCACCAGTGGTAGCCTTGTCGTAATCGAGGTATGATGCTGCGATGTCAAGATCCTCTGCTGTAGGAATCTGGTTCTCGCCATTGAAGCATTTTGTGAACTGGAACAGGAAGGTAGCACCTTCTGCAGGAGTATCGAATGCCTGGATGTTTTCTGCACCATCGTTGTGGAACTCGTCTGCCTTAACAATAGCTAAACCGCCAGCTTTTTCCAGGCTGATTTGGCCTTTTGCATCGTTATAAGAGATAAGCTTGTTAACATTGATAACACCCTTGTCCGCAATGTTGATCTTGCAGGCACCCTTCAGGATGAGCTGTGCTTCACCTACCTTAGTTACCTTCTTGTGGGTATCCTTTTCGTTCAAGGTAACATTGATGTAGTTGGCATCAATCTGTGAACCGGCATTCATGGTCAATGCATTGGTAACCTTGATGGCGCTGTTGTCGCCAGCCTTCAAGTAACCGTTTGTGTTGAGGTTAAGGTCTGCAGCCTTCAGGAATCCGCCGATTTGTAAGTTACCATTGATATTGACGGTGGTAGCGTTCCATACGTGAGCTGATGCATATACGTTGGCACCTTCCTCAACGTTTACTTCTGTACCACGGATAGAACCGATGATGCATGCCTTTGAACCAGCCTTGAAGGTGATTTTCTGTGTAGGACTTGTCTTGTCTGCTGTAAGCTGTCCTAAACCGGACTTGAGTTCCTTCTTTTCAACAGCGTTGCCATTTTCATCAAGGCCGCTGGTAATACCTCGCCAAGATGAATACAGATTACCTTCGATGACGATGTCTGCTGCAGGGTCTTCAGTCTTGACATAACCAAGTTCGTTATAGACAGTAACTCCCTGCTTGATCATTGAACCAGTGCCCTTGAAAATCAGGGAACCGCCCTGCTTTACAACGATTTTTGCATTTTCGAAAGTGTTTGCTGAATATATCAATTTTGCACCTCCATTTACGAAGATAGTTGCATTCTTGATAGTGTTCTTGGTAAAGTCACAATTGCCAGCATCTTTCTTTAAGTAGAAAATGCCGTCTTTCAGGTCGGTATTTGTATAAGCCTGGGTGTCGTCATTCTTCTGCACAGGCATGTTGAATGTAGTTACGAAATTTGCGTCACTGGCAGCTCTTGTGCCGAAGAACTTGCGAGCGTTAGCTGTCGTGTTCTTGTAATTGATGACGCTAGATAACAGAGACTCTCCGCTGTTAGTGAGGTCGAGAGTTGTGGCATCTACCTTAGCTGGAGATTGATTGCCTGTAGGATCACTTGTGTTGTCGCTACATGATGCGAATACGAATGCTGCCAAACCGATAGCAGCAAGTTTAGAATTGAATACTTTCATATCTATTAAGTTTAAATTGTACTTTCAGTTTCTGATTAATATCACTTACTTATATTCTTGTCCTTCAGCTCGTTGTTTTTTTTGGTAGTTTGACTATCGTTTTGGTAGTTTGACTATCATCATCTTGCGTACACTTACAAGTGGAGCTGTTAGACGCCGCAAATTTAATGAAATTATTTCATAAATAGTTGTTTTTTAGGGTTAAATAAACTTAATTCGTTGCTTTTTGTTCTGGTTCTCATTAGGTTAGTTTGTTGTGGGCGATAACGGATTGGCTCTTCCGCTTGTCAAACGATAACATTTCTGAACTCATTAACCCGAAAATTACTCCGAAAGATAGCAGAATATCTCCGAAGAATACGAAAATATCTCCGATAGATAGCAGAATATCTCCGAAGAATAAACCAGGAAAACAAATGTTGGGAATACGATGATGGATATGTATTGTGGTGACGAGGTGAAGGGTGAAGGGTATATTTTAAATCTTATATTATATTCTTTTTTTAGGATTTTTGGAAAATCCAGAAAGTCAGAAAAATGAAAAAACGGATTTTTTCCCTTGCCGC
>JABLTS010083763.1_pt1 | contig 13861 bp, 9 predicted proteins | sample 7160081 | NCBI WGS metagenome assembly JABLTS01 (sample SAMN14651231, study PRJNA627086) | human gut metagenome | isolation source: feces | host: Homo sapiens | reverse complement strand
TCACCATCTTTTAATTCACTTACAGCTTTTTCTAATTCAGCGCCTCTAGTTGCATCAACAAATACAACTTTTGTTCCTTCAAGCTTTTCTTGAAGTCTCTTAGCAACAGGTGCCATATTGTTCTTCTTCTTAGCAGCTGCGATTTCCTCATCAGTTTTCTTGTAATCAATCTTACCTAGATGAGATAGTAAGATTACTCTTGCACCATGTTCTACTAAATATTTAATAGTTGGTAGTGCAGCAACAATACGATTATCATCAGTAATTTCACCATTCTTTAATGGTACGTTGAAGTCAACTCTGACAATAACTTTCTTTCCAGTTACATCTAAATCAGTAACTAATTTTTTAGCCATTTGAATTATCCTCCTTATAGCACAATAATTATATCACTCAAGAAACATGTGAGTAAACGAACAAACATTATTTTGTGGCTCATTTATGCAGTTTTTATAATTTGTCGTTTAAAAAGGATATACCCAAAATAGATATATCCTTCATAAATTAATCCCAATTCGTCAATTGATAATAGAGTTGCTCATAAATAGCAGCACTCTTATTCCAACTTACATCAGTATCTAATGCATTTTTTACTAATGAATTCCAAGCTTCACGATTGTCGTTATATTGTTCTAAGGCATATAGAATTGTATTCATCATATCCCCAGCATAAGAGCCATGAAAGCTGAAACCATTACCTTCACCTGTATAACGGTTATATGGTTTAACTGTATCTTTTAAACCACCAGTTTCTCTAACAAGTGGTAATGCTCCATAATGCATGGCAATTAATTGACCAATTCCACATGGTTCATATAAAGAAGGCATTAAGAATAAGTCACATCCTGCATAAATACGGTGAGCTAGTTCTTCATTATATCCACAATAATAAACAGCTTTTCCTTTATATTCACTTTCAAGCCACTTAAATGCATTTTCAGCAGCCATTTCTCCAGTTCCTAAAATAACAAATTGAATACCTAAATTCATCATTTCGGCCATTTTCTCAGTGATTAAATATACACCCTTTTGATTAGTCAATCTTGAAACGATACCAATCATGCAGGAATCTGAATCTTCATCTAAGCCAAGTTCTTTTTGTAAAGCAAGTTTATTAGCAGCTTTCCCTTCAAAGACTGTTTCTGCATCAAAGTTTTTAGCTAATAGTTTATCTGTACTTGGATTCCATGTGACTGTATCAATACCATTAACAATTCCCCAAAGATCTTCTCTTCTGTAACGCAACATTGAATCCATTCTTTCGCCATATGTTTCCGTTAGAATTTCAGCAGAATATGTTGGTGAAACAGTAGTAATCTTGTCTGCATATACAATGGCTGCTTTCATAAAACTGATACCATCATCAAAGCGTACAGAACCATTTTCAAAATAGTAATGAGATAAACCAAGACAACCTTCTAGCATATCTTTACCAAAGTTGCCCTGGAAAGCTAAGTTATGAATTGTATAAACATGCTTAATATTTTGATAGCGATAATCATTAGCATATAATGCATGACACATTAAAGGTAACATACCCGTCTGCCAGTCATTTTCATGCATGATATTTGGCCACCAGTTTACATATTTAATCATTTCTAATACAGCTTTTTGGAAGAAAGCAAATCTTTCTCCATCATCGCCATATCCATATAGACCATCTCTTTCAAAATAGCCCTGATGTTCTACAAAATAATAAATTACACCATCAACATCACATGAATAATATGTAGCAGGTTGACGAATCCAACCAGAAATAACTTCAATTGTGCCAATACGAGTTAATTTGTCGTAATGTTTTTCAATAATCTTTTTATAAAGAGGTAAAACTACACGAACATCATGTCCTCTTTCCTGTAAAGATTTTGGAAGACTGCCAATAACATCTGCTAGTCCACCAGTTTTAATAAATGGTAATCCTTCACCTGCAACAAATAGAATTGATCTTCTCATATTAACACCTAAATTCTATCTCTACGTTTAACGTAAACAGGAGAATCTTCACTACCTACTAATTTCTTAATATGATGTACAATTGCATATTTATCTACGACAACATATTCAAGTTTAGCGTCTTTATCAATAACCGCATCTGTCATAATGATTGAATCTTTAACATATGCGCCTTCTTTAATTGTGACATTACGCCCAATAATAGAACCTTCTACAGTTCCTTCAATCAAGCATCCATTAGCGATAATGCTTTCTTTAACACATGCATCACTTGTATATCTTGTAGGACTTGAGTCATTTGTTTGGGTATAGATTGGTCTATCTTCTTTAAATAAAGCTTCAGCATTATTTAAATTCTTAAGCTCCATTGCTACCTTGTAGAATGCTGATAATGAATCAATACATGCTACATAACCTCTAACACCATAGCCTTTAATCACAAGTTCATTTACCTGATCATGTAAAATATCTTTAAACCAGTATAATGAAGAAACATTAGTAGCTTGTTTAATTAATTGAATAAATAATGCTTTGGAAAGAATGTAAGCTTCCATCGAAACTTGTCTATTCTTACTCTTACCACGATTTTTTTCAAAAGATAATATTCTCTTTTCTTTATCCATTTGGATAACATCGCAACTTAAGAATTTTGTTTTTGCATCATTTGTTGATGTATATAAAACTGTAATATCTGCACCTGATTCAACATGTGCATTAAAAGCTTCATTAAAGTCAAAGTTATATACAAAATAACTTGGTGCAACTAATACATAAGGATTTGGATCTTCCTCAATGTATTGCATATTTAACATAAAGTTAGCGATATCTGTATTATATACAGGAGATGAGAATGGTTTTTCACCATATAAAATACGTAATTTTCCACGTTTAGAGTTAATGTTATACATTGATCCATCACCTAAGTGATCAAACAAGTTACGTGGTTTTTCTTTACAGTATACATGTACATTATCGATACCACTATTAGTCATATTACTTAAAATAACATCGATAATACGATATCTTCCCATAAAGGAAACTGCAGGTACTGGACGATAATCTCCTAGTCCATCAATTTTTACACTATCATCTTCAAAGTTGACAATTCCTAGTACTTTCATATTCTCCACCCCTATTTCGTATTCTTAGCAACAAGTAAAATATGTTCGCTATTATTGTCGCCAACTTTAACACCAGCACCGATTTCAACATTATCAGCGACGATACAACGTGTAACCGTAGCACCTTCTCCAATATGAGCTCCCGGCATAATTACACTGTCCACAACCTTAGCACCTTTACCAATTGTACAGTTTGAGCCAAGTACTGAATGTCTAACATCACCAAATACTTTTACGCCTTGTGTAATGTAGCAGTTTTCAACACTACCTTCACTGCCTACATATTGAGGTACTGCATTTTTATTTTCTGTATAAATCTTCCATCCAGAATCAGATAAATCTAATTCATCTTCTTCAAGCAAGTCCATATTTGCTTCCCAAAGAGAATCAATTGTTCCTACATCTTTCCAATATCCCTTAAATCTATAAGCAAATAAATTCTTACCATCATTCAAGTATGCTGGAATAATATCTTTACCAAAGTCATGGTTGCTTTCAGCATTCTTTAAATCAGCTACTAAGTATTTTCTTAATGTCTTGTAGTTGAAGATATAAATACCCATACTAGCTAAATTACTCTTAGGTTTAGTTGGTTTCTCTTCAAATTCAACAATCTTGTCATTTTCGTTTGTATTCATAATACCGAAACGACTTGCTTCACGAAGTGGTACTTCAAGAACAGCAATTGTTGCATCAGCGTTATTTGCCTTATGAGCCTCAAGCATCTTCTCATAATTCATCTTATAAATATGGTCACCAGATAATATTAAAATATACTCTGGATCCAAAGTATCTAAGAAGTCAATATTTTGTGTGATGGCATCAGCTGTTCCTTTATATACATCTAGACCTCTTTGGTCTTTTTCACGTGGTGTTAATACATATACACCACCATCTTGTACATCTAAGCCCCAGTTTGATTCCTTTGCAACATAAGCGTTAAGTAAAACAGATTCATATTGTGTTAAAACACCAACAGTAGATATGCCTGAGTTAGCACAGTTACTGAGAGGGAAATCGATGATACGATACTTTCCACCGAAATGTACCGCAGGCTTCGCTACTTTCTTAGTTAATTCAAAAAGTCGGGTACCCCTACCACCCGCAAGAATCATAGCGACCATATTATTAGATCTCATTAAATTATTCCTCCTAAACAAATGCGATTTAATTTGTATACGCTTTCATTATACTTCTTTTTCTTTAATATTACTATAAATTCCGTATCTGCCAGTCTATTGTTTCTTCACTATTCATACACAAAAAGTCATTTGCTGTTTTAAAATGACCACAGCCAAAGAAACCATTATATGCACTTAATGGTGAAGGATGCGCTGCTTCTAAAACCAAATGTTTTGATGTATCAATTAGTTTAGCTTTATTTCTTGCATTTCTTCCCCAAAGTAAGAAAACAACTGGTTTATTTCTATCACTGATATGCTTGATAGCGTGATCCGTGAAAGTTTCCCATCCTTTATTTGCATGCGATAAAGGATGAGAATCTTCTACTGTCAGTGTTGCGTTTAATAAGAATACCCCCTGCTTTGCCCAGGGCATCAAATAACCATTATTGGGTATATAGCATCCAAATTCATTTTGTAATTCTTTATAAATATTTAATAGACTTGGCGGAATCTTGACTCCTGGATTTACCGAGAAGCACATTCCATGTGCCTGTCCTTTTTGATGATATGGATCCTGTCCAAGAATAACTACTTTAATATCTTCATAATCGGTATTTTCAAAAGCACTGAACACCTGTGATTTAGGTGGATAAATGTTTTTTGTTAAATATTCGTTATGAATAAAAGTTGATAACTCTTTGAAATATGGCTGTTCAAATTCTTGATGAAGCCAATTTGTCCAATGATTTTGCACCAAATCATTCACCTTCTTTTTTCTTTGCACGTATGATGAAAATAATTAATCCTACAAGTACCACTACCCCACCAATAGCTGCATATGTCTTCCATTCTGTCTTCTTGTCTTCTCTAATTGCTGGATCTATGTAGTTAGGGTCTGACGAGGATTCTTGACGATTAATCAATGCATTTAAATAATCATATAAATTGTCATATTCTTCTGGCACTTCAAAACCTTTTAATGTAATGAAGTTATCAATATCATTTTCTACAGTTTCAAAAGGTCTAGGACCATAAGTTAATAAAATGGTATCAAAAGTTGTTTCGTTGAACTTTTCACCTAATGCTTCTGATGTTTTTCCACGTAATTTATGGAATTTCATCATACCAATACCATAAGGAAGTATTTGCCCAGCTCTTTCCACAACAAAATCAAACAATGGTTCTGCTAGTGCATCTCCATCAAGACCGATATCATTTAATTTGTTATTTAATTCTTCACTTGTCCAGCCTTCACCATTTACACCTAAATCCGCATAAGCATTAATTGCATAACCTAAAGCTGTATCAAAGAATGCATATTGTCCAACTTCATAACTTTCGGGACTGTTTAAATATTCATCACATTCAGCATACATTGCCCATCCTTCTGTATAGCCAATCATTGAAGTAACAGTACGAATTGGATGAGGGTTTGTTGCATAGTACCATGTTGTTTGATATAAGTGACCAGGGAAGCCTTCATGAGCCAAAGTACCATAAAGCTGTAAGTCATCTTCACCAACTGTTTCACCATTAATGCGAATTACATTATGTTTATAGTCATCCATTGGTGGATTTAAGTAATATGCTAAGATTGAATCATTTGCTACACTTTCATCAAGATATGAACAAATATAAGTTACATCTGGTCCTTTAGGATATTCAGACATATGTTCTTGTAAATAAGCTAATGTGTCTTCTACACTTCCAATAGAAAAATCTGATTGATCATATTTCGTATCAATATCTTGATCCATAGAATATAAAACAATATAAATATCAATCAATGAAGAAATATAATCTTCACACTCTGCTATTAATTCATCAATTGTTTCATTTGTACTGGTTTTACTTTGAACTAATGCTTGATAATAAGCTTTTCCATTAGGGTAGTTCGCTAAGCTTCCTTCATATTTTGCACTGCCTCTTAATTTTTCAAGTTCAACAGATACATTATCATATGCAGGAAGAACATCATCTAAAACAATCTCTTTGTTTTCTTTCTTATAGTTTTCTTTTTCTGCATCTGTTAAGCCATCAAACGCATCAACACTTTCATCAAAAACACAAATTAAAGCATTGTTATCTTTTTTATTTGTAAAATCAGAAATCCATTCTTTAGCCTCATCTAATAACGAATCACTTAAGAAATATCCATTTGATGCCTGATACTCTGTTAACTCAATTGCATCTTCTAAATAATCACTTACAGAGCTTAATACATCTAGATAATCTTCAAAATCTTCTTTTTCATAGAATGCAAATTCCGTAAGATTTGTAACAATATTATCTAATATTCCTGTATAAGGATTAAAACAAGCATCAAATAATGGATAGCTGTTTAAAGCGATACTATCTTCTAACGCTTTCTTATATGTATCATAATCATGTTGTTGATTGACACTTAAAGTATTATAGTCAAATGATTTTAATTTAGATAAAGCTTCTTGGTTTGTTTGAACAGCTTCTTTATAACTTTCTAAAGAAGCATCTCCAAACTCTCTATCCGGTTTTTCTATTCCTAAAGATTTGTAATCTTTTACAGAATAATGCATTGTCAAATAGTCTGATTCCATTGTATCGATAAATTCCTGATCCATGAATTTAGTAAATTCTTTGTTTTCAGGATCTTCATCAGCATAAACTGGAACATACGCAAATAATGTACAGATACTCAAAACAGTTAGAAATAGTTTTTTCATAGGTATACCGCCTTCTTCTTTAATATAACAATACTACATAAAGGTAGTTGAATAACAGTGTAATATCCTTGCAAACTATGACCAGTGCTATCAAATACGACTTCCCATTCATCATTAAATTCATACTGATGATGCTCTAATGAAGGGTTAACCATAATTTTCAGTATTTCATTTTCATCTCTTGTCTCGTAGAATAAGATACCTTCATCTTTTATTTCAAAACGAACTCTTTCTTCAATGAGTTTCTTTGTTCTTAGTCTTAAAGAAGGATGTTCTTTTCTAAAGGCAATACATTTTTTTGTATAGTTTAAAACATCTTCATATTTTTCAATTCTCTCAAAATGCATTCCATTCACATCATCTCCTGCATTATAAGAATCTTTAATATTATTTTTTGTTGCACAAAATTCCATACCGGCATGAATAAATGGAATACCCTGTGCAAATAAAGTAAAGGCAATCATCATTTTTTGCCGTTGCATTCTTAAAGCATTGCTTTCACCATAACAGCAATTATGCATCTTATCCCAACACGTTAAATTATCATGTGTTTCTAATGCATTAATTGATTTAGCAGGACTGTCAAAACGCAAATAATATGGATCACTTAAAGTATTAGCAGATAATACACTGCAAGCACTAAATGCTTTACTTAAATCACCTGTTAAATAGCCTTTATTAGAGCTTAGATATCCACCATCAACTCCACGTAATTCATCTCTGAAAGTATCATTAAAATGCGCAATATTATCCATCTGATACTGATTAAAAATTCTCGCTTTTTCTTCTGGTCCTAAAGCTGTTGGTAAATCCCAACCTTCACCATAAATCATGATATTACTTTTTAATTTTCTTAATTCTTTGTCGATAATATTCATTGTATCGACATCTAAAATCCCCATTAAGTCAAAACGATATCCATCTACGTTATATAAATTTAATAATGTTTTTAAAGCCACTACAAACAAATGTTTTACCATTGGTTGTCTAGATTCTATATCATTACCACAATATGAACCATTACTTAATAAATCCCACTCCCCATAACGGAAATAATAATATGGCACCACATTTTCTAAAGGATTATTTGAAGAATCATACATGTGATTATATACAACATCTAGATTCACTCTGATACCTGCATCATGATATTCCTTTACTAATTTTTTAAATTCTATCATTCGTGAATAAGGATCTTTAGGGTTTAAAGAATAGGAACCTTCTAAAGCGATAAATTGTGCAGAATCATATCCCCAGTTATAGTTAGTTTTAGGATATATTTCATCTACTGTTGCATAATCTAAAACTGGTTGTAATTGAATATGAGTGATACCAAGAGAAGTAATATGATCCATTCCTGTAGGATAATCTCTATACTTTGTATTTTTTTCATATGCGCCAACATATTTACTGGCATTTTTAATTCCACTTGTTTTAATACTGGAAATATCTCTTACATTGCATTCATAAATAATTGCATCACAAACATTATCAAAAGGTGGTAACTTGGCGTTATCACAAATTGATGTAATTTTCGTTGTATCAATTACAGCACTATGTCTACCATTAGCGTCACTGCTTAATCCATATGGATCGATTGTTTCAACAACTTCACCATTTCTTTCTACAAGATATGTATACTTTACGTCTTCTAAATCCTTATTTATACGGATACGGTAAACACCTTTATCTTCTCTTTTCATTTCATAGCATTCGCTATGTTCTAAATACAGCTTTAAAATAACGCTATTAGCTGTAGGCGCCCAAAGTGCAAAGTCGGTATATTCCTTATGATAGAAACTACCTAAATCTTCTTTATAATATGTAAATAAATCATTAAATTTTTGTTTATGTGTAATAAAACGGTAAATTAAAGGCACGTATTGCCCATGAAATTCTCTTAAGTAATATCTTTTGCCAACTTCTAGAGTAGTACCTACAGATAATGTATATACAACTCGCTGCTCAAAGTCTCTTCTATCCCTCACTTCACATGTAATGAGTTTATCTTCTTCATCAAGAATATAAAAACCAAAAGACTCTCCCCCGAAAAAATTTCGAGGGATAGAGACTAAGACCAGATTAAAATCATCTATATATGCATTTATGGAAGGCATAAGACACCTTATTCAATATCAATTGGTTGAATATGCCAGATATCTTCTGCGTATTGGCGAATTGTTCTATCACTTGAGAAGTACCATGACTTAGCAATGTTGATTAAACATGTCTTAGCCCATGCATTCTTGTCAGCATATCTTCTTTCAATTTCTGTATGAGCCTGCACATAAGAATCGAAATCAGCTAACACAAAGAATTCATCATTCTTAGTTAGAATTTCATCGTAAATAATACGGAAATCATCACCCCATGTACCATCAATCAATGAATTCATTGCTTTATTGATTCTTTCATCATTTACATAGTAATCCCAAGCTCTGTAATCGTTTCTGAAACGCGCAATTTCATCAACAGTCATACCGAAGATAACGTCGTTTTCTCTACCAACTAAACGGTCAATTTCGACTGTTGCACCATCTAATGTACCTAGTGTTACAGCACCATTCATCATGAACTTCATATTACCTGTACCACTTGCTTCTTTACCTGCAGTACTAATTTGTTCACTGACATCAGCACCACACATAAGAATTTCTGACATACTTACACAATAGTTAGGTAAGAAGACAACTTTAATCATTCCTCTTACGTCAGGATCGTTATTTACAACTTGACCGATACGGTTAATTAACTTGATAACTTTCTTAGCAAAAACATAAGCAGGAGCAGCTTTTGCAGCGAAAATATATGTATGAGGTGTCATTGCAAATGATGAATCACTCTTAATACGTTGATATAAATAAATGATATGTAATACATCTAAGAATTGTCTCTTATATGCATGAAGTCTCTTAGCCTGTACATCAAATACAGATGTTGGATCAACTACAATACCTGTTTCTTTTTTGATATAGTCTGCTAAGATTTCTTTTCTCTTTGCTTTAACTTCTAAGAATTCTCTTTGAACTTTTTCATCATCTACATATTGTAGCAAGTTATTTAATTCATTAAAGTTTGTTTCATAAGATGGCCCAATTAAATTATCAACCATTGTCTTTAATTCAGGATTGGCATACAAGAACCATCTACGTGGTGTAATACCATTAGTTTTATTAGAGAAGCGTTCTGGCCAGATACGGTAGTAATCTCTGAATAAGTCATTTTTAAGAATTTCAGAGTGAATTTCCGCTACACCATTTACGCTGTGACTATAAATAACTGCAAGTCTAGCCATATGAACTACGCCATTACTGATCGGGCGAACTCTACCTACCATATAGAATTTATCTGGATATAGTCTAGAAATTAATGTTGATACACGATTATCAATTTCTTCGATAATCATATAAATACGTGGTAGCAATCTTCTAATATAGTCAATTGGCCAAGTTTCTAAGGCTTCCTGCATAACTGTATGGTTTGTATAAGAAATAGTATGTAATGTGATATTTTGTGCTTCTTCCCATGTATATTCATAGTCATCCATTAATACTCTCATTAATTCTGGAATAGCTAAAACTGGGTGAGTATCATTTAACTGAATAGATACTTTTTCACCTAAGTTTTGTAGTGTGCCATATTTTTTCATATGAGAAGTAATAATTGAGTTAATTCCAGCACATACAAAGAAATATTGTTGTTTTAAACGTAACATTTTTCCATCTTCTGTAGAATCATCTGGATATACATTTAAACAGATTTCACTTACATCAGCTAAGTATTTTCTAAAATCTACACCGGCAGGAATAATTTCTGACGGTTCAGCTGACCATAGACGTAGAGTATTAGTCATTTTTGTATTTGCACCAATCATAGGCATATCATAAGGAACAGCTAAAATATGTTGAGCATTAACATGTTCAAAATGTAATGTACCATCATGATCTGCATGCATTTCAATATCACCATAGAACTTAACATCTACAGCATGTTTTGGTTTACGAATTTCCCATGCATTACCAATCTTCAACCACATATCTGGAACTTCAATCTGGTTACCTTCTTCATCGATTTTTTGACGGAATAAACCATATTGATAACGAATACAGTTACCATTGATAGGATATTTCAAAGAAGCTGCACTATCCATAAAGCACGCAGCGAGTCTTCCAAGTCCCCCATTGCCTAGACCAGCATCGCTTTCGATATCTGCCAAATCCTCATAATCAATACCAAGATCTTTTAAACCTTCAACAACCATGTCATAAATACCAAGGTTCTTTAAGTTGCTCTTTAAACTCTTACCAAGTAAGAATTCCATTGAGAAATAATAAACTTGTTTTGCTTGTTGTTCGTCAACAGCTACTTTCGTATCCTTCCAGTTAATACTAGCATAGTCACGTGTCATTTCTCCCAAAGCCATATAGCGTTCTGTTGGGTGTGTCAATTCAACAGTTGTACCATATGTCTCTATCAGTCTTGTTTTAAACTCTTCTTTAAACTCTTCTTTATTCTTAAACATACAAAAATACCTTTCCTATTTATTTTACACGAAAACAGTATAAAAGAGGCTTTATGATTCGCACCATTAAGTCTCTTTTGTCTATTTATGCTGTTAATTTCTTCATTTGAGCTGCGTATTTCTTAGCTTTATCTAATGCATCCTCAGAACTTTCTCCCTTGATACAATAGTAAATTTTAATTTTTGGTTCTGTTCCACTAGGTCTAACTGCAATCCAAGAACCATCTTCCAAGAAATATTTAAGTACATTTGATTTAGTAAATCCTGTTAATGGTTTAACACCATCCTTGTCTCCTTCTTCAAATGTATCAAAGTCCTGATATTTAACTACTTTAACACCATTAATTTCCTGTAATTTTTCAGTTCTTAACCGTGTCATAATTTCTTTAATCTTGGCTGCACCACTCATTCCTTCTAATACGATAGAAGTTTGTGATTCGTTATAATAACCATGTTCCTTGTACGCATCTTCAAGAACATCACATAGTGTCTTACCTTTTTCTGCATAGTAGCAAGCAGCTTCAGCTAACATTAAGCAAGCTTGTTGTGCATCTTTATCTCTTACAAATGGTTTAATTAATGAACCATAAGATTCTTCATAACCAAATACATATTCTTTTTCATGAGTTGTTTCGTATTTCGCTACTTTTTCACCAATAAACTTGAAACCTGTTAATGTCTTTTCTGTTTCAACACCATATTTTCTGGCAATCTTTTCACCTAAATCACTTGTAACAACAGTATTGAACATTACTGGATGAGGTGGCATTAAGTTATTTTCTTTTAATGTAGATAAGATATATTCAATTAATACAGCACCACTCTGGTTTCCTGTAAGAATTGTATAGCCACCATTTTGTTTAACTCCAACCCCCATTCTATCTGCGTCTGGATCACACACCAAAATGATATCTGCATCTTCTTTTTTCGCATACTCTACAGCTAATTCATAAGCACCAGGTTGTTCTGGGTTTGGTGTAGGTGTATTTGAAAAATCAGGATCTGGTTCACATTGTTCTAATACAGGAGTAACATGATATCCACATTCTGTTAAAATTGTACGAACAGGAATATTACTTGTTCCATGTTCTGGTGAGAATACAATTTTAATTAAATCTCTATTTACATCTTTATTTAGTTGAATTGATTCAACTGCTTTAAAGTATTCTTTATCAATTTCTTCACCAACAACAGAAATCAAAGCTTTCTTTTCTTCTGGCACATCCGCAAGTACACTTAATTCATCTTCTACAGCGTTTACTTTTGCTGTAACAGCATCGGCTAAATGAGGCACCAACTGGCATCCTTTTTCGTCATATAATTTATAACCGTTATATTCGCCAGGGTTATGTGATGCAGTAATCATAATTCCACCAAAACATCCCTTGAATCTTGTCAAGAATGAAAGTTCAGGTGTTGGTCTTAAACTCTCGAACACATAAACTCTAATACCATTTCTAGCAAGTACATTTGCTGAATCAAAAGCAAATTCTCTAGAGTGATGACGGTTATCATAACCAATCGCAATACCTTTGTTCATTGCTTCAGGTCCATTTTCTTTAATATATTCTGCAAATCCTTCTGTAGCTTTACGAATAGTATGGATATTAATACTGATAGTACCTGCACCCATGACACCTCTCATACCGGCAGTACCAAATTCGATATTAGTATAGAACGCATCGTTGATTGCGTCTTCGCCCATACCTTCCATTTCTTTTCTTAAAGCCGCATCTAAATTAGGACTATTCATCCAACGTTCATAATTATTTCTAGCATTACTCATTTTTATACTTTCTCCTCATAAAAATAACTATATTAATTATAAAACAAAAACAATGAAAGCGGTTACCAATTTAACGAATAACAGCAATAAACTAGCATTGCTTTCACAAAATAATATTATCATATCTTGCATATACTAAGATTTACCAAAACTATGTATATATTTATACTTATTCACATTTATTTTTTAAAATAAAAAGTAGTTATGATGTAAATTCTCAAAACTGAGTATTGTAATCTTAATTACTTTATTAACAAATCTTATTTACTAATAGATAATATTATATTCACTTTTCCAACTGTTAATCTTGTATATTTTGCAATTGTTTCAACAGGAATATTATCTTTTGACATTGCAAAAATCGTTTCTATCTTTTCTGACTGCTTTCCTTGTTCAAGTCCCTGTTCTAAACCTTTTTCAAGTCCTTTTTCAAGTCCTTGTTCAATTCCTGCTTGAACTCCTTCATCATATCCTTCATCAAATCTTGTCTTGCCATATGCTTTCTCATTGTATTCTGTTTCTAATATGGACATAACTGCACCTCTTTCTTTCACTTCAAAATACTATGATGCTTTTGATGCAATTATCTTTTCAACTTTTTCTATAGTAGTGTTCGCATATTTTGCAATACGTTCAACTGGTATATTATCTTT
>JABLTS010043932.1_pt1 | contig 13882 bp, 10 predicted proteins | sample 7160081 | NCBI WGS metagenome assembly JABLTS01 (sample SAMN14651231, study PRJNA627086) | human gut metagenome | isolation source: feces | host: Homo sapiens | reverse complement strand
GAGGTTCAGGGCGAGTAGCCCTGATCGCTGCCCGCAGGCAGCGAAATCCCTGTGCCATGCTTTTGGCACACGGAGGGGGTGGTGAGAAAAGCGACAGCTTTTCGAGGCGGGGCGAACAAGACCGCCCCGCCTTGTTTCCCTGAAGCAGTAAGCAACAATTTTGCAACTGTTCCGGTGGAACAGTTGCAAGGGCTTTTGTATTGTTTCACATGAAACACTGCTTCTAGGGAAACCACTTGCGTGCGGTTCGGCAAGGCTGTGGCACATCCCCAGCTTGCCTTGGGAATCGCAATTGCCCCTGAAACCTTGACTCTTATTACAACCTTCTGATTTTAAAGGCAATTGCGATTCTTGCGATTTTCTCTTAGATTTTTGTTTCATTTCATTGTGCAGTTCGATTTGCTTCGCAAATGTGGGCTGCTCGCCCACACCTCGGCAGCATTTTTGAAAAACTGCTGCACCGAAAAACTTTTTAGTTGCCTGCGGCTCGTTGCTTACAACCAATCCTGAAAAATTTTTCGTTTCCACTCGCTATTTTTCCAAAACTATGCTATAATAACAGCAACCGAACAGGAATTTTTCAAAGGAGGTATTTCATGGACCTTTTTACAGCAATGATAGAACGGCATTCCGTCCGTTCCTATACGACCCAACCCATCACCGACCCCGTAAAATCACAGCTGCAAACATTTCTCAAACAATGCAACCAAGAAAGCGGCTTGCATATGCAGTTGATATTAGATGAACCGCAGGCATTTGATGGACTGCTTGCTCGCTATGGAAATTTTAAAAATGTGCGGAATTATATTGCACTGGTCGGGAGAAAAAGTGACCGGTTGGGCGAGCAATGCGGATATTACGGCGAAAAACTAGTGCTCTTCGCTCAGACGCTTGGGCTGCGGACATGCTGGGTCGGTGCATCCTATCGGAAACGAAAAGCTGCTTTTCAATTGGAAGACGGTGAAAAATGTTGTTTAGTGATTGCCATCGGATACGGAGCGGAGGACGGCGTTCCGCATCATTCAAAATCGTTGGAATCCGTGATACGAATCAAGGATGAAATGCCGCACTGGTTTGAAAAGGGTGTGCAGGCAGCATTGCTTGCACCGACTGCCGTCAATCAGCAGAAATTTTTGTTTACCCTAGTGAATGACCATACAGTTCGGGCGGGAGCAGGCTGGGGATTGTATACAGAAGTAGATTTGGGAATTGTCAAGTATCATTTTGAACTGGCAGCTGGAGACCATTTTGAGTGGGCAGAATCATAATAACAAAACACCCGACCGGATTGTACAAACGTACTTGTCCGGTCGGGTGTTTTTCATGGAGGGTTCTTTTTATGGCATTATGCTTTTGGCGGTACTGGGAGATCTGTAATCATATTCAGTACAAACTGCATCAGGTATGTGGTGTCGTCTTCAGTGACGTTGCCATCTGCATAAACATCGGCATTCTTTAATTGAATGTCTGTAAGGGTAACGAGTGTTGCAAGATGCTTATTCAAGTAAACTGCATCTCTCAAGTCTACAACGCCGTCTGTGTTGACATCGCCATAGGAGATATTAGAATCATCAATTGTAGTGGTTTCAGCGGTAGTGGTTTCTATGATTTCTGAAGTCGTTGATTCTATAGAAGTAGTTGTTTCATCTGGTGCAGTGGTTTCTGCTGGTGTTGTTTCAGTAAGTGTTGTGGTTGTTTCTGTTTCTGTTGTGGTAGTCGTAGTAGTTGTTGTCGTTGTTGTGGTATCCGGGTCTTTTTCGTATTCATAAACCAGTGATACAGAATTGAAGGTGACAGAAACATCTTCGCCGGATTCACTGTTGGTAGAAGATTTCCACCAGCAACCCTGTAATTCTGCATAGTCCTGCGTTGGCGTACCGGCAACTTCTTCCTTGTTAACAGTATATTTGCCATCCATCAGAATGACATTGTCATTTGTGCCAGCTCCAAAGGAATATGCTTTGGAAGCCCATGCTTTTGTACCATCTTCCAGCAGCAGGTCGTTGAAGGCCAACGCACCGCCGCCGCCGTACCAGTCCGCATTCGTGCTGCAAGTAACTGTGGTGTTGATGATAACTTTTTTCAGGTGTTCCAGGTCGGTCAGCGGAATCTTCGGGAAACCGTTGCCGGACAGTTCCAAGTCTTCATACTTGTAAGTGATGGTCTTAGTATCCGGTTCTTCCGGCTTTACATAAACTTCCTTGTCTGTTTTCTGGTCAGATACAACAACCTGTGCAACAGACATCGGCGGGAGTTCAACCTTAACCTGATTGCCGCTGATGTCGTTCTGAACATCAATGATGCGAATCTGGTCATCTTTCGGTGTGATGGCATAAACAACAGCACTCTGGTAATCCTTTGTTGTACCGTCCAGTGTGATGACAGCATCTTCTGTCTGGTCAGCACTCTTATTGGAGAGCACGGTCTTTACTGTGGAATCATCGCTGCCGTCAATGGAAGCATAGGAATAAGCAAGGGAAATGTCACTGGTCGAAGATTCTACCAGTGTATCACCAAAGGAAGCACCTTCTCCATCGTAGTTGGTGTAGAGGTTGATGGCAGAAGCTGCATATGGGCATTCAGACAAAGTGCCCCAGTAGGTTGCAAAGTAAACATTGTTGTCTGCAAAGCTGCCGAGAGCGTCCGCTTCTGCAATGGCAGCACTGGAGAGCTTACCGGATTCTTTTTCATTGCTCAGGTCTGCGAAGTTATATTCGGAGATGGCAATTTTTGTGCCCGGATAATACTTGTCAATGGATTCCTGTAATTTCGGCAGGAATGGGAAGTACTGTCCGAAGGTTGGTTGCAGCCAGCTGTTTTCTACATAGGAGGCATCGTACAGACTTCTTGCAGCCTGTACTCTGGAAGCTTCTGTGCTGCAATCCTGAGAATAGAAGTGCACGTCTACCACATCCAGCAGCCGTTTACCGGATTCTTTTTCTGCATTTGCCATCTGTTCCAGATAATAATCCATGAACCAGCTGTAGTTGCCCTTAACAGCATCGTAATCCGGATCGGTGTAAACATTGTTGTTTTTATCGCTTGCACTGTTGCTGCCATTGATACAAGGCAGCATGCCCCAGAATGCAGGGCCGAAAACTTCTGCATTTGGGTCGATGTCCTTGACAACGCTCGCCAGTTCAATAGACTTGGAGATCAATTCCTTGCTGCTGACTTCGTTGCTGTGAAGCAGCGGATGGGTATCATTCCAAAGAACCGGTTCGTTGTCTAAGCTGTAAGCCTGTATACCCGTAGATGTGGTAGAATCGCCCAGAGTCTTGACCAGATAGTTCACATATTCATCCATGTAAACATAATTGTCTGTAATATCCGGTTCGAGTGTCAGAGCCGTATCTTTCTTGAACTTGACTTCCTTCCAGCGGGAGGATGGAGCTGCTTCCGATTCCAGAACGGTTCCGGCTTTGTCTGCCGCAACATAGCCTGCCATTTGCAGGGTCGTCAATTTATACGGATTGCTGTTTTTCTGGCAAGTTGCAGACAATCTTCTGCCGGCATAGCCATAGCCGTCTGTGTCATCTCCGATATTGGTATCAGAGCTGTTGTGCCAGTCTTCTCCGGCGTTGGAGTAGTTGGTTTCCCAGTTGTATCCGGTAAATCGGTTGCCGCCCTGCCGAACGGCATCCACCGTGACATTTTTCAGGTTGCTGCCGTCGCCGGAGTCGTTGACCCCGTAGATATAAGGGCTGATGGCTTTCTTTTCTCCAGCCAGATTGACGGTAACCGCCATATCATAGCTGCCAGCTGCGTCCGCAGAGATTCCGCTCATGGTATTCATGGAAATCTGTGCCAGACAGGTGATGGTGAACAGACCTGCGATGAGGGCTGTCCGTTTGCGATGTTGCATGTGAAATCCTCCTTCATGAAATTTGTGATAAGAACGTGATACGCATATGTTTTTATGTTATCACTTCTTTTCACAATTGTCAAGCAGTTTGGATAAAAAAATAGAAAAATAGAAGAAAAAACTATGCAGAACATTTGAAAGGAATAAAATTTTCCAAGGATTAGAATTTTAGAAACGTGAGCAGGTTTCACAAAAAATCCGGATGTTTCAGGCGGAGATTTTCGCTTGCAATCGCCGGATATTTCTTGACAATGCAGATGCAATGTGTTATGATATTGTTTAACATCGAACAGTTCAACGATGAACAATCTCAATCAGAAAGAAGGCGTTTTCGATGAAGAAACAAATTCCACCAGCACCGCCGTTCCGGCTGTTTCCGCCACTGCATCAGCTTTGCACGCTGATGACTCGATACTGCAACCGTTCTCGTGGGATTCGGGAGCAGGAACAGTTGACCGGTGTACATGGCTGGCTGATTCATTTTCTCTATGACCAAACCGAACCGGTGTACCAACGGGACATTGAAAAGCGGCTTTGCATCCGCCGTTCCACGGTGACAGCAACCTTAAACCGTATGGAGAAAAACGGACTGATTGTACGGGAGTCCGTGCCGGAAGATGCTCGGCTGAAACGCATTGTCCTGACAGAAAAAGCGATTTCTCTGCACAACGATGTCGAGAAAGAGTGCCAGTTTTTTGAATCGGTGTTGACAGCAGGAATTTCTATGGAAGATTTGGAGCAGTTTCAGAAAACCTTGCAGGTGATGTGTAAAAATCTGACCGATTATGAATCCAAAGGAGGGAATTCAACATGTTAAAACGACTGGCTGGCTGTGTCCGGCAGTATAAAGGGGCTTCGCTGTTGTCGCCGCTGTTTGTTGTCCTAGAAGTTGTCATGGAAGTGATCATTCCGCTGCTGATGGCAAAATTGATTGATGACGGTATTGACGGGGCAAATCAGGCGGCAATTTTAAAAACAGGCGGAATTTTAGCAGTTTGCTGTATTTTGTCGCTGTTGTTTGGCATTCTTGCCGGACACTTTGCAGCAAAGGCATCTGCTGGGTTCGCCAAGAATATCCGGCATGACTTATTCCATACGGTACAGGGCTTTTCCTTCTTTAACATTGACCGCTTTTCTGCGTCCAGTCTGGTGACCCGTCTGACCACAGACGTGACCAACTTACAGAATGCGTATCAAATGATTGTGCGAGTTGCTTTGCGGTCGCCGGCAATGTTGATTTTCTCGCTGGCAATGGCGATTCGGATTAGCCCGAAGCTGTCGATTATTTTTCTGATTGCGATTCCGATTTTGGGGGCATTTGTCTTTTTCCTGATGAGCAGCGTGCACCCGATTTTTGAACGGGTATTCCGCACCTACGACAAGCTGAACAACGTCGTGCAAGAAAATGTGCATGGTGTTCGAGTGGTAAAGGCATTCGTACGAGAAGATCACGAAATCAGCAAGTTTGCGAAGATTTCGCAGAAAATTTATGCAGACTTCTGCAAGGCAGAAGGCAGACTGTCATTTTCCATGCCAGGGATGCAGGTTGCTGTTTATAGCTGTATGCTGTTGCTGTCATGGTTTGGGGCAAGAATCATTGTTGGCTCTGGCGGCAGCGATTTGACCACAGGCGAACTGATGAGTCTGATGACCTATGCATTACAGATTTTGGGGGCATTGATGATGCTGTCCATGATTTTTGTCATGGTTGTCATATCCCGTGCATCAGCAGAGCGAATTGTTGAAGTGTTAGACGAACAGAGCGACTTGACCAATCCGGAACATCCGGTTTTGAAGGTTGCGGATGGCAGTGTGGACTTCTCGCACGTTTCGTTCAGCTATTCCAAGCGGATGGATAAGTGTTGCCTGAAAGACATTGACCTACACATTCCATCTGGTATGACCGTTGGAATTTTGGGTGGTACAGGCAGCTCGAAGAGTTCGCTGGTGCAGCTGATTCCTCGGCTGTATGATACGACCGCCGGAACGGTCAAAGTGGGCGGTGTAGATGTCAAGGATTATGATTTGGATACGCTCCGGAATGCCGTGGCAATGGTGCTGCAAAAGAACGTGCTGTTCTCCGGTACGATTAAAGAGAATTTACGCTGGGGCAATGAGCAGGCAACGGATGCAGAATTGCAGGAAGCCTGTCGGCTGGCGAATGCCGATGAATTTATTGCAACATTCCCGAAGGGCTATGATACCTATCTTGAACAGGGTGGTGCAAATGTTTCTGGCGGACAGAAGCAGCGGCTTTGCATTGCCAGAGCCTTGCTGAAAAAGCCGAAGATTTTGATTCTGGATGACTCGACCAGTGCCGTGGATACGAAAACAGATGCCGGCATTCGGGCAGCCCTGAAAACCTACTTGCCGGAAACCACCAAGTTTATCATTGCACAGCGGATTTCCTCCTTGCAGGATTCGGATTTGATTTTGGTGCTGGATGGCGGTGTCATCAACGGTATGGGAACACATGAGGAATTATTGCAAACAAATGCAATTTATCAGGAAATTTACGAAGAACAGACGAAGAAAGGCGGTGTAACAGAATGAGCAAATTCAAAACAGCCGCACCGACTGGAACGGCAGAAAACCCGATGGTTGTATTAAAACGGCTGCTGCGGTATTTGAAACCGTATCGCCTGCGGTTGGCAGTTGTCTTTTTGTGTATCATTTTCAGTGCGTTGGCAAGTACCATCAGTGCAACGTTTTTAAAGACGCTGATTAATGATTACATCGCACCATTGCTGTTGGAATCGCATGCGGATTACAGCGGATTGCTGTCGATGATTCTGAAAATGGCAGTGATTTTTGCTGGCGGTGCAATTTGTACGCTTTTATACATCCGGCTGATGGTGCCAGTTTCGCAGGGTGTTCTGAAAAAGATTCGGGATGATATGTTTACCCATATGCAGAAACTGCCTGTTCGCTATTTTGACCAGAATGCAACGGGCGATATTATGAGCCTGTATACCAACGATACCGATACGCTCCGGCAGATGATGGCACAGAGTTTACCGCAGTTCATCTCTTCTACGATTACAATTGTGGCTGTGTTTGTTGCGATGCTGGTAACGAGTGTTTGGCTGACGCTGTTTGTTATTGCCTTTTTGATTTTTATGATGGTGATTGTCAAGCATGTTGGCGGAAAGAGCGGAAAATATTTCGTAGCACAGCAGGCATCGTTGGGCGATGTAAACGGCTATGTGGAAGAAATGATTCACGGGCAGAAGGTCGTGAAAGTATTTTGCCACGAACCGCAGGCAGCTGCTGTTTTTGATGAGAAGAACGAGGGCTTGTTTGAGAATGCAACGAAAGCGAACAGTTTCGCTAATATCCTGATGCCGATTACAAACAACCTCGGCAACCTGCAATATGTGTGTATTGCGATTCTGGGCGGAGTACTTGCCCTGCACGGTGTGGGCGGTCTGACATTGGGTGCAATCGCTGCATTCTTGCAGCTGAGCAAAAGCTTTACGCAGCCAATCGGACAGATTTCCCAGCAGGCAAGTGCAATTGTCATGGCACTGGCTGGTGCAGGACGTATTTTCCATATGTTAGATGAACAGCCAGAGCAGGACGAAGGCTATGTGCATCTGGTCAATGCGGAACGGGACGCAGACGGCAACCTCCGCAAAGCCGACCATCGTACGCATCTTTGGGCATGGGAGCATCCGCATCAGGATGGAACTGTGACTTATACGCAGCTGCAAGGCGATGTGCAGATGGAACATGTGGACTTTGGTTATGTGCCGGAAAAAATTGTCCTGCATGATGTCAGCTTGTATGCAAAGCCGGGACAGAAAATTGCCTTTGTTGGAGCAACGGGTGCTGGAAAAACCACCATTACCAATCTGATTAACCGGTTCTATGATATTGCAGACGGAAAGGTGCGGTACGACAATATCAACATCAATAAAATCTGTAAGGCAGATTTGCGGCGTTCGATGGGAATGGTATTACAGGATGTCAACCTGTTCACCGGAACGGTTATGGATAATATTCGATATGGTCGCTTGGATGCAACCGATGAAGAATGCATTGCCGCTGCAAAGCGAGCAAATGCCCATGACTTTATTATGCTGTTGCCGGATGGCTATGAAACCGTTCTGGAAGGAGATGGCTCTGGCTTGTCGCAGGGACAGCGGCAGCTGCTTTCGATTGCAAGAGCTGCGGTTGCAGATCCACCGGTTATGATTTTGGATGAAGCAACTTCTTCGATTGATACCCGAACCGAGCGAATTGTACAGGCTGGTATGGATGCCTTGATGAAAGGCAGAACTGTTTTCGTCATTGCCCATCGGCTTTCTACCATTCAGAATGCAGATGTGATTCTGGTTCTGGATCATGGCTGTGTCATTGAGCGAGGTAACCATGCTCAGTTGATGGCACAAAAGGGACGGTATTATCAGCTGCAAACGGGCACATTACCGCCGCTGGAATAAGTAAAACAGAAATTCGTAGCAGAAAGAAACAGCTGTCAATTTGAGTTGACAGCTGTTTCTTGTTGAAACCACTTGCCTGCGGTTTTTACTCTGCACCCTAAAAAGACAAATAACTACAACTGTAACTTGCATTTTGTAGAAACTTATGATATACTGGTAACAAGTAGCATACAATGCGATTCCAGATGAATTTTTTACGAAAAAGAAGGTGGTTTTTTGCGTGATAGCCTTTGGCAGTTTTTGTTGTTGGATTTGCTGCTGCCCTGCTTCATTGTAACAGAAGTTGTGGAATGTCTCGCAGCTTGGATTTATCCAAAACGGAATTGCAAGGATTTATTTCTAGTGTTTCTGGTCAATGTACTGACCAATCCGGCAGCAGTGTTCATCAACTTTTTTGTGCCGTTTCGGATTACACATCCAGTACTTTGGGTTTTGTTTTTCGAGGGCTTGATTTGGTTAGTGGAAGCGTTGATTTTTCGACGTTGTCTGACGCAGAAACGAAATCCATTTTTGTTTTCGTTTGTGCTGAACGCAGCTTCCTATGGAATCGGGTTGTTCGTGTAATGGGTTTATGATATGAGAGGAGATTGATGAAACATGAAACGAATGGGAAAAGTAATTGGGAGCAGTTTATTCTCGCTGCTGTTGTTGCTGGGACTGGTATTGCCGATGCAGACTACCGTTCCTGTTTTGCAGCCAATGACGGTTGCAGCAAATGACTTGACTGGACATTTGCCTGCAACAGGGGAAGTCAAGGGTGATGGCGTTTATGGCTATACGACTAATTATGTTTGTTATGGTGGACCAATAGAAGAACAGCATGCTGTGCAAAATGGATGGCATATCACCTTGAAAAATGCACATTATTCCCATGGAGTACAGTGGTTTGAGTGTTGGGATACAGATGATGGCGACTATTATGGATGGATTGACTGGAAATATATTACCGTTTATTCCAGCACCATCAAAGATGAGCCCTCCTCCGGCAGTTCTCCAGTTACGATTACGAGTATTTCCCCTCGAAAAGGACAAGTTGCCGGAAACGGTGTTTATGGCTATGCTTCCAGTTATGCCTGCTATTCAGACGGGGCACAGGCAACACAGCACAAAGTCGAAAACACCTGGCATATCACCGCAAAGAATACCTGTTCTTCCCATGGCGTAACTTGGTATGAATGTTGGGATACCGATGACGGCGATTATTATGGCTGGATTGATTCCAACTATCTTTCCTTCTATGATACAACGCCTGCTTCGGCACAGACACAAGCTCCAAAACAGACTGTAATTGTAGAAAAGACCGTTCTGGTAACAGAGCCACCGAAAGAAACCGTTGTCGTAGAAAAAACCATTCTGGTAACAGAACCGCCAACAGAAACTATGATTGTAGAAAATACAGTGCTGGTGACAGAAACCAAAGAACCGACTACCACAAAAGTCGTAGCAGCTGTGAATCTGGATGACCAGTCTAAAGATGATTCCTCTAAGGAGAATGATTCTTCTTGGTTGGGATTGCTTCTGATTGGTGCAGGAATTCTTGTGTTGGCTGGACTTGCTGGAGCACTGATTGTTTCTTATGCTAAGCGGTCTAAGGAAAAGGCAGCTGGTAGTGTGCAATTTCATAGCCCGTGGGAAGACCAGGATTCCCCGATGAACCCTTATGCCGGAGAAAGTCAGAATCTTATCCCAGGAAATCGCTATCCAGGCAGTTCGGTTTGTCCGAATTGTGGAACGATTTGTACAGATCCAAACGCAAAATTCTGTGAACGATGTGGAACACTGTTGCGATAACGCTGAATCGGAAAACCGTTGTATGGAATGAAATGCTGCTGGAAAATTAGGTCTTGCATTTTCAAAAAAGATATGTTATAATAACAGAGATCATCAAAGACGGGAGGTTTGGTCATGGGAACATTAGAAATCGTGATCGGTGCGGTTCTGCTGCTCATCAGCTTGGTTACCATCATCATCTGCATGATGCAGGAACAAAAACCACAGAACGCAACGGCTGCCTTGACAGGTGCAAGCAACGATTCCTTCTATGATAAGAACAGAGGCCGTACAAAGGAAGCAAGACTGCATAAGTTAACCACCATCTTAACGGTGTTGTTCTTTGTCCTCATTCTTTTCATTGACATTGTCATGCCGTTGATTACAAAATAACAACGACACGTCCTGTCATCCGGCTCGTTAACCGGATGACAGGTATTTTTTTACCCATCCATGAGAAAGTAGAAACAGAATACCGCAGCGGTTCTGCAAAGATACAGTATGCGGATTTGTAATCATCATTTGATCATTGATTGAATAAAGGAGAACCAACATTATGGCAAAAACACCATCTGCACCGCCAAAACGGGATGCAGCAGAAATTTTAGAAGCATATCAGACCAAATGTAAGCTGTTTTTAGCAGATGCTGGCATTCATGGTCTGGAGGAAACCTTGCTGGCTGCAAAGTGCCGCACAAAGAAAAACGGTTCTGCCCTGTTTCAGGAGGCTTTGGAATCCCTGCGAAAAGCAGGCTTGATTTATAAACAACGCCGGAAATATTACTGGTGTGCGTCGCTGCACTGCAAGACCGGAACGGTTGTCCGGCTGAGCCGTACCTTTGGCTTTGTCCGTCCAGATGACCCGGAAGCAGAAAGCGACTGGTTCATTCCAGGAAAGTTCCTGCTCGGAGCATTGCCGCAAGACCGGGTTTTGATGCGGAGCATTCCCTCTCGGAGCGGAAAGCCAGAGGGCGAAGTATTGGATATTTTAGAGCAGGCATCTGCTCGCCTGACAGGTATCATTGTGTATGAGGATGGAAAGCCGTTCCTGCTGCCGGATACCATGAGCAAAACCCCCATCCGGCTGTTGCCGAATCGGGAGGTATCTTATCAGGAACACGATAAAGTTTTAGCGGAGATTGTTTCCCGTGGCACTCGCCATGCTGAACACAAGGCGAAAGTCATCTATTCTTTCGGAAATGCAGACTGTGCAGCAGTCTGTGCACAGGCACAATTGACACTGGAGAATATTTCCCCGATTTTTCCGGAAGAAGTGGAAAAAGAAGCAGCTGCTCTTGCCAGCCAGCCAATTCCGAAAGAAGCTTATCAGAATCGGTTAGATTTGCGGGATGCCTGCATTTTTACAATTGACAGTGCAGAATCCAAGGATTTGGACGATGCTGTTTCCGTGGAACGGATTCCGAATGGTTATCGGCTCGGCGTGCATATTGCCGATGTTTCCCACTATGTCAAGCCGCATTCGGCACTCGACAAAGAAGCACTGGAACGGGGGACAAGTCTGTACTACGCCGACCAAGTGATTCCGATGTTGCCGAAAGCACTTTCCAACGGTATTTGTTCTCTGAATCCGCAGGAAGACCGACTTGCTTTTTCCGCCATCATGGAACTGGACAATCAAGGGGTACTTCGTTCTTATACGTTCCGGAAGAGTATCATTCGTTCCAAGGTCAAGGGCGTTTATAAAGAAATCAACGCTTTGCTGGATGGCACTGCCGATGCTGCATTGCAGGAAAAATATGCAGAAGTACTGGATATGCTGCCGCTGCTGAACGAACTCTGCGACAAGCGGCTTTGCCTGAGAAAACAGCGGGGTGCTCCGGAAATTGAAACGCCAGAGAGCAAGATTCTCCTGAATGCAGATGGCATTTGTGTCGATGTTCAGCCTCGCACCCGTGGCAAGAGCGAATGCATCATTGAAGAAATGATGCTGCTGGCAAATGAATCCGCTGCCCGTGTGGCAAAGGAACACGCTCTGCCGTTTGTCTATCGGGTACACGATGCTCCTTCTTCCGAAAAGATTGAAGCATTGCAGGATGGCTTGCTGCGAATGGGGGCAGAAGTTCCGGTATTGACGAATGTACAGCCGAGAAACTTAGCTGAAATTCTCGAAAAGGCAGCCGGAACACCTGCCGCTCCGGTCATTCATGGAATGGTGCTGCGGTCGATGGCAAAGGCAGCCTATGAAACCGAACCGATTGGACATTTCGGGCTGGCACTGAGTGATTATGCTCACTTCACTTCTCCAATTCGGCGGTATCCAGACTTGGCAATTCATCGGATTCTGTCAGAATGGTGCAGCACACATTCTGCGGAAGCGGTTCAGAAGCGGTTCACGAAGTTTGCAGCGAAAGCAGCAGAACAGTCCAGTCAACGGGAACTGTTGACCATTCGGGTTTCAAGAGATTGCGAGGCATGTTATTTTGCGGAATATATGCGGCAGCATCTGGGCGAAACCATGCGTGGATTGATTACTGGCGTGACAGATTTCGGAATCTATGTCATGCTGCCGAATACCATCGAAGGGATGATTTCCATTCGGGATTTGGGCGAAGAAACTGTATGGACAAATGACCACAATGTCCGGCTGGTACAGGAAAATGGCGACCGGGTTTACCAGTTGGGAGATACGATTTCAGTGCGTTGCACCAAGACGGATATTTCTTCCGGCAACATTGATTTTGTATTAGCAGAAACAGAGTGAGAGAAACGGATTTTCTAAAAATTTCCATTTTTCATCAGAAAATAAAGCAAAAGCATTCCATTTTTGCCTTGTGAAATGGGTAGAGATTGGAATGCTTTCTTTTTTTGAGAATTGGTTGCATTTTCGATTTTTATTATGGTATAATAAAGATATTTGATTTAAGAAAGGAGATTTAGATAAATGGCAAATATATTAGTAACAGGAGGCTCTCGTGGCATCGGAGCTGCGATTGCAAAGAAATTTGCAGAACAAGGGGATACCGTTTATATCACATATTGCAAGTCGAAAGAAGCTGCACAGGCATTGGAACAGCAATATGGCATTCACCCGATTTTTGCAGATTTTCGGGAAGAACGTGGGGCGTTCAAATCTGGAAAGGCGATTGCTGAGCAAATCGGTACGATTGATACGCTGGTGAACAATGCAGCGATATCGGTTGTAGATGTGTTCCAGTGTGTTTCAGAGGAGGATTGCACAGCCTTGTATCGGGTCAATTTATTTGGAACTGTTGATATGACTCGTGCAATTCTGCCGACCATGTTACAGCAGCATGCTGGAAACATTATCAATATTACTTCTGTGTGGGGACAGACTGGAGCATCTTGCGAAGTGGATTATTCCGTGACGAAGGGCGGCATCATTGCCTTTACAAAGGCATTGGCAAAAGAAGTTGCTCCGTCTGGGATTCGGGTCAATGCCGTTTCACCGGGTGTCATTGATACCGAGATGAACGCCCATCTATCCGAAGAAGACCGAAAGGAACTTGCCGAAGAAACACCATTGCAGCGGATTGGAAAGCCGGAGGAAATTGCAGATGCTGTGCTTTTCCTGGCATCGGAACGAGCAGCGTTTATTACAGGGCAGATTTTGCCGGTCAACGGGGGATTTTTCATCTAACAAGCGGTGCTGTTCGCAGTGACCCGAACTTTTAACCTTTTGTAACATAGCAAGAAGTCCCCCACTTCTAAAGTGGGGGATGAATTGCACCAATGTCATTAACTTAACATCTAGCCAAGCGAGCTAAAATCTGCTAAAATAAAGAAGGGTGAAGATAATGAAAGCAGAAACAAGGTTCATACG
>JABLTS010025811.1_pt1 | contig 13886 bp, 10 predicted proteins | sample 7160081 | NCBI WGS metagenome assembly JABLTS01 (sample SAMN14651231, study PRJNA627086) | human gut metagenome | isolation source: feces | host: Homo sapiens | reverse complement strand
GTGCAGGGGTAAATTCCACCTCACCTTAAAATTACTTGATTTTTTAGAATTTCAGAGAGCTAAATATCTATAAAACTGTTATAATAAAAGTGACTTTTCACAAAACATCTCAATTTCAGACATGGCAAACAAGCCTCTGGATATTTTGTGTGTTGGACTAAATTATGCAGAGATGAAGCAGGTATTGCGGGAGCTTGGTATTGCAGGCGTGGATGGCATTACTTTAGACTTGGGAGTCTCATCTTTTCAGCTAGATACATCCGAGAGAGGATTTTCTTATCGTTTTGATGCACCACTCGATATGCGTATGGATGACAGACAGGCGTTGTCAGCATATAACGTGGTCAACGAATATTCCGAAAGTGATCTGTTTCATTTGATCAAAAATTATGGGGAAGACAAATTTGCCAAAAATATTGCAAAACATATTGTGATAGAACGGGCAAAGGAACCGATTAAAACAACAGGACGTTTGGCAGAGATCATCAGTCAGGCGATACCAATGAAAGTTCGTAAACAGGGAGGACATCCGGCAAAGAGAACCTTTCAGGCGATACGCATTGAGGTGAATCAGGAATTATCCGTGTTACAAAATACATTAGAAGAGATGATCGACCTGTTAAATCCGGGAGGCAGATTGTGCATTATCACATTTCACTCCTTGGAGGATCGAATTGTAAAACAAGCGTTTAAGAAGGCGCAGGATCCGTGTACCTGTCCACCGAATTTTCCGGTGTGCGTGTGCGGCAACCGATCAAAAGGACATATGGTAGGAAGAAAACCGATTCTTCCGTCAGAGGAGGAAATGGAACGTAATCCGAGAGCGAAGAGTGCAAAGTTACGTGTATTTGAGCATATATAAAAAGGGGGCCAAAGAATGGCAGGCAGACAAGGAAGTTATAGCAGCAGACAATATGGATACAGTCGGCAGACAGGGAGTGGAAATCGATCTGTAAGCAGCCACAGCAGATATTCCGGCCGTGGTGGACAGGCATATGTAGAGGGCAGTGCAGCCAGAGCATATGATGTAGAACCGCTTCGAAGAGAGCAGGAGCGCAAAAGACGTGAAGAGGAATATCAGCGAAGAGAGCGCGAAAGAAGAAATCCGTATAGCAGAACGGTTGAACTTCCGGGAGTACACCGTGCATCTGTGTTGTTTTTGATCATGGCAGTTGCTGCAGTGTTTTATCTATGTTTTTCTTATGTTCAGACACAGAATCAGCTCCATGAGCAGCGTCAGCAGGTCGTAGCGATCCAGTCTGACATTGCACAGATGAAAGAAGATAATGAACAGGAGTACCAGACTGTAGTGGACTCTGTAGATCTTGCGGATGTTTATCGCAAGGCGACACAGGAACTTGGCATGGTTCGCGCCAAAAAGGATCAGGTATATACCTATCAGAACAAAAAGAGTGATATGGTAAAACAATATGGTGAGATACCGGATGCAAAGTAATTTTTGCATTCGGTATATGCGAAACAGCAGGACATGGAGGCACGGATGAGCAGAAGAACGCAGAGTAACCAAAGTAGGAGAAGACAGACAAACCGAGCCGGCAATCCTCAGAGACGCCGAAAAGTACACACAAAATACAAATTTAGCACCCGCAGGATGTATCAAAGAACATTTATTGCGCTCGGTGCTATTGTTTTATTTGCATTAGTTTGTGTGGGCTGGACGATCTGGCTGGGGCAGAGTAAAGGGGATGAATATGAGAAGATCGTGTTATCACAGCAAAGTTATGTGAGTAATACGATCGCATACCGTAGAGGAGATATTTTGGATCGCAATGGCAATAAGCTGGCGTCCAGTAAGAAGGTGTATAATTTAGTACTGGATCCAAAGGCACTGACGTTAGACAGCGCATATTTCGAGCCGACGACCAAAGCGTTGCAACAGACAGTTGGAATGTCAGAAGGTGCGGTTCGTAAGATCATCGACAAAAAGCCGGATTCTCATTATTATGTTGTGAAGAAGTATAAGGGATTATCCAGAGATGTTGTGGATGCTTTTAATGAGCTTGCTGATAAAGATAAAAACATTCAGGGAGTATGGTTTGAAGAAGAATATGTGAGACAGTATCCGTATTCAACAGTAGCAAGTAATGTGATCGGATTTTGTTCTTCGGATAATGTTGGAATATGGGGAATTGAAAATCAGTACAACAGCCAGCTTAGTGGTAAAACAGGCAAAAAGTATGGGTATTATGATTCGGATCTTAATCTTGTAGAGAATGTCAAAGAACCGGAAAATGGTAAAAAGATCATTTCTACGATTGATGTTAATGTGCAGGGTGTGTTGGAACAGCATATGCAGAAGTTTCAGACGGATACCGGATCTAAAAATATGGGTGTCATCATTATGAATCCAAACAATGGAGAAATATATGCGATGGCATCATCACCCGGGTATGACCTGAATGATCCAAGTGACCTGAGTAAGTATTACTCAGAGGACAAGCTTGCCGGTATGAGTGACAAGAAAAAGATGGAGGAATTAAATGAGATCTGGCGTAATTTCTGCATCAGTGATGCTTACGAACCGGGATCAACTTTCAAACCGATCACGGTAGCGGCAAGTTTGGAAGAGGGAACGACTTCTCCAAGCAGAACGTATGTCTGCGATGGTTATCAGAAAGTTGGTGGAAGCAAGATCAAGTGCGTGGCGTTTAGCAAAGGCGGTCATGGAACGATCAATATATGTCAGGCGTTGATGGAATCTTGTAACGATGCCTTGATGCAGATGGGAGATGCTTTAGGGGGCAAGCGTTTCTTAAAATATGTAAACGATTTCGGATATGGACAAAAAACAGGCATTGATCTTCCTGGTGAGGCAACCGGCAAGATCTTTACAGAGGATACGATGCGCAGTGCTGACTTAGCTACGTCAAGTTTTGGACAGAGCCAGACGGTGACCATGGTGCAGATGGCAGCAGCGTTTTCCTCAGTAGTAAATGGTGGGTATTATTACACTCCGCACGTTGTGAAGGAAATTCAAAATGAAAATGGAGCTACTGTTTCTGAAATAGAAACACAGCCGGTTCATAAAGTAGTTACCGCGGAAACGAGTAAGCTGCTTCGCGGTTATCTATACAAAACTGTGGAAGAGGGTACTGCGAAGGCGGCACAGGTGAAAGGCTATAAAGTTGGTGGCAAAACCGGTACTGCAGAGAAGTATCCGCGTAAAAAGAAAAACTATCTGGTTTCCTTTATTGGATTCACACCGATAGAACACCCGGAGGTCGTGATCTATGTCGTGATCGATCAGCCCCATGTGGAGGATCAGGCACATAGCACCTATGCCACAGAATTTGCAAGTTCCGTTATGGGAGACGTTCTTCCAATGCTTGGTGTCTATAAAAACGACTCTTCCGGAGGAACAACGAAAGTACAGCTTCCGTCTACCAAAAACGGCAATCTTCCGTTGGAAGTGCCAAAAGGTGGTTACAGCACCGAAGATTATCAGAAATTACAGTGATCGTTTCGTGGTGGGACCCCGGCAAAGGTATACTTTGTCGAACGGATTCATATACTGATTGCAACCAAACAGTGAAAATCCAAAATAATGAAAAATTGCAAAACACCGCAGCGGCAGAGAATCCTTTTTGTATATATTATGGTCTGTCTGTTGTCGTTATCGCTTACAGGGCGGTTGGCATATTTGATGGTCGCCAAAGCAGATTATTACGGACAGAAAGCAAAAGATGTACAACAACGAGAGCGCGCGATCAAGGCAAAGCGCGGTGTGATATACGATAGAAATGGTGAGATATTGGCTGGGAATAAGCCAGTGTCCACCATTTCTGTTATTCACAACCAGATTAAAGAACCGGAAAAGGTGATCACCAGACTATCTGAGCTATTAGATCTGGATGAACAGGAAGTGCGAAAACGCGTTGAAAAGGTGTCATCTATCGAGCGTATTAAGGCAAATGTGCCGAAAGAAACTTCCGATAAGATCCGAGAAGAGAATCTGGCGGGAGTCATGGTGGATGAAGACTACAAAAGGTATTATCCGTATGATACTTTGGCGTCACGTGTTATTGGATTTACCGGTGCGGATAATCAGGGAATTATCGGTTTGGAAGTAAGCTATGATGATATATTGCAGGGACAAAACGGCGCAATATTAACTATGACGACAGCGCGTGGCCTGGAGATTGACGGGAAAGCGGAAGAGAGAAGAGAACCGGTTGCCGGGCAAAATCTTTACACAAGTATTGATAGTAATCTGCAGCAATTTGCAACACAGGCGGCAGAGAAAGTGCGCGAGGCAAAAAATGCTGCAGGGGTGCGGGTTATCATGATGAATCCGCAAAATGGAGAGATTTATGCGATGGTCAATTCACCAGAGTTTTCATTGACTAAGCCATACGAATTAGTGGATCAGAGCAAAAATCTGTCGGAGAAACAAAAAAATGAAGAGTTGAATAAAATGTGGAGAAATGGCTGTGTTAGCGATACTTACGAGCCGGGATCAACATTTAAGATCATCACCTCAACGGCAGCTTTGGAGGCGGGGGCAGTATCCTTGAATGATACCTTTTATTGCCCGGGCTTTAAGATTGTTGAGGATCGGCGTATCCGATGTCATAAGGCAGGTGGGCATGGTAGTGAAACCTTTGTGCAGGGGGTGCAAAATTCATGCAACCCGGTATTTATGGAGGTTGGAGCAAGACTTGGAGTCGGTGGGATGTTTCGTGGAATGAGACAGCTTGGTATCCTTTCAAAAACCAACATCGACGTTCCGGGAGAGGCATCAACGATCATGCATCAGCAAAAAAATGTGGGAGCGGTGGAACTTGCTACGATGTCTTTTGGACAGTCGTTTCAGTTATCGCCGATCAGACTGTTAACATCGGTTAGTGCCGTGATCAATGGTGGCCACAGTATTGTACCGCATTTCGGCGTCAGCATCGAGAATACATCGAACGGATCGGTACGCAAATTATCATATCCGCAGAAGAAAAAAATAGTGTCTAAGGAAACTTCGGAAAATATGAAAATGATCCTAGAGAGTGTGGTAACAGAAGGATCCGGTTCCAAAGCTTCCGTCGAAGGATATCAGGTCGGTGCCAAAACAGGAACCTCAGAAAAGCTTCCGCGCCGCAGTGGCAAATACATTGCATCCTGTATTGGCTTTGCCCCGGCAGACGATCCGAAGGTTTTGGCAGTCGTTTTGATCGATGAGCCGGAAGGAATCTACTATGGAGGAACAATTGCCGCACCGGTCGTATCGGAACTGTTAGATAATGCCCTGCCATATTTGGGCGTCAAAAAAACACCGCAAAAACAAACGAAGAAATAAACGTCATTTGGTTGATTTCTCGGGTGGATTGCATTACAATTGTTTAGGAAAGAGCAGCAAAAGGAGGAACAGAAGTGGATAGCGAAATGGGATTATCAGGAAAGACAGTATTAGTAGTAGGTACAGGAATTAGTGGCATAGCAGCAGTAAATCTGTTAGCAACGCAGAGTGCCAATATTATTTTATTAGACGGCAATACAGAGCTGTCACCGGAGACAGTGGCGGCGAAGTTTTCAGAGGATATTCATTATGATCTGATTTTGGGAGATCTGCCGGATCAGGTGATGGATCGGATCGATTTGGCAGTGTTAAGCCCAGGTGTGCCGACGGATCTGCCGTTTGTGGTACGTATGCAGGAGGCGGGCATTCCAATTTGGGGCGAGATCGAGCTTGCTTATGTATGTGGTAAAGGAAAAGTTGTTGCGATCACAGGAACCAATGGTAAGACGACAACGACAGCATTGACGGGTGAGATCATGAAAGCATACTATGACAGTGTATTTGTCGTAGGAAATATCGGACTGCCGTATACACAATATGCAATGCAGATGCGTGATGATACAGTTACGGTGGCAGAGGTCAGCAGTTTCCAGCTGGAGACGATCCACAAATTCTGCCCTCAGGTCAGCGCTATTTTGAACATAACGCCGGACCATCTCAACAGACATCATACGATGGAGTGTTATACAGAGACGAAAGCACGTGTTGCGATGAATCAGACAAAAGAGCAGATGTGCGTACTCAATTATGAAGATGAGCGTTTGCAGCAGGTTGCAAAAAATATGTCGGCAGATGTATTTTGGTTTAGCAGTGCCAGAGAATTAGAACGAGGCATTTTCCTGCGTGGAGAAGAGATCGTATGCCGCGACGGCGAAGAGATCACGCTTTGCAACATACATGATCTGAAACTGTTAGGTATGCATAACTACGAGAATGTAATGGCGGCGGCAGCGATCGCACATGGTATGAACGTGCCGTGGGATGTGATCCGTAAAGTGGTTTGTGAGTTCCAGGCTGTGCCGCATCGTATCGAGTTTGTAAAAGAAGTGAACGGTGTAAAATATTACAATGATTCTAAGGGAACGAACCCGGATGCAGCGATCAAGGCTGTTGAAGCAATGGTTCGTCCAACGATCGTGATTGGCGGCGGTTATGACAAAGAGTCCGTTTATGATGAATGGATCGCATCGTTCGGAACGAAAGTAAAAAGTCTGGTATTGCTTGGGCAGACAGCAGATAAAATCGCAGAGGCAGCCGCTAAGGCGGGCTTTACTGCAGTGACGAAAGTGGATTCTTTAGAAGAGGCAGTAGCTGAATGTGCCCGTCAGGCACAGGATGGTGATGCTGTGCTGTTATCTCCGGCGTGCGCAAGCTGGGGAATGTTCAAAAATTTTGAAGAGAGAGGCGACCTTTTTAAGGAATATGTCAAAAAGTTATAAAATTCGTAATTACGATAATGTATTACTTTTTATGACAATTGGGATCGCTGTTTTTGGCGTTTTCATGATCTACAGTGCCGGATACTATACCGCAGTGCTGACAGGGTCACAGTGGCGTTATGTGACGCAGCAGGTGCTTGGCCTTGGAATCGGCGTTGTCGGAATGATTCTTGTATCCGGGATAGATTATCGCCTGTTTATCAAACCGATCTTTGGAAAAAAGATCAATTTTGTATATTTGGTCTATCTGGCAGCAATTATTATGCAGGTTGCCGTTTTGTTTGTCGGTGTTGAAAAAAATGGTGCAAAACGCTGGCTGAATCTTGGGTTTGTACAGTTTCAGCCGTCTGAAATCTCTAAGATCGCAGCAATATTGTTTGTAGCATATGCAATCTATCGGAGCAGACAGTCGTTAGATCATTTTGCCGGTTTTTTGCGGGTAATGCTTTTTATGGGACCGAGTATTGTGCTGATCTTAGTGGAAAATATGAGTTCTGCGATCATTGTTTCCGGTATCGTTGTCGGGATGTGCTTTGTAGGAAGCCGCAAGAAACTGTATTTCGCAGTATGTCTTGTGCTGTTGATCTGCGGCGGAGCCTGCTACATCTTTTTGGGAGAGGGATTTCGTGCAGAGCGCATTGATATTTGGCTGCATGTAGAAACGAATGAGAATGCACATCAGATCAAGCAGGGATTATATGCAATTGCAACCGGCGGTGTTTTTGGCAAAGGGCTGGGAAATAGTATGCAAAAGCTCGGCTATATTCCGGAGGCATATAACGATATGATATTTGCTGTGGTCTGTGAAGAGCTTGGAATTGTTGGAGCAGCAGGACTTATCATCGCTTTTTTGGTAATGTTTTGGAGGATCACGTGGATTGCGATCAAGGCAACGGATCTGTTTGGAACAATGATCTGTGTCGGAGTATTGATCCAATTGGCAATACAGGTTGTGATCAATGTGGCTGTAGTGACCAATTCGATTCCGTCGACCGGGATTCCATTGCCGTTGATCAGTTATGGTGGAACTTCTGCGACGATCATGATGGCGGAAATGGGACTGGTGTTGTCGGTGTCAGCCGGAAGTAAATAAAGAAATGGGGATAATTATGCGTGTACTAAAGAGACTGTTCGCAGTGGCGGCAGTGATCGCATTATTGTTGGTGGGAGTATATTTTATCTTTCATATCGATAATGTGACAGTGGAAGGAACGGAGTATTACTCGGATTCTGAGATTAAAAATCTGGTTTTTCAAAAGAAACTGTCAGGCAATGAAGTAGTGCTTTGGTTTTATGAAAAAACAGTGGGGCTTGGTTCCCTTCCTTTTATTGAAACGATAGAGGTGGAATATCATGGGCCGCGTAGCGTAACACTGCACGTATATGACAAAACGATCAGTGGATGTATCAAATACTTAGGTCAATATGTATATTTTGATAAAGATGGTATTGTGCTGCAGACGCTTCCTAAAAAGAAAAAGGGGATTCCGGTCGTAACCGGTGGCAACTTTGGTAATTTTACGGTGGGAGAGGCATTCAAAACGACAGATGAGGGTGTGTTTGAATCCATCATGAATGTTTCGCAGCTTATCTCACATTACAATATTTCCGTGAAACAGCTTCATATCGAATCCGGGGCGTTAATACTGTATTCCGGCAAGCTTAAGATCTATCTTGGCAAGAAAAAAAGATACGATGACGAAATGAACAATCTGGCACGTGTTTTTGAGACGGCAGTCAAGGAAAAATTGACGCTGGAAGGTACGATTCATATGGAAAATTACAAGGCTGGAGACAGCATTGTAGTGGATCCTCCCAAGAAAACAAACAAAAATGTCAAAAAAACGAAAAAGAAAGAAGAAAATTAGCAAAAAAGAACAAACATTCTCTTGATTATTGAGCCTTAAATGGTTATTATATAACTTAGGGGATTGTGAGAATGCAAGGTGAAGGAGGAGCAACGTTGTTAGAGATTAAGACAAATGAGTCAGACTTAGCTGCAAAAATAATTGTAATTGGTGTTGGCGGCGGTGGAAATAACGCAGTCAATCGAATGATAGATGAAGGAATTATGGGTGTTGAATTTGTTTGTGTAAATACAGACAAGCAGCATTTATCAAATTGTAAAGCCGGCAATTGTATTCAGATCGGTGAGAAACTTACCAAAGGATTGGGCGCGGGCGCAGATCCGGAGGTAGGCAAGGCAGCCGCAGAGGAGAATAGAGAAGAGCTTACAGAGCTGGTAAAGGGTGCCGATATGGTATTCGTAACTTGTGGTATGGGTGGCGGAACCGGAACCGGTGCAGCACCGGTCATTGCAGGCATTGCCAAGGAAATGGGCATTCTGACGGTTGGTATTGTGACCAAACCATTCCGTTTCGAGGCGAGAAGCCGTATGAACAATGCAACTTCCGGTATTGACGAGTTAAAGAAAAATGTTGATACATTGATCGTCATTCCAAACGACAAGCTGCTTGAGATCGTAGATCGTCGTACTTCTATGCCGGATGCTTTGAAGAAAGCAGACGAAGTGTTGCAGCAGGGTGTGCAGGGTATCACTGACCTGATCAATGTACCTGGTCTTATCAACCTTGACTTTGCAGACGTACAGACGGTTATGAAAGATAAGGGGATCGCCCATATCGGAATTGGAACCGGCAGTGGGGACGATAAGTGCGTAGAGGCTGTAAAGGAAGCGATTTCTAGTCCATTGCTTGAGACGACGATCGAGGGTGCATCTCATGTTATTATAAATATTTCCGGTGATGTAGGATTACAGGAAGCAAATGATGCAGCTATGTACATAGAAGAGCTTACGGGTGAGAATACCAATATTATCTTCGGTGTTATGTTTCCGGAGGCAGAAGATGACAGCGTAAAGATTACCGTTATCGCTACAGGATTGGAAGATGATGGCATGCATCTTACAGAGGAGCACACACCGGCATTCTTAAAGAAACCGGCAGCACCAAAGACGAATTTCCCAACCAAAGAGGGACAGCTTGCAAGCTCACGTCCGGTTGCACCATCCGCTTTGGGAAGCAGTCATACTGCCAGACCTCAGACACCTTCCTACAGCCGTCAGGCAGAGGATGGAATCAAGATTCCGGAATTTTTACAGCGTAAGCGTTAAGGACATTAAAACAAGAGAAAATAAGGATTTGGGCCGACTAGAGTTGTTTGTCCAAATCCTTTTCCGTTTGTAACAAAGAAATGAGGTAAGAATGAATCAACAAAACATACAATGGACGAAAATTCAGGTGAGACAGACAATTGGTGCGTTAGGTATCTTTTTGTCCGTGCTGATTCTGCAGATTTTTGCAGCGGTCATAACGCTTGCTCTGTCTAAGGTGACAGGAATTACACCGAATTCACCGAATTATGTGATGTTTGTATCTATGTTAAGTGCCTTCATGGCGGCTGTGTGGTCCGGCTATTGGTATTGGCGTTCAGATTGGCGAAAACGAGATTTTTCATATCGCAATGCATTACAGCTTCGCCAGCTCATTGCGTTGATCTCGGTGGCAGTAGGCGGCTGTGTTTTTATTAGCATTACACTTACGATATGGCAGACAATCTTTCCGGGAGAGTTTCAGCAGTATTCAAATGTGATGTCCAACTTTTCGACCAGCAGTCCTTGGCTGACATATTGCTATGTGTTGTTGATCGGTCCGATATCCGAAGAGTTGATCTTTCGTGGGGCGATATTGGATCGCTTATATTTGGCATTTCCATTTTGGGCAGCTAATTTGCTGCAGGCACTATTGTTTGGCATATACCACATGAATCTCGTACAGGGAATTTATGCGTTTGTACTGGGAGCAGTTCTAGGCTTGGTGCGTGTCAGTGTCGGAACGATATTTGCATCGATAGGAACCCATATTATCTTTAATGCAACCAGCTATGTATTACAACTTGTTTTTCCATCAGGGCAAAAGATCTCGATCGTAATATTTGCCGGTGTATACTTGCTTGCAACCCTTTTATTTGCAGATGGATTATGGTATACTAAAAATAAGTATGAGCAGAATAAAAAGAACGAGTAACAGATAATAAATTCGTGGTGTTGTAGTGCACACGATAATACAAGAAAATACTGACATTTGCTGATGGCAATAAAGAGAGATGGAGAGGGATATGAACAAGATTATTGCGATTTGCGCAGCGCAGATATATCTGTGGGAACAGGAGCGTCAGATCCACGCGATCTGTGATTGTGCCAGGGAACGCGGATATGAGGTTATGATCTACAATCTGTCTGTCAAGATGGATGTTGAGACGAGTCATAGCAGGGGTGAATTGAGCGTGTTTTCTGTCATCCCGTATGATCAGTTAGCTGCATTGGTGGTATTGGGCGAATCTATTAGGAATGATGTGGTTAGTGATGATCTGGTGGCAAAGGCACACAAGAACAACGTTCCGGTAGTTATGCTCGATCGTTACACAAAGGGATGCTATAATATTGAATTTGACTATGAGGAATCATTTGAACAGATCGTACGTCATGTTATCGAATATCATGGTTGTCATGAAGTGAATTTTATGGCAGGATTTCGAGAAAATAATTTTTCGGAACAAAGATTAGATACTTATCGACGTGTTATGAAAGAAAATGGCTGTACCGTCAAAGAAGAGTACATTGCTTATGGAGATTTTTGGGAAATTCCGTCCCGCGCCGCAATGGAAAAATGGGTGCAGGAATGGGAGGCTGGTACGTCCAGAAGACCGGAGGCTATCATATGTGCAAATGATATGATGGCGATTACAGCGAGCAATGTGCTGCAAAATCATGGATTGAAAGTACCGGAAGATGTTATTGTGACCGGTTTTGACGGGCTGTTATTGGGTGAATGCTGTATGCCAAAGCTGACTTCTGCCAAGAATGACGCAGCACAGATTGGCTTGAATGTCATACAGATGATCGATGATCACCAAAATGGGAAATGTACAAATGTATATGACATTGTTGTTCCTTTTTATGTCGATTATAGTGAATCGTGTGGCTGTGAGCCGGTCAAACAGCGCAATTTAAGCGAGGAAGTCATGCACTGGTATGGTCAGAGAGAGATAGCCAGATATCAGTCATATGACTTTTTCATGATGACGAATAGCATGTCAGATGGTCATTCTTTAGTCAAGCTGGCAGAGTCGTTCCAACAATATATAGATTGTTTTCCAGCGGATAATTTCATGATAATTGTAAATTATAATTTCTATCATGATTCTGACATTTGCTGTGCGAGTGACGTGACTGACTTGGTTAAGCTGGTTGAAATGTGCGATGGAACATTTTCGATGCCATTAGAACGGATACCACTGGAAAAGCAATTACAGTGTTTTGACAGGATCCGAGCCTGCACCAATCAGCTGATCGTTGTGCCAATTCATTGGCAATCAGAGATCTATGGCTATATGGTGGTCTCACATGATGCAGCCAAGATGGATTATGGAATGTTATATGAGTTTTCCATGAGTTTGGATCAGGTGTTTGGTGCAGTACGTAAGCAGGCGCAGTTGTATAGCTTATATGTTAAAGATGCATTGACAGCGATTTATAATAGACATGGATTTTATGACGAATTACGCAATCGGATCGCAAAGCTTGCCGGCAAGCGCAAAATGTTGTTTATGGCATCGGTAGATCTGGATCGGCTCAAATTGATCAATGATCATTATGGACATATAGAAGGAGATTTTGCCATTCGCAGTATAGCGCAGGCGATATCCGACACTGCCGTTGCGGTAGATGGGATATGTGCACGTTTCGGCGGGGATGAATACGTCATGTGTCTGGTAGAAGAGTATGACAAGGCAAATCTCACGTTTTATGAGAACTATCGTCAAATGCTTCAGGAACGGATCGCGCAGATTGACAGAGAAAGTGGTAAGCCATACCGGATCGGTGCCAGTTGTGGTGTGATCTGGGAAGAAATCCACGGAGCGTCTGACATAGAACATATTATGAAGCAGGCAGATGACAAGATGTATGCGGATAAAGAAGAACATCACAAGCGTTTAACACAGAAGGAGACAAAAGAATGATGAAATGGTATGATCAGGCAGTTTTTTATCACATTTATCCACTGGGACTTTGTGGATGCGCCAAAGAAAATACAGGGATCGCGGAATCCCATTTTGATCAGTTAAAGGAGTGGGCAGAACATGCCGCTAAGTTAAATTGCACGGCAATTTATATCGGACCGTTGTTTGAGTCAGTGGGGCATGGGTATGAGACGACAGATTATCGCAGAGTAGACTGTCGTTTGGGAACAAACGATGATTTCAGAGATTATGTAGCATATTGCCACAAGTTAGGACTTCGCGTGATCGTAGACGGTGTCTTTAATCATGTCGGACGAGAGTTCTTTGCATTTAAGGATGTGCAGCAAAATAGAGAGCAGTCTCCATATTGCAGTTGGTTTTGTAACCTGAATTTTGGTGGAAATAACGAGTATAATGACGGCTTTTCTTATGAAAACTGGGGCGGATATAATCTGTTAGTCAAGTTAAATCAGCAGAATACGGAAGTGCAGAACTATATTTTTGACGCGATCCGTTTTTGGGTGGCTGAGTTTGATATTGATGGAATCCGTTTGGATGCGGCAGATGTACTGGATCATGGATTTATGCATGCGATGCGTCAGATGACAGATGCTATGAAACCGGATTTTTGGTTGATGGGTGAAGTGATCCATGGCGATTACAGTCGTTGGGTAAACGACGGCATGCTGCATTCGGTAACAAATTATGAGCTGCATAAAGGCTTGTATTCCGGGCATAACGATCATAATTATTTTGAGATCGCTCATTCCGTAAAACGCTTACTTGGCATTTGCGGAGACTACCGCTTGTATACATTTATGGATAATCACGATGTAGAGCGTATTTATTCGAAATTGAACAATAAAGAGCATATGGGTTTGGTAACGCTGCTCGTTTATACGTTATACGGAATCCCTTCCATGTACTATGGATCAGAATTTGGTATCGAAGGGAAAAAGGAACAAGGATCGGACTGGAACTTGCGTCCTCATCTGGAACTTGCAGATTATGCGGATGCATATACCAATAATCCGATTACGGCATTGTGCGTGAAATTGCCATACCAGGCTGCCACATATCACACTGGAATACGCTTC
>JABLTS010124657.1_pt1 | contig 13898 bp, 10 predicted proteins | sample 7160081 | NCBI WGS metagenome assembly JABLTS01 (sample SAMN14651231, study PRJNA627086) | human gut metagenome | isolation source: feces | host: Homo sapiens | reverse complement strand
CGCGTTAATGTTTCCAAATACGACATCATAGCAGGATTTAATGTTTGAAACTGTTCCATAAAATATTTAGATGCAGGAGACTGCCAAATCGATTCCACATAATACATCTTAGATTCAATTTCATTAAACACTGTACGAATCTCATTGGCATACGCATCGACTTGTTTTGAATACGCCATTACATCTTCACTTGATATTTGAATTTGTGTCATAACCATTCCTCCTACAATAATAATTTAGCTTGTTGAACACGATCTTGTTGAAGTTTTTCATATACCGAAGCCGTTTGTTTTAGAACATTACTATATTCTAGAATCACTTGATACATTTCATTTAGGCTTGGTCTAAATTCTTCTAACTGATTTTGAAACGCTAAATGATCTACACCCTGCCAAATGCTTTGCATCTGCTCCACTCTTTTATATAAATTTTGAATTAGATCATTATAACTATCCGCTTTGTTTTTCACATAGACACTTGCTTGATATACTTCTGAATAATCCACTGAAATTTTCATAAATAAATTTACCTCCCATAAATCAACATATCGCAATGCGCAATATGATTTTCTTTAAATGTTTTATTCAAATCCAAAAAACACATTACCGTAACATTAAACACATATCGTACTTCATACTCTAAAAACTCATCAAAAAAATCTTGTACTCGATACGACTCAGAAACAAAAATCATCTTTCGATCAAAAGAAAGATATATGCCGATTTCATTCATAAACTCCAATCCCTTCATTTTGATCTTTAAAAAATACACAATCAAAGCTTTCATAAGGAAGTTTACGCCTCAATGTATATCCATACTCCTTCAATCCATAGCCAACCCACAATACTTGCGCCTGATATAAAGCTTTTTGAAACACTTCATTTGTCAATTGTTTAAAATCTACACAAATAACATAAATATCACTATTTGAACTTAAGTCTGAACAAATTTTAAGATGTGAAAGATTCTCACATAGCTTATAAGCTTTACACCTATATTCTTCATGCATATATAAAATATAAAGTTTTCTTTTCTCATCAATAAACACAGGGCGATCACTCTGACTTTCAAAGCCAATACAATTTCGTTCTTTTCGATAAGAAAATGGCTTACACGCTCTTCTTTTTAAATTGGATTCACTTACTCGATTATAAATACACTCTACATATGTATTTTCATAACATGTCATGTTTAGATAAGAAGGCAATTGGTAGGTGTCAAAATATATTCTTTTATCATCCAAACTATCCACATCAAATACATACTTACTTTGTATCCATTTCAATCGAGTGTTCTCATTTTCCGTAATAATAAATGTACGCACATTTTCATTCAATAAAGATAAATCAAGATTTTCATCTTCAAAAACAATACAAACTCCACTTTGAATCTGATGAAAACACCTAGATTTAAAAAAGTTAAAATCCACATAATCATTTAATACATGAGTTCCATATACATAAATGGTTTCATCCTTAAAGTAATTTATTAAGCTATATACAATATCCATACTCTTTGTATATATAAGCTGTAAATGATCAAAAACAAGCTCACACTGCATTTGTTTAAATGGTAAATCCAAAATTACAAAGTCCTCTTTTGAAACTTTCTTTGGCAACAATACCCATGATTTTTCTTCTTTCAACACATTGACTTTTTCTTTTAATGCATCTATTACACGCATACTTAAATGTTGTTTGGATTGGATAACTTCTTTTCGCTCATTGATTTCACGCCAAGACTTTTCATCCACATATTTTTGTAGATAAAAACTTTTACATTCAATACTCTCATTTTTTGTTTGTAGAACCATATCCCCTGGATTCTTTAAAGTATAAGCCTTTTCGTTTTGTAAAATCTCACGACTATCCTGTACATTATTCACATGAAAGCATGCCTTCCAACTTGTATTTGACATAACTTGATCGTCAATCACTCCCATCGGTTTTTGTGTACTTAGAACTAAATGTATCCCTAAAGATCTTCCAATACGTGCGATTTCTTGAAGCTGTGACATAAATTGCGGAAAACGAGTCTTTAATTGCGCAAACTCATCCACAAATATCCATAGATGCGAGAGTGTGTGCGTTTCATTATAGGCAATGATATCGGCTACTTTTGCCGCTAAAAATAAGCGTTGCCTTTTCTCCAGTTCATAATTCATACTCATAAAAAAACGTTCCATGGATTGTGCATCCAGATTTGTAACAATTCCTGCACAATGCGCAAATTCATAAAATGGCTGTCCAAAAGCACCTCCTTTAAAATCGATTAATATATATTGAAATTGACTTGGAGCATTATGCCAAATCATCATCATCAACAAAAAACTTATAAATTCACTTTTTCCAAATCCGGTCATACCCGCAACCAATCCGTGAGATCCATATTTACGAAAATCCATATATACAATTTGATTGGATTCACGCATTCCAACGGGAACCCTCATCACATAGCGCTCTTTTCGAATGGGTCCATTCTCAATCAACTGTTGATAAAAATCCATATTCTGTGATTTTAAAAGATATCTTTTTTGATCTTTATTTATATTGGAAATACATATATTTTGAATACAATAGTCATAATGGAAGGATGGTTCTTTCTTTCCTATATAGATCAAACAATAATAATCTTTTGGCTGACATTTTAAATCCCTAGTAACCACTATGAATTCTAAATTCGACTTTTCATTCACAATACAAAATGGATTCAATAAAACATCTTTTATTTCATCAAAATCTTGCAGCCACAACCACTTACGCATCGAATTTGAATACCACAAATAGTTCTCAAACAAAATCAAACTCTCTTCTATATTCCCTTTGATCCAACATACTTCCCCTTTTTTTAAGAAGACAGGTTGTAGTATTTTGGAATTTAAAGATTCTATCAATCGCTCTCTTTTTTGAATTAAATCATTTAATGCATATTCATAAGACACTTCACGATATGATATAGCACACCACTTTAATTTTGTGCACCCCACATAAACAATATCCTTCGTTTCATGTTTAAAAGTATCCACGTACTTTTTGATATATAGATTTACCTTCTTTTCAAAATCATTCTTCAACAAGCTCTCTTTTTCATACATTCGTTTTAAATATCCATCATACATATCTAGACTTTTCTGATTTTCTTTTACGCTCAATTTATATTGATAGTTTCGATTATATAAACCATAAATCATAAATGTTACAGCCATTGTTAAAGAGCTGATCATACTCATGAATAGTGTTTCCACGCTTTGTTTTTGAAGATACCCAATCAGAATCGAAGAAATAAAACCGGAACTTGCGATCATACACGATGGCCCAATGGCACTAAAAAGACTCTGTTTACAAACTACACGATGAATTTGTGGCATCTGTATGTCCCACTTTTGTATTGTTGGTAATTGCACATTTAAATTTGATGGATAGAACATGGGTTCTTCTCGTTTTAAATCCTTATTTTCAAAAGGATTATCCACCATATCTACAAGCAGATAATTTTTAAAATAAATCATACGAATATTCGCAATCACGATTTCATCCTGAATACTTAACTGAGTTGAATGTACACGCTTTGAATTTACGTATGTACCATTTAAACTATCTAAGTCTTGCAATACATCCTTTTCAATTTTAAAATGAAACCTGGATACTCCACTTTTAAACAACTGTATATTACACAAGCTACTTCTTCCCACTTGAATAGAAGTCTCTATTGGAAAATGACATTGTGTACTTTGTTTTTCATCAAGAAAGAAAGTTGTATGATCCAAGATACAAGATTCATTGCATTTTAATACTTTTTTATTTTGTTTGTAAAAGATACAAACACCTTGATTTCTTCTTTCAAATTGAAACCTGTCATATTCATGAATGGAATCTACATCAAACCACGCACAATGATCCTTTGTATATATCCAAAGCTTGATCATAATTTAAAGACACGCTGAATCCAAATCCACAATTGCTGTAAAAATGATTTTTTTAAGATTGGTTTTTTAATTTCTGATTTCTTTATCGTAGTAACACCCGAATCATTTTTAGCTTTGACTTCAATGGTCGTTTTTGATTTTTTTAACGATATTTCCACAAAATCATGTCCCAACACATCTTTTTGAATCGCAATCTTCTTTCCATTCACAAAACAAGATTCAATCTGATCTTTGGAAAAAATTTGTACTTTATTCTTTTTTCGCACATAATGAATCTTCGGCTTCGATTTTGAAGTAAGTACTTTTGTATTTTTTTCTAAGACCAATTCATTCTTTTCATTTACACTCCATATTCGTTCAAATGTAGCCACTTCATCACTACGTAGAATCTGTTCACTTTTGGAAACCATTTCTATTTTCTTATCTGGACTAAACATAAATTCATATTCTTTTATTTCAAAATTTGATAATGCATCATAAGTGTACGTTTTAACCTTTAACACATCATCTTTAATCATACGATTGAATACTTTTTCGATATCCATATCCATCAATACACCATTTATGTAATATTCAATACGCATATTTGCACGATTGTCATCGATCAAAAATTCAAATTCAGGTAATTTCTTAATTATTTTTTTATCCAATACCTGTTCATTATTTAGATATAAACTTGTTGATGGAGCCCTCTTATCAATACGTACAATAACCATATCCGAAACTTCATTTCCAAAGGCATCCATGGCATACGCAAAAACTTTATAGAATAAATCTTTATTTTCTACAGCCTTTAAACAAATTTCTTCATTAAACGGATGACGATCTTTGATTCCATCGAGTTCTACATCCACATAAGCTTTCTTTATATATGGAACATACCAATTTAAACCTACAAATACATCTTCATTTGAAACTTTGCTAGATGGCTGTAAAGTGATGATGGGAGTTATGTTTGAATATACTATCGATCCTTCTAATGCTTTTTTAATTTGAGGATACTCCTTATGTTCTAGAACAAATGTATACGTTCCATTTGAAGTAAAATCAACTGATATTGCATCTCGATTTTCTAAATCCAGAGAATAACATAAATCTTGTCCACAATATACCTTCAAATAAAATGGCATTTCACAAATTCCATCAAATTTGAGATCCATCTTGTTCTCTTTTGTATATAACGTGTCCTTTAGCTCGCATTCAGGAAACACGATTGGTAATATATCAATCTTTCGTTCTACTTCATTGCCCGCAACATCTCTACAAAGAATGCTTAATGTATGATTTTGACTTGTCACATCTATATCAAATTCTTTGCCTTCACAATCCATTTTTTCATCATCTAAATACACTTCTACACTTTTTAAGTTTTCTTCTAGAATCTCAACATGAATTGTTTCTTTATTTTCTAAAGGCAAAATATCCATAATATTATGATTCTTTACCTTAACTACAACATCTGGAATCGTTGTATCTAAAAGAATGGATTTTTCACCTTGTTCTAAGGCATAACCATCCACATCTTTTAATATATAAACAAGTTGTGTAACACCTTCTTTTTGAACATCAATATAAATATGATCGTGACTTAGATCCACTTGTTTTCCATCATAAATAACTAAACTAGAATCCCGGTCTACTTTCTTGTCAAAAAACAATTCTATATTTTGACTCGATGAAGCTACACCATTGATAAACAAATTTGTTTCCTGCCAATAAATATAGTCAGTATAAGCTACATCCTGCATCCAAATCATAAACTCCTCCAAAACGCATATATATCATTCCATCGATTACTTTTTAAATGATCAACAAACACCACAGGTACTTCCATGATCTCACCCTCCTTATTTCGTAATAAAAGTAAATATTCTAAGTAATTACATCCTAAATCTTCAAATTCTTTTGTATACTTCAATAGCTGTGATACATCCACACTCTCTAACCAAGTACGCAAAGGCGTTAATGAAATCTTAAACTCTTCATGAATTGCGATTTGTAGACACTGGTTATATATATCAAGCTTATCTTTTAATAACATGTTGCCCTCATTTGCCAAAGTCATACAACGATTCACACGATTTGCGTTGGGTTTTAAATACATCATAACGAAAGTTTCCAGTTTTGATCCCTTTTTTAAAGACACACGATCATATACATATTGAATCAATGTCGCATCACTCGTAGAAATTGCCTCCTTCATCAAAAATATGGATGCTTGTTCATTTTGGTATACATCATCTAAGATCCAGCCATTTAAAACCCATGTATATAAACGATCCTTTTGATCCGATTCATGATATGCCTTTTCAAACAAGGCAATATTATGATGATAATAGTAGGCATCAAACACATTTTTTGGACTTGTACTTTTTAAAATTAAGAAGACAGACAGAATACATAAAGAAAGTACAACCAAGATGTGAATGAACATATGTAAAACAATCATTGTCTTAAAAGTAGATAAATGAGAAATTCTTCTTTCTTGTTTTTGATGACACAAAAGCACAATGGGCATCATCCAAAATCCAAATAGCTCATGTACCAAAGAGCCAAGAGCATAGATATCACAACGAACATCCTTTTCATGAAGATTCATTAATTCGGGAGCACAATTGGATTTAGATGCCATGATCGCAACACGCGAATGATTCTCAATACATGCATTAAAATCAATTAAATAAAAACGATTCTGATAATAAATAATATTTTCTAATTTCAAATCAATATAGAGATATCCAATTTCATGCAAAGCTTGTAAAACAATCAAAATATCCAACAACAAGCGATACCTTTTAATAAAGCCTTTATATCGTTTCATAAATTGTTTGGCATTCATTCCTGGAATATATGTTTCAACAAAATATTGAGCCATTTCATCTTCAAAACACGTGACTAAACTAGGCGCAAGGATCGAATTCAACTTTGAAAGCACATCGATTTCTGTTTTAAATTGATGTTTATATCGCTTTGTTTCATAGTTTTGACATACTTTTAATATATAAATACAAGTACTCAACTCATCTTGAATACGATATACATTTGAATTGTAAGACTCTAGGATCTGATATCTATCCTTCTTTAAATTCACATTCAACATCGCCAAATCGTACTTTCATTCCATTTTTTAAACGCATCTTTCGCTTGACTTCTTTTCCATTTAAATACGTTTTATTCGTGCTCTTTAAATCTTGAATATAATACCTGTCATTTTCACAAACAATCTTGGCATGTTTTAAAGAGACACTTATATCTTGAAGTCTGACATCACAAATCATAGCTCTTCCCACTAAATTAATTTCATTTGATAAAGCGTATGTATCTTGTTCAATCTCTAAATAAGCAGAAAAGTTTACTTGAACTTGTAAGAGCTGTGTTTTATCTTCCGAACTAGATTCAACAGGTTGATTTCTATGAAAAGCTTGTATGGGTTCTTTGACTTTAAATGTCTGTATACGCCTGTGTTTGAAAAAAGAGAATTTTTTTGGATAATATAACATACGGATATTATCAAGTCCTAAGACAAGATTGGGCAAACTAAACTCTGCACTCTTTAAAAATTTCAATAAAAAGCCAGGAATTTCAAATGCGGTTGTCGTTTGCATAGTCTTTGCGATATACTCAACCCATTTTTCAGACATATCTTTTTGAAACATCCAATTCGAGATTTGAATAGGGACAACCACAAACGCAAACCGATCGCCAAAGCCAGAAACAAATACATAATCCGGATCAAATAAAACAGGTTTATTTCGATTGGATGCGATAGCCTGTTCAAAAAGTTGATGCAAGAAAATATATCCTTCCTCATTTTCAAACACATATTGACTCAAAAAATCATGTAAAGGAATATAGCCTTCAGTCGCATAAACAATGGATGCACTTTTTTCATTTGTCAGCATACAAGGAAGACAAAAATCATCATTTGACATTCGATCAAAGATGGATAAATCTAATAAACTTGGATCTTTTAAATGTACATACAAGTGATTTTCATCCTTTTTATCTTGTTCAATCCATTCGGTCATTTCATCACCTCCATATTCTTAAACGTTTTTAAAAGAGGTTTTTCGAGAAAACTTTCATTATTTTTTTGATTTTTCGCACTTTTTTGTCTAAAATGAAACAATGATGAAATCTTTAACTTATATTCACGTTTATTTAATCCAAACCATACTCAATATTCTTCCTTTTTTCTGGATCGACGTATTTTACGACAATCAAACCTATATTGGAAATCAGTTAAATCACCCCATCTATTTATTTTTGTGGGCACTTAGTTCAGCTTTTGGCTTTTATTATTATTCAAAGAAAATCTGGGAAAAACAGAATGTGAAATATAATAAAAAAAATCATGCCCTAATTTGTCTTGGCATGATTCTTTCATCTTCAATTCCATATAACAATATTACAATTTTAAAAGATCTACACGTATGGCTTTCCATCCTATTTGTCACTTCATTCATTATTGAATGGTTTTTCTATATTCCTATAAATCTAAATAAAAACTCAATCCTGTTTTTCATCAATACCGGATTGAGTTTTGTGTTCACATTTATGTTTGGCCATATCACAGGCTTTTGTGAGATTTATTTTTCTTTTACTACAACTATTCTACTACATCATTGGTTGGTTCAGGATAAATCTTATCAATTTTAGCTAAATAGTTTTTAGCTTTCTCAACAAAATACATACGATTACCAATCTCAAGAACCTTTTCGAAATACATACGAGCCAATTTATAATCTTCTTCCACAAAGGAAATTAAAGCGATATAGTAACATGAATCCACTTGTTGAAATGGAAAATTTGCCCTTTGAAGCCCTTGTAAATAATACTTCTTACATGTGTTAAAATCTCCATCCATTAAATGAATCTTATTTTCAATAGCTGCCATTTCTTCACTTTGAATCATGATACCAGCACGTCCATAATGTAGACGAATACTTTGTGCTTCTTCTTTACAACGAGATAATCCATCTTCATCTTTTAACATATAATCAATATAAGACATCAATGACCAATATTGTAAAGAACTTGCAGCATCCTTTCTAGGATATGAAATCAATACATCTTGAGCTAATTCTGGATCATTTAAATAAATCAAGCATTGCGCAAGTAATGTATGTTGTTTTAAACGCGTATGTCCTTTTGAATTTGTACAATAGCAAATAATAGCACTCGCACAAGCTTCAGGATTACAATCTTCATATAATAATTTTGTGATTGGAAGAAGAGATACTGCACGATATCTTAAAACAAGATTAAACGCAAATAAATAGAACATCAACAATACAGCTAGAAGCAACATATTATTGATCAAAATTAAAATCACCAATAAGGCAACAATACCTAAGGCATAGATTCCATTTAATTTACGAACATTTTTACGACATGTCTTTGCGAGTTCTTTATAAGACTCATCTAAATTATGATGGATCTTATACATACGAACCAATTCATCATCATTTGAAAAATTAAATTCTCTACGCTCTTTAGAAATACTAGAGCGTAAACTCAACATCCCATATATACAAACAATAAAGGCAGGAATCACAAGTAGAGTTCCAATATAAATCATATATTCTGGTAAGAAAAATATTAAAAACATTATGATCCATGGACTTATATTGAAACGAGCCGTTACATATTGACCAATATAAATAATATTTATAATCCCCGAAATCAATAGGGCATCCCCAAGATATAAAATCCACATATTATTTTGTAGATAGGCCAAAACTTGATTCAATGCTTCTGTATTTACACCTGGAGCTTGACTTAAAGCACTTGAAAACATATCTGAATTTAAATCCACTCCACTTGAAAATATAACTGCACTCAAGGCTAAGCCAACCACAAAAGCGACACTCATCGCTATTAAATGGGATTTACAACGATATTTCCACATATAACCACCTATTTCTTCTCTATAATTCTTGCAGGAATACCCACGGCTGTAGCACCTTCAGGTACATCTTTTAAAAGTACCGCATTGGCCCCTACACGACAACCCTTTTTTAAAGTGATATTTCCTAAACATTTGGCCCCACAACCAATATATACACCATCCTCTAAAGTAGGATGTCTTTTTACATGTTGCTTACCTGTTCCACCTAGTGTAACACCATGATAAAGCTGACAATCATCACCAATAATTGCCGTTTCACCAATCACAACACCCATACCATGATCAATCATCAATCCTCGACCAATCACAGCACCAGGATGAATTTCAATACCCGTCCAATGCCTTGCTCGATTACTTACCCAGCGGGCAATAAATGTATGATTGTGCACCCAAAACCAATGGGCAATTCGATGCAGGCCAATCGCTTTGATGTGCGGATATAGCCAAAACACTTCCCATTTAGAATGGGCTGCAGGATCAAGCTGCATTGTTCGATTTATGTTATATAATCCATCACGGATAAAAGATCTCTTGTTTTTTTCTGACATGACAAAATTTTAGTTGATTTGTGTTCAAATTTCAAGTTTAGTGTTTATTTCACATAAACTTCACATAGTGAATCATCTAAAACTTTTCCAATTGAATCATGAATCACAAGATCCGCCTTTGAATCCATGTTCGTACTGTCTCTATTTATTAACACCAAATGTTTACCATGGAAATAATTAATCAAGCCTGCTGCAGGATATACAACCAAGCTTGTTCCACCTACAATTAAAAGATCTGCCTTTTCAATCGCATGAATGGCTGAATACAAAGTATATTCATCTAAGCCTTCTTCATATAAGACTACATCTGGCTTAATAATGGCACCACACTTAGGACATCTAGGAATACCATCACTATCCCTATACTTCATCATATCCTCTAAAGAATACTTAGCTTGACAATGTGTGCACGTATTTCTTAGTACACTTCCATGAAGCTCATATACATGTTTAGAACCCGCCATCTGATGTAAACCATCAATATTTTGCGTAACAATAGCCTTTAATTTACCCATCTGCTCTAGTTTTGAAAGAGCAAGATGCGCCTTATTCGGCTTTGCGTCTGAATAAATCATCTGATTAAAATAAAAATCAAAAAACTCTTTAGGATGACTTAAATAAAAACCATGTGACAACATAATTTCAGCAGGATAAGGATATTTCTTTTTATACAATCCATTATCACTACGAAAATCTGGTATGTTACTTTCTGTAGACACGCCAGCTCCACCAAAAAATACAATATTATTACTTTCTTGAATCCATTCTTTTAAAGACATAAAATCACTTCCTGACCCTATTATACCTCGAAATCCAAAAAGAAAGGAAGATAATTCACTATCTTCCTTGAATATCAAATGTGTACTCGCCATCTTGACAATCTACATGGATTACATCTCCTTGCATAGCACCTGTTTTGATCATTTCCTTGGCAATCTGTGTTTCAAGATTTCTTTGAATATAACGCTTCATAGGACGAGCACCATACACAGGATCTACACCCATTTTGGCAATTTGATTATATACGGCATCACTTACATTCAATGTAATGTCACGATCTGCCAAACGTTTTTGTAGTAAACCAACAAATTTATGGGCAATCTTAATAAAGGCTGAATCATTTAATGCATTAAACACAATAATTTCATCAATACGATTAATAAATTCCGGTTTAAAGTGACGTTTTACTTCTTCCATATATTTTTCATGAATATTGCCAGATTCAAAGGCATATTGACTACCTAAATTTGACGTTAAAATAATAATTGTATTCTTAAAATCAACAGTAACACCTTTCGAATCGGTAATACGACCATCATCCAAGATTTGAAGTAGCACATTAAATACATCTGGATGTGCCTTTTCAATTTCATCAAATAAGACAATACTATATGGATTACGACGAACTGCCTCTGTCAATTGACCACCTTCATCATATCCCACATATCCTGGAGGTGCACCAATTAATCGTGCCACACTGTGCTTTTCCATATACTCACTCATATCAATACGCACAATGTGTCTTTCATCATCAAATAACTGTTCTGCCAAAGCTTTGGCAACTTCTGTTTTACCAACACCTGTAGGGCCTAAGAACATGAAAGATCCAATTGGACGATTTTCATCTTGAATCTGTGCTTTTGAACGCAAAATCGCATCCGTTACAAGTTCGAGAGCTTCATCTTGACCAACTACACGTTTTTCAAGTTCTGCTTTCAAATTCAACAATTTTTCTCTTTCACTCGCAACCAAACGCGTCACTTCAACACCTGTCCATCTAGAAACGATTTTCGCAATCAATTCCTCATTTACCGTTTCTTGAATTAATGCATCCTCTTTTTGACTTGCCTGTTCTTTTTGAATACGAGCCTCTAATTCTGGAATCATTCCATATTGAAGTTTAGCTGCATCTTCATAACGAGCTTCATTACGAGCTTGTTCCAAATCTAAACGAGCCTTCTCCAAACGCTGTTTATCTTCTTTCTCATTGGCCAAGCCACGCTTTTCATCTTCCCACTTAGAATGCATCTCATCACGTTTTGATTGTAAAGAAGCCAATTCACCTTCAATTTCTTCTCGACGCTCAACCGCTCTTTTATCTTCTTCTTTTTGAAGTGAAGTCTTTTCAATTTGAAGCTGCAAGATCTTACGCTGTAATTCATCCAATTCTTGAGGCATACTTTCCATTTCAACTTTTAATGTAGCACAAGCCTCATCTACCAAATCAATCGCTTTATCTGGCAAGAAACGATCTGTAATATAACGATCCGACATTGTGGCAGCCGCAATTAAAGCTTCATCCAAAATACGCACACCATGATAGCTTTCAAAACGATCTTTCAATCCACGCAAAATACTAATTGTATCTTCAACACTAGGTTGTGCAACTTGCACTTTTTGGAAACGACGCTCTAAAGCTGCATCCTTTTCGATATACTTACGATATTCATTAAATGTTGTTGCACCAATACAATGAAGTTCACCACGAGCTAACATTGGCTTTAATAAGTTAGCCGCATCCATGCTACCTTCTGTTTTACCAGCGCCAACTAAGTTATGAATTTCATCAATAAATAAGATGATTTGTCCATCCGATTTTTTCACTTCATCCAAAATGGATTTTAAACGTTCCTCAAATTCACCACGATACTTAGCACCCGCAATCAAAGATCCCATATCTAATTCAATCAATCTTTTCTCTTTTAAAGACTCAGGTACATCCCCCTTCATAATACGCCAAGCAATACCTTCAACAACGGCTGTTTTACCAACGCCTGGCTCACCAATTAAAACGGGATTATTCTTTGTCTTACGCGATAAAATCTGCATAACACGACGAATCTCATCATCACGACCAATGATTGGATCAATCTTACCATCGCGCACATCCTGGACTAGATCACGACCATATTTCTTTAAAGCTTCTACATTCTCTTCTGAATTTGGCGTATCAAATTTTTTACCATTACGACGCTCTAATTCAGCCTTGTAGCAAGCATCTTTATTCAAGTTAAAAGTTCTTACCAATTCTTTAGAAATATAAGAACGATTAAACAATAAAGCTAAAAATACACTGGCTACAGAAAGATAAGTTTCATCATGCTGACTCGCCCAGTTTTGTGCATCTTCAAACGATTTCTGCACTTCATTGGATAAATTTATATTACTTGTTGAGCTCTTTGCGACACGATTCGATTCTTGTTGAACCATCTGTAATGCACGACCTTTATCCAAGCCAATACGCTCAAACAAGCCGTCCAATACATCATCCTTAAAAATCGTTTCCAACATATCCACAGTATCTACACTTGGATGTTGGTTGGATTTTGCCAAATTAATGGCATCCATTAAAATCTTCTGCAAACGCTCTGACATTTGATCGATATTCATAAATAAGCACCTCCTTGTACTTAGCACTCACTCTTTATGATTGCTAATGATAGTATAACACCATTTTTGGCACTGTCAACACTTAAGTGCTAATTATATGGTATTTTAGAAAATAGTCATTTTT
>JABLTS010039047.1_pt1 | contig 13898 bp, 9 predicted proteins | sample 7160081 | NCBI WGS metagenome assembly JABLTS01 (sample SAMN14651231, study PRJNA627086) | human gut metagenome | isolation source: feces | host: Homo sapiens | reverse complement strand
TAAGCCCGCCTTCGCCGAAAGTACTGCAGCGCCAGGCTGCGGGAGGACAGGGCGTCGCGCTCATGCAGGGCGCTTCCGCATGGACGAGGGGCCTTAGCTCAGCTGGGAGAGCGCATGGCTGGCAGCCATGAGGTCAGGGGTTCGATCCCCCTAGGCTCCACCACGGATCCCCGAGGGGCCCGCCGGAGACGGCGGGCCCCTCTTTTTTTGCTTCCCGGGACGGAAAAGAAGGCCCGCGGGGCGCGATTGCTCTTGGGCGTTGCAGCCGGCCGGCTTGCTCTCGCCCGCCTTCCCTGGAGCCTGTTAAATGCTGCGAGCATTTAACAGGTTTATGTTTCTTGTTGGGTGGTTTTTCGGGATACGTGAGTTGCGCTGTATCATATGAGCGTATTTATTCTGGCGTTATTGCGCCCATCTCATTACCAGGAAAGAGTTGATATCTCTATGGCCGATTCCTCTATTAAGGAACAGCGTGCCCTTTACGCTCAAGTTGCGCTCGAAACCCCTGAGGCGCTGAATGCCCTCATTGCCGATCTTGAGGGTTCTTCTCGTCGCAAGAGGCAAGCAGCCGCTTCGACGCTTTCGATTGCTGCTTCTATGAAGCCTGAGGTATTGACCGAGTTTTCGAACGTGTTTGTTGATGCGCTTAATCGTCCCGAAGCGCAGACTCGTTGGGAATGCCTCGACATTCTTACGAGCATCGTTGGCGTTGAATCTCGTCTGTGCGACAAGGCAATCCCTGGTGCCGAGAGCGCGCTGTTTGATGAAGATTCGGGCCCGCTTCATTTGGCCGCCATGCGATTCCTGTGCCGCCTGGGCTCTACGACCGAAAACCGTAGTCAGAAGGTTTGGCCGCTTATCGACGAAGCTATTCAGTGCTATCACGGCGATATTGAATTCCAAGAAATGCTCGTCGCCGTTATCGCGTTTTCCGAAGGAAAGCTTGCCGATGAGGTCGCCGAGGAATTGAAATCCCGCATGGCTTTCGACGCCAAAAGCGGTAAGGGCGTGCTGAAGAAGCGTGCCGCTCAAATCGTTGAGAACCTTTCATAAATGCCAACGAGACACTCTTCGGGGTGTCTCGTTTGTTTTTGGAGCTCTTTCTTGAGCGGCGTCCAAGGCACCTGTATGACTCTGTTTGCCGCTTATCGACGCCTCGGCGCAATTAATCGACGTGCAACAAAGGCATGGTATGATGGCGAGACTTGTGAAGCGTAAATTATGCGCCGCCGAGGTTTTTGCGGCCGCGCGATAATGGAAAGGTGTTCATCGTGGCAAAGCATACTATTACGCTCATCCCAGGTGATGGCATTGGAATCGAAACTTCTGCCGCTATGCAACGCGTTGTTGAGGCGGCTGGCGCCGATATCGAATGGGAAGTTGCCGAAGCTGGCGCAGCGGTTATGGAAAAGACTGGCGGCTCTCCACTGCCGGAATCGACCATCGAGGCCGTGAAGCGCAATAAAGTCGCCATCAAAGGCCCTATTACCACCCCTGTGGGCACGGGCTTCCGCAGCGTGAATGTCGCGCTTCGCAAATCGCTCGATTTGTATGTGAATCTTCGCCCGGTGCTCTCGATTCCCGGCGCGGGCGGGCGTTACGAAGATGTCGACCTCGTTATTGTTCGCGAGAATTCTGAAGACCTCTATGCCGGCATCGAATTCGAAGAAGGCACGCCCGAAGCGAAGCGCCTCATCGATTTTTGTGCTGCTGAGGGCGCGGGCGTGATTCGTCCCGATTCGGGCATTTCCATTAAACCGATTTCGATTACCGGCTCCGACCGCATTGTTCGCTTTGCGTTCGACTACGCCGAAAAGCATGGCCGCGAAAAGGTGACTGCCGCGCACAAGGCGAACATCATGAAGTTCTCCGATGGTTTGTTCTTGAAAGAAGCCCGCAAGGTCGCGGCCGATTACGAAGGACGCATTGCGTTCGACGACCGCATCATCGACGCGTTCTGCATGAACTTGGTTACCGACCCCAGCCAATTCGACGTCATCGTGTTCCCGAACCTGTATGGCGACATTGCGAGCGACTTGTGCGCCGGCCTGGTAGGTGGCTTGGGCATTGCTCCGGGTGCGAATATCGGCGACGACTACGCTGTATTCGAGGCCGTTCATGGTAGCGCGCCCGACATTGCGGGCAAGAATATCTGCAACCCCACGGCGCAGATTCTTTCTGCTGTCATGATGCTCGACTACATTGGCGAGCCCGAGATTGCCCAGAAGATTCGTGCCGCTATCGCCAAGGTATATGCGGAAGGCGAGCATTTGACGGGCGATATCCGCAAGGTCACGGGCAGCTCGAAGCCGGCTTGCTCATGCACGGAATTCACCGACGCGCTCATTGCCGCGTTGTAGGTTAGTCCTTATGGTGCGCGGGTCGTATTGCGGCTCGCGCATTTGTTTTCGAAGGGGCCGCGCATGTGCGGCAAAGTTGTTTGATGAATGGGTGTGTTGCCAATGAGCGTTCAGACGCAAACCTTGCATGTGGGGGACAACGATTTCGAGGTATGCGACACGTCGCATGTTGAAGGGGCCGAGGCGCTGCCGCATTCGTTGCGCATTCTGCTTGAAAACGTGCTGCGCAATGTCGACGATGCCGACGCGCGCGAGCTTTATGCGAAGCGCATTGTTGATGCCGGCACGCAGGGCGTTCAGGGCGGCGAAATTGAATACATGCCTGCTCGCGTATTGCTGCAAGATTTCACCGGTGTGCCGGTGTTCGTTGACTTGGCCGTGATGCGTGAAGCCGCACGCGATTTGGGTGCCGACCCCGCGCGCATTAATCCGCAAATTCCGCTCGATTTGGTGATTGATCATTCGGTGATCGCCGATGCTGCTTGCTGCGCCGATGCTCTTGAGAAGAACATGGACATGGAATTCAAGCGCAACGGCGAGCGCTATCGCTTCTTGAAGTGGGCCCAGTCGTCGTTTAAGAATGTGCGCATCGTTCCTCCCGGATCGGGCATTTGCCACCAGATCAACGTCGAGCGTTTTGCGCGCGGCGTTATGACGAAGGCGACCGACGCCGGCGAGCTTGCGTACTTTGACACGGTGGTGGGAACCGACTCCCATACCACCACGGCAAATGGCATTGGCGTGCTTTCCTGGGGCGTGGGTGGCATTGAAGCTGAAGCTGCGGCGCTCGGCCAGCCCATCACGACGCTCGTTCCGCAGGTCGTGGGCGTTCATTTGACGGGCGAGCTGCGCGATGGCGTATCGGCTATGGACGCCGCGCTCACGTTCGCGCAGATGCTGCGTGCGAAGGGCGTGGTAGGCAAGTTCGTCGAATGCTTCGGCGATGGCGTGGCTACGCTTTCGGCGACGCAGCGCGCCTGCATCGCGAACATGACTCCCGAATACGGCTGCACGTGCACGCTGTTCCCGGTCGACGACCGCACGCTTGAGTATCTGCTGCTTACGGGCCGCGATAAGGAACAGGTTGCGCTCGTCGAGGCATATGCGAAGGCCCAGGGCATGTGGAACGATGGCGCATCGCGCGTGTACTCCGAGGTACTCGAGCTGAATTTAAGCGATGTCGAATGCTCGCTCGCGGGTCCGAGTCGTCCGCATGACCGCTTTGCCCGCAGCGACGCCCGCTCGCGCTTCAATGCGATTTGCGCCGACCGCAACCTCGATATGGACAAGCGCGTTGCGGTGAATTTCATGGGCAGCAAATATGAATTGGCCCATGGCGCTATCGCGATTGCGGCCGTCACAAGCTGTACCACCGCAACCGACCCTGCCATGATGCTCGCATGCGGCCTGGTCGCCAAGCATGCCCGCGAGCGCGGCCTGCTTGCCAAGCCCTGGGTGAAGCGCGTTATGGCTCCGGGTTCGCACGCGACCCAGCTCATGCTCGAGCGCGCCGGCTTGGCTCAGCCCCTTGCTGAGCTCGGCTTCGCAACATGCGGTTTCGGCTGCATGAGCTGCATCGGCAATTCCGGTCCCGTGTGGCCCGAGATGCACGAGATTGCTGGCGACATCGAGCTGACGAGCGTGCTTTCTGGCAATCGCAACTTTGACGGACGCATTTCGCCTGACGTGTCGCAGAACTTCCTGTGCGCGCCGGCATCGGTTGTCGCCTACGCTATGGCGGGCACCATGAACTTTGATTTCGAGACTCAGCCGCTTGGCACCGACGGCGACGGCAACGATGTGTTCCTCCGCGACATTTGGCCGAGCGACGCTGAAATCGCTGCGCTTATGGACGAATTCGTTACGGCGGAATTGTTTGATGCAGGCGCCGAAGGCCTTTATGGCGGCACGCAGGCATGGCAGGAACTCGAGGCTCCCGAAGGCGACATTTTTGCGTGGGATGAAGGCTCCACTTATGTGCGCCGCGCTCCGTATTTCGACGGCATGGGCAAGGCCGTCGAGGGCTTCGCGCCCATTTCCGGCGCGCGCGTGCTTGCGAATTTGGGCGACTTCATTACGACCGACCATATTTCGCCTGCTGGCAGCATCGCTTCCGATTCGCCCGCCGCGAAGTATTTGGCCGAGCGCGGGGTCGACCCGGTTATGTTCAACACCTACGGTTCGCGTCGCGGCAACCATGAGGTTATGGCGCGCGGCGGTTTCGCGAACATCAAGCTGAAGAATCTGTTAGCGGAAGGCAAGTCGGGCGGATGGACGCGCGACTTCGAGACGGGCGAAATCACGTCGATTTTCGATGCGTCGCAAAGCTATGCTGCGGCGGGCGTGCCTTTGGTGGTGCTCGCGGGCAAGATGTATGGCAGCGGATCGTCGCGCGATTGGGCGGCGAAGGCGCCGTTGCTTTTGGGCGTGCGCGCCGTTATTGCCGAAAGCTTCGAGCGCATTCATCGTTCGAATCTGGTGGGCATGGGCATTTTGCCGCTGCAGTTCCACGAGGGCGAAAATGCTGAAACGCTGGGCCTCGATGGCACGGAAACCTTTGTTATTGAGCCGGTCGATTTCGGCACCGGCGAGCCGAGCATGCCCAATCCGCGCGAGGTGAACGTTTCAGCTTCAAAACAGGACGGCGAAACGGTGAAGTTTCACGCTATAGTAAGGGTGGACACACCTACCGAAGGCGCATACATGGCTCATGGCGGAATTCTGCAATACGTGCTTCGCCAGCTTGCGTAGAACTTGACGTGGGGCTTCGCGCCTGATTCGTCCATGCAAGACTGCATTCAGGCGGCCGTGCCGGTTTCGGTGCGGCCGCTTTTTGTATGCAAAGGCGCGTGTTGATTTTTCGGGCGAAAAAAGGAAGGCCCGAATACGATGAGAAAGGCATTTCATGGCTGGCAACCAGAACCCGTTCGCCGCTATTTTCGGCGACGACCCGTTTGGTGTAGGGGGCGGTTTTTCAGGCGGCGGCTCGCGGCAGGGCGCACCGCAGGTTGAATTCAACACCAACGAAGAGTTCAATAAAATGAAAGACAAATTCGCGACCATGGGCAAAAAGGCGATGATCGCCTGCGCCATTATCGCGGTTATCGTGGTCGCTGTGGCGTATTGGTGGTTCCATCCGCCCATCAGCATCCACTCGATGGACACGTGGATGTTCATCGGCATTTTCATTCTGCTGCCGTCGTTCTTGTTCTTCCGCGCCCGCGCGCACGCGTACAAGCACGGATCGGCGAAAGTGGGCGTCTCTAAGGCGAAGGCGAAAACGTTCGATACGCTTGCGTGGATTCCCGTTGCCGTCGTCGCGCTTGTCGCGGTAGGCACGCTGCTGTCGCTGTCGTTCTTCCCGGGCAATGCTCAGAAGTACGCCAACATTTTGGTTCCTGCCGACGACGAGTTCACGCAGGACATTCAAGAGGTCAACTACGACGAAATCCCCGTTATCGACCGCGATTCGGCCATGCTTTTGGGCAACCGAACCATGGGCAGCATGTCCGACCTGGTAAGCCAGTTCGAAATTGCGCCTACCTATAGCCAGATCAACTACCAAAACCACCCGGTGCGCGTGAGCCCGCTTGGCTACGCCGACCTGTTCAAGTGGCTGCAGAACCGCGAGCAGGGCATTCCCGCATATGTCATTGTCGACATGACTTCGCAGGATGCCCAGGTTGTGCGCCTCGATAGCGAGCATGCGATCAAGTATTCCGAAAGCGAGCCTCTGGCGCGCAATATCGACCGCTATGTGCAGCTCAAGTATCCCTTCTATATGTTCGGCGAGAAATCGTTCGAGATTGACGACGATGGCAACGCATGGTGGATTTGCCCGGTGCGCGACTTTACGATTGGCCTGTTCGGCGGCGAGACCGTGTCGCGTGCCGTGCTCGTGAACGCGGCGACGGGCGAGTGCCAAGATATGGCGGTTGAAGATGTGCCCCAGTGGGTTGACCATGTGTACCCCGCGAACCTCATCATTCAGCAGTACAACTGGCATGGCAAGTACACCAATGGCTGGCTGAACAGCTGGCTTGGCCAGAACGGCGTTGTGCAAACCACTCCGGGCACCGATGGCAGCGCGGGCTATAACTACATTGCCAAAGACGATGACGTGTGGTTGTACACGGGCGTTACGTCTGCCACGGGCGACGAATCGATTGTCGGCTTCGTGCTGGTGAACCAGCGCCCCGCTGAGGCACACTTCTATTCGTGCGCGGGCGCTACTGAAAGCTCGGCCATGCAGTCGGCCGAGGGCCAGGTGCAGAACCTGCGCTACGAGGCGACGTTCCCCATTCTTATTAATGTGAACAACACGCCGACGTACTTCATGGCGCTGAAGGACAACGCGGGCCTGGTGAAGAAGTACGCCATGGTGGACATCCAGAGCTACCAGAACGTTGCGGTTGGCGACACGGTGGCCGACACTCAGAAGTCGTACCTGTCGCTCATTGCGGCAAACGGAACGGCGGCGAATACGTCGTCGGTAAGTGATTCGGCACTTGAGGCGACGGGCGTCATTAAGACGATTGCCACGGCGGTAATCGAGGGCAATTCGCACTTCTACGTGACGCTCGAGGGCGATAGCAAGATTTACGACTTCGCGCTGCCCGGTATGATCGAAATCGTTCAGTACGCGCAGGGCGATACGGTTACCTTCAAGTACGTTGAGGGCGACCCCACGTGCTCGGCGCAGTCCATCGAAGCCGCGAAGAGCGCGAAGGCGAACTCGGCCGATGCCGCTGGCGCCTCTTCGGCCGACACCGCCAAGGCGAGCGATGAAGCCAAGGCAAGCGACGGTGCGACAAAAGATGATGCCGCTTCTTCCGCGAGCGGCGATACATCTGCCGAGCAGAAAACCGCCTAGCTCGGTTGGACGCTTCTCGATTTCGTGAAGCAATTCTGAAGATGGTCCGTTAGGGAAATTAATCCTTGACGGGCCATTTTCGTTTAGTAAAATATCGTTTTGCGTGTTTAAGAGATGCGCAACTACACGTTAGTTCCGCTGCCCAAGACAGCTGGCACCGAAAGGTTCAATCGCATGTTCGCATGCGGCCCGCCGAGGTGGTTCTGAAGAGCGATTTGCTTTGACGGCCCCTGCTGTTTTGAGACGCGGGGGCCGTTTTTGTTTCTTCTGAAACGGCTCCACTCCACGGGGCGGAACCCGATTTTCAGAAGAAGGAGGTGTACTCATGCCCAACGTCAAAAATCAAGAGACTCTCGCCGTTATCAAAGAGGAGCTCAGCAACGCCGGCGCTGTCTGGGTCGTCGATTACTGCGGCCTGACCGTTAAGGAGGTTCAGGAGCTTCGTCGTTCCGTTCGCGAGGCTGGTGCTTCCATGAAGGTGTACAAGAACACCCTCGTGCACATCGCCCTCGAGGATGCCGAGCTGCCTACGCTCGACGACATGCTCAACGGCCCGAGCGCATTCGTGTTCGCTGGTGAAGACGTTGCTGCTGCTGCGAAGGCCGTCAAGAACTTCGCTAAGGGCAACGACAAGCTGGAGATCAAGGGTGGCTTGATGGAAGGCAAGGCCGTTACCGCCGCCGAGGTCGAGGCTATCGCTTCTCTGCCCTCTCGCGAGGAACTGCTCGCCCACATCGCTGCCGCTATCAACGGTGTTGCCAAGGCTCTCGCCGTTTGTGTCAATGGCGTGCCCCAGGGTCTGGCCCAGGTCACCAAGGCCGTCGCCGACCAGAAGGCTGCTTAATTGCAACCGCAGCGTAAAACGCGCTGCATAACATTCAACAATCCGGCCAGGCGCAAGGGCGCATGGCCCCTTTGAAAGGAAAGCTATCATGGCTGTTACTCGTGAAGAGATCATCGAGGCTCTGAAAGAAATGACCCTGCTCGAGGCTTCCGAGCTCGTTAAGGACATCGAGGAGACCTTCGGCGTTTCCGCTGCTGCTCCCGTCGCTGTTGCTGCTGCTCCTGATTAGTGCGGCGCTGCTGCTGAGGAGAAGACTGAGTTCGACGTTATCCTCGAGGGCTTCGGCGACAACAAGATCGCTGTCATCAAGGTTGTCCGCGAGATCACCGGTCTTGGCCTGAAAGAGGCCAAGGAGGTCGTCGAGGGTGCTCCCAAGGCTGTCGTCGAGGGCGTTGCCAAGGACAAGGCTGAGGAAGTCAAGGCTCAGCTCGAGGGTGCTGGCGCTGCCGTTACCCTGAAGTAATTTTACGCGGTTCTACGAACCGCGTAGTATGCCGACGCTGCGCGGGTCTCTCGCGGCACGTTTCGGGTTCTGCTTTCGGCTCGCGTACCAAAAGTACGCGTCGCCTCGGCATCGCCCGAATCGCACTCGCGAGAGACCCGCTCGCTGACATATATATGTCTAGCGAGGTTAGGCACCAAGAGCCGGGATTCGTCCCGGCTCTTTTTTGTAAGGTTTCTCGGCATGCGATTTTGACCGTGTGGAATCTGCCGAAATCGCATATCGAAAGGCCCTATAAAAGAGGTGCAGCGTAAATTGGATTCTTCGCTTTCGGCTTGGAATGCAGATCCGATAGATTCCGCGCGAGCCGAACAGCACTTAATGTGCTGTTCGCGCGAGTCAGGACTTGACCGAAGCGGAGCTGCATTCCGAGCTGAAAGCGACGAGTGCGAAAAACGCTTCAAGAGGAGACTCGATGTCTAAGCACGATAAGGCTCAGGATAAGACCAACGCCATGCGCATGTTCGATGCGGCGGGGTTGCCGCACGAAGTTTTGTTTTACGACGCCGAAGCTGCGGTTTCGGGCGCGGAAGTTGCTGCGGCTCTGGGTCAGGATCCCGATCAGGTGTTCAAAACGCTCGTGACCGTTGGCAAGAGCGGCGAGCATTATGTGTTCATGGTTCCTGTCGAGGGGGAGCTGAATCTTAAAAAGGCTGCCTCGGCGGCGGGGGAGAAGAGCATTGCGATGATCAAGTCGCGCGAGCTTCTTCCTTTGACGGGATATATTCATGGCGGATGCAGTCCGCTTGGCATGAAAAAGGTATTCCCCACGTTCATCGATGAGACCGCAATCCTATTCGATACCATTATGTATTCAGGCGGCCGTCGTGGGTGCCAGATCTGCTCATCGCTTGCTGACCTGCAGAAACTTGTGGATGTTCAGACTGCTGACATTACGGCTTAACGCCTCGGGTTGCTTCAATCGCCATGTTCCGCACGGCTTCGGAAATTTTTTTAAAAAAGTTCTTGCATGAGCCGCTGGAGTTTGTAATAATATCCGAGCTGCCGCAAACGCAGCGGAAAGCACGTCCCCATAGTCTAGAGGTTAGGACGCGGCCCTTTCAAGGCTGAGACACGAGTTCGATTCTCGTTGGGGGCACCACCGAAATTTGAAAGCCGCCTGTTCAGGGCGGCTTTTTTCGTATCGAGGCGCGGAGGAATCCCATGGAAAAAATCGTGCTGTTCTCGAGTATGGATGCCGCGCTTGCCGCCCGAAAACGTATGGCGCGCGCCTGCGATCCCGAAGTATTCGCGACAACGTATTCCACGCCGCGCGCCTGGCTTGGTGAGCTGTGGGAAGCCTACGGCGACTCTCGCCGCATTGCTGCGCGTTCTGAGAGAAGTGTTGCGCTCTTTTCCGCCTTGGAGGCGCAGGGTGACGCATTGTGGGCGTCACAGGGCACCTGGCGCCTTGCAATGCGCTTGATTGACGGCGGATTGGGCACCGTCGAACTCGATGCTGCGCTTTCCGGGGCGGCTTCCGCTGAGGCGCTCCCGGCTGGCTGCGAAGCTCTTTTAAACTGCGTGCGTGCGTATGAGGGCATTTTGTTGCGCGCGGGCCTCATCGATGAGGGAAGGGCATGGCACGTTCTTTCTGAAGAACAGGTTCTGTTGCCTGAATGCGAAGTCGTTCTGCAGGATGTTCGCCCCGCATGTGCGCTTGGGGAATTCCTCGCGAGCCAAAACGCGACTGTGCGCGAAGAGTCGGCATTTTCGGGCGAAATCGAGCGAGCCCCGGAAGGCATCGCGGTTCGATTCGCGTTTCCCTCGGGGCGATATGCCGAACCCGCGTTGCTCGCTGAGTTTATTTCGAATATACCCGCCTGCGAAACCGTGGGCATTGCTTCTCGCGACCCGCGTGCGCTCTATGGGGCTATTGCGCCTGCGCTGTGCTCTTTGGACATCTCGGTGGCATGTCGGGCGAGCATTCCATTCGCTGTGACCGATTTTGGCCGCGCGTTTGAGTGCGCCGCCGCATTGTGCTCCGCCGATTGCGTCGATGTTGCTGCCGCTGCCGATTTCGCGTTGAACCCGTTTTCTCGCATGGATAAGCGTGCGGCGTTCGACTTCGCGGCTACCATTCGCGGCAATCGCCTTATTGATAAAGAGGCATGCCTCGCATTGCTTCGCGAAGAAAGCCGCGCTTTTGAGTATTTCGAAGACCTCGTCGAATCGCCTGAGGCAGCCACGATTGCCGGCGTATTTGAAGACGCCGCTCGCTTAACTGGCACGGGCCGTGAGGCGTATACCAAAGAACAGCTCTCGGCAATCGGAACGCTGCGCGATGCATTTGGCGCAGCCTGCGCGATGGACGCCGAGCAAAGCGCGTGCGTGGCGGCGCTCGAATGCGCGAGCGTCAACGTTTCGCGTCAAGCCGAAGAGGGCAGCCCGCGCGTCGTGATTATGTCGCAGGCGCAGCTTGCCGCCTGCGAGCCTGGTTCGTTCGACCATGTGGTGCTCGCCGACATGACAAGCGCCGCCTATCCGTTGAAGGAAACGCACGATATAGCGGTCGAGATACTTGATGCGCTTGGAATCGGCCGAGGCCCCGAGGCGCTTCTTCGCGCCCGCGAGGCGTTCTCGGGCTGCGTGCGTGCGGCTGGCGCAAGCGTGCTCATCGAGCGCTGCCTGAACGACGAAAACGCCGCGCCCACCTATCCCGCTGCCGTGGTGCAGGAATTCGTCGATTGCTATCGAGCCGACACCACCAACCCCGACGATATCGATAACCCGTTCTCGCTGCCCGAAGCGCTTCAGGTGGGCATGCTGCAGCGTGGCGAAGAAGCACTCTATGAAAACGCGAGCGTGTGCGACGCGCGCCAGGAGGTATGCGCGCGCGTTGAGGCGCCGAATATGGGCCGCGTGTCGGAGCCATATCGAAGCGCGCTCATGCTGCCGCGCCGCGGGAAGGGCGGCGTTGTGGTGAGCGAGCCGTGCTTTTCCGCATCGCAAATCGAAAGCTATTTGGAATGCCCCCAGAAGTGGTTCGCGCTGCGCCGCCTTCGTCTCGACGAGCTCGACGAGACGTTCGGCGCGAAAGAGATGGGCGACTTCTCCCATAGCGTGCTCGAAGATTTCTACAGGCGTTTTCAGGAAAGCGTTGGGCCGAAGGTTGAAGAGGGCGCGCTGCCTGCCGCGCGTGAGCTTATGCGAAGCGTGCTCGAAGACCACGAAGCCGCGCAGTATGGCATGAAGCCGATGAGCAACCGTCTTGTTGCCACAACCGAGTTCGAGCGCCGCGAAGTCGCCGACCTCAAGCGCAAGCTCGTCGATTTCCTTGAAACCGAGGCGCAGCTTCTGCCGGGCTTTCACCCCGCGCATTTTGAGTACGACATTCCCGCGGCGAGCCCTGCTGCGTATGCGGGCCATTTGCTCATGGGCACAATCGACCGCATCGACGTGGACGATCGGGGTCGTGCGATTATCGTGGATTACAAAAGCTCGCTTTCGCCCGAATACGATTTGTATGAAGGCGAAAAGCAAGGCGGCGCGATGCGTCACGGTAAGGTGCAGGCGCTCATTTATGCACAGGCGATTCGTCGCCTGCTCGGGCTTGACGTGGTGGGCGCGATTTATGTTCGCTACGGCCGCACGCCTGCCGCGTCGGGCGCGCTCGACAAGAGCATAGAGCCGCTGCATGTTCCTGGTTTGAAGGCCGATCGTTGTGTGTACAAGGGGGAGTTTGGCCCCGCGTTCGGCGATTTGCTCGACGCGACCGAGGAACGTGTCGCCAAGGCGCTCGATCAGCTTTTGGCGGGCGTTGTGCCGGCCTCGCCTTCGAGCGATTCGGCGTGCTCATTCTGTCCGGAAATCACCTGCCCGCAAAGGAGGGGGTAGCGCGATGGATTTTTCGACGTTCAAAGAAGGCCAGCTGCGTTGCGTGAAAACGCTTGATGCTCCCGTGGCGGTGTCGGCGGGCGCGGGCAGCGGAAAAACCTTCACGCTCACCCAGCGCATCGCATGGGCCTTGCTGCCTGGGTCGGGCGCTGATGGCGCTCCGTTTTTGGAAGACATCGACCAGGTTTTAGCTATCACGTTTACCGATAAGGCTGCTGGAGAAATTAAATCGCGCGTGAAGGCGACGCTTGCTGCCGAAGGCATGGCGGCCCAGGCGCTTAAGGTCGACGACGCGTGGATTTCAACCATCCATGGCATGTGCTCGCGCATCTTGCGCATGCATGCCACAGAGCTGGGCATTGACCCCGCGTTTTCGGTGCTCGATGAGGCGACGGCCGCCGACTTGTTCAACGCCGCGGTGGAAGAAGTGCTTGCGGGGCAAAACGAATTCTGGTCGCCGGGCGGTCTCGATGCGCTGTTTTCGGAATACCCCGCGCGCTCGCATGGCGGCTTCGCCCAAACGTCCATTGAAGACATGATTCGCGAAATCGCCCGCGCGGCAATTGCGAGCCCGCGCGGCATGGAATGCGTCTGCCTTCCGCCGCAGCCGCGCCCTGCTGGCGTAATCGCTCGCGAGTTGCTTGAGCTTGCGACGGCCGCGCGCGACGCCGCGGCGCCTTCCGCCGGGAAGAAATCGGCCGACGCGTTCCTCGAGAAAGCCGACAAATTCCTCGAGAAGGCCAATGCGCTGCTTGCTTCGAGCGAGGTTTCGGGCGAAGCGCTTCTGGAGCTTGCCGACGTGTGCCCGTTCCCTGCCGCGAATTTCGGCTCGAAAGAATACAAGGCCCTCGCGAAAGAGATGCAGCGCGAGGCGGCGCAGCTTGGCCAGGAGGCCCGCTTCGCGTTCGCGCAGCCGCTGTTGAGCGACCTTGTTGGTTTGGCCAGCAAGGTCTATACAGCGTATAACTCGAAGAAATGCGAGATGGCGGCGCTCGACAACGATGACCTGCTCATTTTGGCTGCGCGGGCATTGAGGGAAAACGAGCACGTTCGCGAGGCGTTTTCCGACAAATTCAAACTCATTATGGTCGACGAATTCCAAGACACCGACCAGCTGCAAATCGATATGGTGCGCACCATGGCGGGCGCGCGCGGCGAGCGTTTGTGCACGGTGGGCGATGCCCAGCAAAGTATCTATCGCTTCCGCGGCGCCGACGTCGCGGTGTATGACCGCCATGTGCAGCATGTGCGCGAAAACGACCCGAGCATGCCCATCGTGCTGCCCGACAACTTCCGCAGCCATGCCGATATTCTGAGCTTCGTCGATCGCGTTTTTGAGCAGCGCGAGGTATTCGGCGAATCGTTCATGTCGCTTGCCCCGTCGCGCATTGAGGCGAAGGTGAAGCACCCGTTTTTGGCTGGTCCTGGTCGCGTTGACGTGCTGTGCACCACATACCCCGGCGCAAGTGGAGTCGATAAATC
>JABLTS010014708.1_pt1 | contig 13944 bp, 17 predicted proteins | sample 7160081 | NCBI WGS metagenome assembly JABLTS01 (sample SAMN14651231, study PRJNA627086) | human gut metagenome | isolation source: feces | host: Homo sapiens | reverse complement strand
CCATTCTAAAAATTCTAACAAAAGTTTAACAACTTTTGAGAATTTTTGAACGGTCCCCCCGAATCACTTCAAAATAAATAAATGATTAATTTCATATATAATGTAATTTTATATATGAATAATAACAATTTTTAAATTATCAAAGTATAAATATATTATAATGGGAAAATTAAAAAAATTCAATACATAAAATTTAGAAATAAACATAATAAGGAACAATAAAACTCAAAAATTAATATAATATATAAAAACTAGGAGGTAATAATATGTTTTGTGCATTAAAGAAAACTATAGGTGTTGTACTAATTGGAATTGGACTTGGCATTTTACTTGTATTGTTGCTTCCACTTACAGGTTGGCTATTTATAATAGGAGTTGCACTTGCTTGTGTTGGCTTGATGTGGCTTGCTTGTTAAATAAAGGAGGGAGTTACATATGACTATAGTTGTAAAAAAAGTTCCAAAGTGTTTACGTGGATTTGTAAAATTCATTTTTGGAATTAAAGATTAAAAACAAAAAGGACAGTGAAAGGAAGTCTTATGTGTTTATTAAATTTTTTTGAAAGAAGTATCACTAATATGAAAAAAAAGAGCGTTTTGTTATGCTCTTTTAATTTTTCCATCTTTTAAACATTTTGCGCAAACGTGAACTCTTTTTGTTTCACCGTTTTCCATTATAGCTTTAACACTTCTTAAATTTGGTTTCCAAGTTCTTGGACTTCTTTTACTTATATGTGAACGAGTTATGCTAAGCTTATTTCCATTACTTTGTGATTTACCACAAACTGCACATTTAGCCATTATCTTTGCACCTCCTAATTTTTAATTAACTGACTGACAATAAGTTTATCATAAAAAAATAAAAAAAACAAGTATTTTTTGAAAAAAACCTTGCAAATTAGGAAAAATATGATATAATAAGAAAGCGATTGATTGTACAAAGGTTGCAATTAAAGCGTTACAACAAAATATGAAAATTATAAATTTTTTATAAAATTTATAAAACAAAAAAGAAAGGATTGAAAAAAAACAATGAAATGTAAAGTTGAAAAAACAGAAAACGCAAATGAAGTAAAATTAGAATTAACAATAGAAGCACAAAAATTTGAAGAAGCAATAAAAAAAGTATACTTCCAAAGTGCTAAATACTTCAATATTCCTGGATTCAGAAAAGGTAAGGCTCCAATGAATATTGTAGAAAAATATTATGGAAAAGAAATCTTCTACGAAGATGCATTCAACCAAGTAGTACCAGCAGAATTAGAAGAAGCATTAAAGGAAAATAATATCGAAGCAGTTAGTAGACCTGAAATTGATGTTACACAAATTGAAAAAGGAAAAGATTTAATATTTACTGCAGTTTTCCAAACAAAACCAGAAGCTGAACTTGGAAAATATAAAGGTATAGAAATACCAAAAATAGAGTATACTGTATCAGACGAGGATATCAACCATGAATTAGGACATATGCAAGAACACAATTCAAGATTAATATCAATAGAAGATAGACCAGTAGAAAAAGGTGATATAGCAGTAATTGATTTTGAAGGATTTGTAGATGGAGTAGCATTTGAAGGTGGAAAAGCTGAAGGTCACGAATTAGAAATAGGAAGCAACACATTTATCCCAGGATTTGAAGACCAAATAATTGGAATGAAAATCGATGAGGAAAGAGATATAAAAGTTAAATTCCCAGAAGAATACTTCTCAAAAGACTTAGCTGGAAAAGATGCAACATTTAAAGTAAAAGTTCATGAAATCAAAAAGAAAGAATTACCAGAATTAGATGACGAATTCGCAAAAGATGTTAGTGAATTTGATACATTAGAAGAATTAAAGAAAAGCATCAAAGACAGATTAGAAAAAGATAATGAACAAAAACAAAAATATGAAACAGAAGATGCTGTTATAAAAGCAGTATGCGAAAATGTAAAAGTTGATATTCCATCTGGAATGATAGAAACAGAAACAGAAGATATGTTAAGAAATATTGAAACAAAACTTTCTTACCAAGGATTAAAACTTGAACAATATCTTCAAATGATGGGTAAAACAGCTGAAGAAGTTAAAAAAGAATATGAACCTCAAGCAATAGAAGCTATAAAATCAAGATTAATGTTAGAAGCAGTTATAAAAGCAGAAAAAATTGAAGCAACAGAAGACGAGATAGTTGAAAAAATGAAAGAAATGGCTAAAAACTATGGAAAATCAGATGATAAAGAATTTATGGAAAATGAAAATGTTAGAAAATACATAAAAAGTGGATTAGAATCTGAAAAGGCTTTAGAATTTTTAGTTAAAAATGCAAAAATGAAAAAATAAATAATGAAAGGTTGGGGTGAAAAAAACAAATATTTTCATACCAACTTTTTGTGTTTTAAAGGAGGAAAAGTTATGTTTGAAAAAGATAGTTTAGTACCTTATGTAGTTGAACAAACAAGTAAAGGAGAAAGATCATACGATATATTCTCAAGATTATTAAAAGATAGAATTATATTTTTAGGAGAAGATGTAAATCCTACATCAGCAAGTCTAGTAATAGCACAATTGTTATTTCTAGAATCTGAAGATCCAGATAAAGAGATTTTTCTTTATATAAACTCACCAGGAGGATCAATAACGGATGGTATGGGAATTGTAGACACAATGAATTACATCAAATGCCCAGTAACAACAATATGTGTAGGTTTAGCAGCAAGTTTTGGAGCAGTTCTTTTAGCAAATGGAGAAAAAGGAAAAAGATTTGCAACACCAAACTCTGAAATATTAATACATCAACCATTAATAGGTGGTCAAGGTGGAGGAATTTCAGGTCAAGCAACTGAAATCAAAATTCACGCAGATCACATGATAAGAACAAGAGAAAAATTAAATAAATTATTAAGTGAAAAAACAGGGCAACCAATTGAGCAAATTGAAAAGGATACTGAAAGAGACCACTACATGTCAGCACAAGAAGCTTTAGAATATGGTTTGATTGATGGTATTATGGATAAAAGAATTTAATAAAGGGTAAAGATGGAGGAAAATTATGGCTAGAAATGATGTACCAAAAAATGTAAGATGTTCATTTTGTGGCAAATCACAAGATAGTGTAAAAAAAATAGTTGCTGGACCAGGTGTGTATATTTGTGATGAATGTGTAGATTTATGCACAAGTATAATAGATGCAGAATGCTATGAAGATGAAGATGTAGGATACACATTAAATGAACTAGATAAAATACCTAGTCCAAAAGAAATAAAGAAAATTTTGGATGACTATGTAATTGGTCAAGAAGAAGCAAAGAAGACTTTATCAGTAGCAGTTTATAATCATTATAAAAGAATAGCTCACGAAGAAAGTGAGAAAAAAGATGATGTGGAAATACAAAAAAGTAACATTTTACTTTTAGGACCAACAGGATGTGGAAAAACATTACTTGCTAGAACACTTGCAAAAATATTAAATGTGCCATTTGCAATAGCTGATGCAACAACACTTACAGAAGCAGGATATGTTGGAGAAGACGTTGAAAATATCTTATTAAAACTTATTCAAGCAGCAGATGGAGATATCCAAAAAGCAGAAAAAGGTATAGTGTATATAGATGAAATTGATAAAATAACAAGAAAATCAGAAAATTTATCAATTACAAGAGATGTTAGTGGTGAGGGTGTACAACAAGCATTATTAAAAATTGTTGAAGGCACGATTGCATCAGTACCACCTCAAGGAGGAAGAAAACATCCAAATCAAGAAATGATACAAATAAATACAGAAAACATCTTATTTATTTGTGGGGGAGCTTTTGAAGGACTAGAAAATATTATAAAGGATAGAACTGGTAAAAAGAGTATAGGATTTGGAACAAAAATCGAAAGTGCAAAAGAAATCAATAAATATGAAGTGTTCCAAGAAATGTTACCAGAAGATTTATTAAAATATGGTTTAATTCCAGAATTTATAGGAAGATTACCAATTATTGCAACACTTAAAGACTTGGATAAAGATGCCTTAATAAAAATAGCAACAGAGCCAAAAAATGCATTGGTAAAACAATATCAAAAATTATTAGAAATGGATGATGTAGAACTAGAATTCAGACAAGATGCATTAGAAGCAATTGTTGATAAGGCAATTGAAAGAAAAACAGGCGCTAGAGGTTTACGTTCAATTATTGAAGAAATAATGAGAGATATTATGTTTGATGTTCCATCAACACCAGACATTGCAAAATGTATAATAACTAAGGAAACAGTTTTAGATAAAAAGGCACCGGAACTTATTATAAGAGAAAAAACAGAGGAACAACAAAAAAATAAAAAAGATAGACATATTCCTCAAAATAGTAAGGAAACGGCATAATATATAGAAAAAAGGCAGATTTTAGTCATCTGCCTTTTTTAGGTGCTATATATAGTACCTGTTAGAGGAATTATTCATAAATCCGATTGCCAATTGCTCTTAGATTTTGATAGTTTGCTCTGCTATCTGTAGGTAAAGCATCAATATTTTCTAAAAAAACATTAAGTGCTATCATTGCATCATAAGCAGAATCAAATTCGGTACTTAAAAGAACATCTTTTGTCATAATGCATTCCTCCTTTCAAATGCGTATTTCATTTGGTTGTATAGAATATTTTAAAACTGTTTTAATAAAAAGTCTGTCGAAATGGCACCTAAAATTAAAATGCCTAAATTATTTTTGTATATTTCATCAAATTGGGTAATAGGTAAAGGATTTTCGCCTAAACCTGCCTCAATTGTATAACCAGGTCTATTATAATCTTGAATAAACCAATCTTTATAACCTGCAAAACTTGAATTATAAGGAACATCAGTTAGAATATATCCACTCGATTTGGCAAATTTGGTTCCAATCTCATATCCTAGTGGAGGATTGATATTTTGAAAATTCCAATATATTTCTTGACCTTGAGTGTGAAAGGAAATTGTTAATTCAAAATTATGAGCAAGAGTGAAATTATAAATTGCAATAGATTCTGGTTCTGTTAAAGGACCGAAATCCAACAAAATCTCTAGGAGCAGGTTTATTAAATCCTTGAGAATATTTGATTTGTTTTGCACTTTCCCAACCCGCAGGAAACTGTAAATTTAAATCTGTACCGAAGAATGTTTGCTTTCCATCCGATTTGGAAACGGAATATCAGGAAAATTCTTACTGATATTTTTAGTATAAACAAAAGAATTGGACGTTTTGGGTATATTACCGGTAACTAAATCAACACCATCAGGATTGACCATTGGCATAATATAAATGGTAACATTATTAAATAATTTTTGAACAGAATAGTTATAGAGGGTAGAGTTATTATTATATGATATGCAATAATCTTCAATAAATTTCATAAGTAAAGTGCTTGTTATCCATTCATTTGCGTGTATTGAGCCTGAATAGAATACTTCTTTTGGACCATTCCCGTAGTTTGATTACATAAATATTCTTTGAAAGAATACTTTTTCCGACTATTTGAATTGATAAAAAAGGATAAAAGCTTTTTAAAATTGATAAGTTTTGTTGCATTAATGAATAGTTATAATTAATTTTTGTTGGAACAATAGACATATTTATCACCTAAAATATAGTATGTTATAAATTTATAAAAGTTGTTAAAAATCGCAGTCCAAAAAAATTAAGGCTTGTGTATTGTAATAATTGTAACTATTTTTACTAAAAATAATACTAGGAAATATTGATAAATATAAATGTATATGGTATAATAAAAAAGCACATGGGGACGTAAAGGTTTCGACATATTACTAGAAAAATAGATAGCAAGTAGTGGATTCTCGTTGGCCACTTAAAAAAACGGGAAACTAAAAATAAACGCTAAAAACGAAGAATTAGCATACGCTGCCTAATTGTGGCGTCATCCAAACTAAATAGCCTACTGATTTAGCAAGGGTGTTATAACTAAAGTAGGAAACAAATCTACTTTTGTTTTAGGAGTAGAGGGTAATTTTATAAAACTATATTATTAATTAGCGTGTTTATCCGCGAATTAATAATGAATAAAAAAGATAAAATAAACTTGTAGAGGTCTATTTGGAAGGTATTATGGACAGGGGTTCGACTCCCCTCGTCTCCACCAATGACGTTTCTGTTCGAACTAATAGAACAGATAGATATGAAAATCAATCAGTAAAATGGTTGATTTTTTCTTTTGCAAAAAATTATCCTAAAATTACAATGAAAGGATGGTGCAAAAAATGAAGATAATTAAGCAAGACCTAGAATTTGAGGAATGTCTAAAACAAAGACTTGAATTTATATGTAAATTTTCTAAAGTCACTAATGGTAGCATTAGAAAATTAGAGAAAACTAATCTTACATATATTGAGCCACATAAAGTGATTATTAAAAGTATTACTTTTTTAGTTTTCAATTATTCAAATAATGTGTATATTTCAAACTTATCTAAAAAGATAAAATTATCAGAGTTAGAAGAATATTTGAAAAAATATAAATTTGTAAATATTTGACATTTCTTGAAATCGTGATATAATATAGCCAATTAATTGCATATAGCTGTTCGTCAAAAGCTATATGTTTACGAGCACTTTGAAAAATTTATATTATATTACAATTATATTGTATTTTGTTAAACGGATTTAAGAGATGTCAAAAGTACTCGTATTGTACTTTGATGTCTCTTTTTTGTTAGATTGGAGGTTTGAAAATTGAAAGATGAAAAGAAAAAATGTGGCTTATATATGAGAGTATCAACATAAGACCAAGCAAGAGAAGGCTTTAGTCTTCCAGAACAAAAAGAAAGATTAGAATCTTTTTGTAAATTTAAAGGTTATGAAATAATAGATTATTATCAAGATGCTGGAATTAGTGCTAAGACTGGTAATCATAGACCAGAGTTTGAGAGATTAAAAGATGATATAAAAGCTAAAAGAATAAATACTATTGTTGCTTTAAAGTTGGATAGAATAACAAGAAGTATTTATGATTGGGAAAATTTAATGACATTTCTAGATGAAAACGATGCTTATTTAGATTGTGTAAATGATGTAAAACAGGTATGTGATTCTCAAAATAATATAGCTTGTGAAATTATAATAGAACTTGGAGATATGGATTTTTGGAATGATAAAAATAATGAATATAGGCTAAAAATGATTGATGTATATAAGGAACAAGTAAAAGATTTAGTAAAAATTGTACCAACTTTTAAAGTAACAAATGCTACAATACATTTTGACGAGACCTCTCCTCATATGCACATTGTAGGGGTTCCAATAATAGAAAATTGTACTAGAGGAATGAAAAAGCAAGTTGGAAAAAGTAAATTATTTATAAAAACAACACTTACTGAAATACAAGATAAAATGAGAAGTGCTTGTATTAAGTCATATAACAAGTTTTATGAGGTTAATACTAGACTAAAAGAAAAGCAAAAAGGTAGAAATCAAGAAATCAATGTTAATGAAATGTGTAATTACAGAGAAATAAAGAAACAACTAAAACAGAAAGAACAAAAACTTGAAAAAGCAAATAATCAAACAAAAATACTTGATAATACCAATAAAGATATAGACAAAATTTTAGACAATTTAAAACCTACTAAGCTAAACAAGAATAATATGGTTATTTCAAACGAGGATGTCCAGAAATTAAAAAAATATACAGAAGATGTAAAAGATATTACCCAGACAGTAAGAAACGTAAATGACTTAAATATGACAATTAAAGATTTTGAGCATTCTGCTTTTGAAATAGAAAAGGAAAATTGTTCACTTAAATATGAAATTGAACTAAAAGATAATGAAATTAGCAGTTTAAAAAAGGAACTATCTACTAAAGAAAAGATTATAGGCAAGTTACAAGCCGAAAAAGAAAAACTAAAACAAGAATTATAGAAACTCAAAGGCTTTTGGTATAGTATTATGAGCCATTTTCACAAAAGAATTTGCTATGATAAAGATAATAACTATAAAATTGTTAGTGATGACTTATATAAAAATGGTATATTTGATGATAATGATAATGAGATAGCAAATAACATTTATAGAAAAGTAACTATACCAAACGAAAACAAAAATAGAAAAAGAAATAATGATATAAGATTTTAATATGGAGGTAATTAGAATATGGAAAATAAAAAAGTACAATATTTAATCAATATAATAAATGATATGGATTTAAAAGATAAATTAAGGCTAGCGATATGTATGAGCCAAAGTAAATGATCAGGTCTTATATACAACACTAAAGAAAATTATGAAAAATTTGATAAAATTTTGAAAGAAGTTGATGAAGAATATAGAACTACACTTATAAATTTTTCAAAATATAAACTCGTAATGTTTGCAATGGCTAAAATTATGGAAATGACGAAGGAAGAACAAAATCAAGTCGCTTTATTTTTATTTAATGCAGTAATTTTAGAATTTAATATGAAAAAAACATTTTAGGATTATGAAAGCATTAAAAATTTTCTATAATTGTATTATAAATTTAGTAAAAAGAAGAAAAGGCTAACCACAGTTGTAGTTAAGCCTTTTTCACTTTTGGGATTAAATCCCCATCAGCATCATTGCGTGGATATACTCATGTTCCTCCGTTCTTGTCATGGAACCTTCATAGGAGCAACAGCCACCATGGAAACCTTTGTCGAACTTGAGTTCTTTGCCAGTACTCAAAGTTACTGTGCAGTGTCTCAAAATCCGAGCAAAAAGTCTTGCGATAGGGCTGGTGTAAAGAGCATACATGTTAATTGTCATAATAAAATCCTCCTTGTTTTACAAAACAGTTTTTATGTTCAAATGGTTAAAAATAACCTACTTAAATTATAACATAAATCAACATAAAATGCAAATTTCAAGCTTTTAAAATTTTAAAAATGGTATTTGACAAAATAAAAAAAAGTCTGTATAATAAAGATAGAAAATGAGAGCCACAGAAATGTGTGCTACCATATAAATTACGATAAAACACCACATAGCTCGGCAAAGCATAATGTGGTGCTTTTATTATTTGCTCAAAATTACTACTATTGCAATAATCAAGGCAAATGCTATAATAGTCATTCCTACTAAACCGTAGAAAAGTAAGTATATTATCATTAACATAGCTTGTTCTACCATATAGCACCACCCCCATTCTCACAGTCAAAACTGTGTATGTAAAGTGGTAGCACCCACACTGCTTATTCTCATTTCCTATGAATACTAATATACAACAATATCTAATAAAATACAAGCGAACAAAACAAATTTTTGAAAATATTATTTTAAATTTAACTATTGCAATTTATTAAAATTATGATATACTTTAATAAATTGGTTGATATTTGTATCAATCGTTATGAGAGCCAAAAAGTTGTAGATAACTACTTCGTTGGTACCAATAAAAATATAAGCATTAAAGACAAAATAGGAGAGACTTTAAATGTTAGAAAAAATAAATTCGCCAGAAGATGTAAAAAAATTAAAAAAAGAAGAAAAAGAAAAATTAGCACAAGAATTAAGAGAATATATATTAGAAACTGTTTCAAAAAATGGAGGTCATCTAGCATCAAATTTAGGAGTCATAGAACTAACAATTGCGTTACATAGTGTATTCAATACACCAAAAGACAAAATAGTATGGGATGTTGGTCACCAAGCATATGCACACAAAATAATAACAGGAAGAAGGGAACAATTCAAGACATTAAGACAATTAGACGGCTTAGCAGGATTCCCAAAAACAAGCGAATCAGAATATGATAGTTTTAACACAGGACATAGTAGCACCTCAATATCTGCGGCACTAGGAATGGCAAGAGCAAGAGACTTAAAAGGCGAAAAAAATCAAGTAATAGCAGTAATAGGTGATGGGGCATTAACAGGTGGAATGGCGCTAGAAGCGTTAAATGATGCAGGATTTAGCAAAACGCATATGACAGTTATATTAAATGATAATGAGATGAGTATATCCAAAAATATCGGTGGCCTTAATATGTTTTTGAGTAAACTGAGAACAAAAAAATTATATACAAAATCAAACATATCAGGAAAAAAAATAATTAGTAAAATACCAATTATAGGAAAACCAATAGTTAAAATAGTCCAAAGAGTAAAAAGAAGTATAAAACAATTGATAATACCAAAAATGTTTTTTGAAGATATTGGATTTACTTATTTAGGACCAGTTGATGGGCATGATATTGAGCAACTAGAGAATATAATGAAACTTAGTAAACAAGTAACAGGGCCGGTGTTGATACATGTATTAACAAAAAAAGGGAAGGGCTATAAAATAGCAGAAGAAAATCCTGATAAATTTCATGCTACTGCACCATTTGATATTGAGACAGGAAAAACAAAAAAAGAAAAAAAAGATGACTATTCAAAAATATTTGGAGAGAAGTTAATAGAACTAGCCAAAAAAGATAAAAGAATAGTAGCAGTTACAGCCTCTATGAAAGATGGAACAGGGCTTACAAAATTCGCAAAAGAATATCCATCAAGATTTTTTGATATTGGAATTGCAGAACAACATGCTTTAACAATGGCTGCAGGAATGGCAATAGATGGAATGATTCCATTTGTACCTATTTATTCATCATTTTATCAAAGAGCATATGACCAGGTAATACATGATATAGCAATGCAAAATTTGCCTGTTATAATGTGTGTTGATAGAGCAGGAGTTGTAGGAGCAGATGGAGAAACACATCAAGGTACACTAGATATGGCGTTTTTTAGACTTGTACCAAATTTAACAATAATGGCGCCAAAAGATTTTCGAGAATTAGAAGATATGATGGAATTTGCAGTAAAATTAAATAAGCCAGTTGTTATAAGATATCCAAGAGGTGGGCAAGATGAAAATATCAAATTTGAAAAACATCAAAAAATTGAACTTGGAAAGGCAGAAATTTTAAGAGAAGGACAAGATGCAAGTATTATTGCAATTGGAAAAAGAGTTGCAGATGCAATGAAAATGGCAAATAGACTTAAAACAAATGGAATTGAAGCAGACGTTATAAATGTAAGATTTTTGAAACCATTAGATGAGGAAATAATAAAAAAATCAATAGAAAAAACAAAAAATGTTATTACAATAGAAGATGGAACAAAAATTAATGGATTAGGAACAGCAATAGAAGAATTAATTGTAGAAAATAATTTACAAGATATTAAGTTTGAAAAACAGGCGTGGCCAGACGAATTTTTGAAGCAGTGTACAGAATGGAGGAAAGATGGATAAACAAAAAATATTAAGTGACTACAAAAAACAAGAAGATAAAATGTTATTGGCACAAATACTTGACAAAATCGAATTCTCAAAACAAAGAGAAAAACTAGAATATACAGATTTCTTAGATATGTATCAAGTTGCATTAGCAAAGACATTTATGAAAAAAATTGAATTTGAAAATTATATATTATATGGTGGCTTTGAAAATGCGGAAAGAAATGTACTTATAATATATCCTGAAAAATACAATATGAACATGGTAGAAAAGAATTATTCAAAAATTATCAAAGTTATAAGAATTTCACTTGGAGATGAAGAAAAAGGTAAGTATTCACATAGAAATTATTTAGGTGGAATTGTAAAACTTGGAATGAAAAGAGAAAAGGTTGGAGATATTCTTGTTTCAGATGATGGAGCAGATATTTTGGTAAAAGATGAATCAACTGAAACATTGAAACAAGAATTAGGAACATTAACAAGATTTGAAAATGCCAAAATAGATATTGTTGGATTACAAGAATTAAAAGAACAAGAAATCAAAGTTGAGGAATTAAATATTATTGTTCCTTCTTTAAGACTTGATAATTTTGTGTCAGATTTAGCAAGAACTTCTAGAAGTAAGGCAGTTCAAATTATTGATAGCGAAAGAGTTTTTATAAATGGTCAAAATGAAACAAAGGCTTCTAAACAAGTTAAATTGGGAGATGTTATAACTATCAGAGGAAAAGGCAGATTTATTGTCAAGGAATTTGGTGGAAATACTAGAAGCGGAAGAACAGTTGTGAAAGTTGAAAAATATGTGTAAAAAATGTCCTTTTTGAAGGTGAGGTCCTAAATAGAACTGTCTCCCAAAGGACATTTTCTTATAGTTGTTTGCTCATTATAATAGCATCACTTTCTCCATTATAGTATTTTTTTCTAATTCCTAATTTATCAAAAGAAAATTTATCATATAAACGAATGGCAGAAAGATTATTTTCATTAACTTCTAAAGTGATAGTTTTTAAATTTATATTTTTTGAATAATTTATTAAATTTTCTAGTAAAAGTGAGCCAATACCATGATGCCTAAAATCTTTTTTTACAACAATATTCATAATGTCTGCTTCATCCAAAATTACTTTTATACCTGCAAAACCAACGATAGTGTTATTGATATCTCTGGCGACAATAACATATGAATTGCTACATTCTAATTCTTCTTCTAAAATATCAAAACTCCAAAAATTATCAAAATCTGTAGTTAAGATATTTTTAATACTTTTTAAGTCTTCAATAGACATTTTACTAATTTTAAAATCCATAATTACTAATATTCCTTTCTTAAAAGGCACAAAATTTGATTAAAAATATTATTTTACAAACTTAATTTTCTAAATTTTTGCTTTTAATTTCTCTTCTAGTTGAATTTGCGCTTGAGGCTTTTTTAAATATAAAGGCAATATTTCTTCACCTATTTTTTTGTTATTAATAAATTTTTTATAACCGGCAGTTCCCAAATTTTCAACATTTAGATAAGATGATATTATATTTTTGGTAACTTCTGAATCTGCATTATTATCATAAATACTATGCAATTTTTCACTAGGAATACCATCACCAACAAAAGAAATACATTTGTTATAATATTGAGAATTTAATAAATCCAACACATCATTAACAGACTTTGCACAAGGCTCTATAAGAACATTGTAATTTCCTGAATTTAATTCATATAAAGCAAAATAGCAATTATTATTTTTACAATCAATTGTGCTACAAATAATACCGTCATTTTGGATGTTATATGCTAAAACTTCAAGACTAGAAATTCCAACACATGGAATATTTAAACTGTCTGAAAAAGCCTTACAAGATGAAACACCAATTCTAATTCCTGTAAAAGAACCAGGCCCAATATCAGAAACAAGTAAATTAATATTATTTAAACTTAATGAGCATTTATTCAATAATTGTTGAATTAAAGGCATTAATGTTTCAGAATGTGTTAGACCATTGTCTAATTCTAATTTTTTTATTAAATTTTTATCTTCTAAAATTGCTACACTGCACAATTTACTAGAAGTATCAACTGCTAAAATTTTCAAAATTATTCTCCTTTCAAACTTTCAATAATATTATCATATTTTTCACCAATAGATTTAATATTCAAAACTCTCTCGTTTTCATTCAAGTCATTTCTTGAAAAATCAATTTTAATGTATTCATTGGGTAGTGCATCTTGAATTAACTCGCCCCATTCAATTAAGCAAATACCATTTTCAAAATATTCATCTCCACCGATAGCATAAAATTCAGAGGAATCTTCTAATCTATAAACATCAAAATGATAAATATTGATATTGTTTTTTTTATATTCGTTAACAATAGTAAATGTAGGACTTGAAATCTCATTTTCTAAGCCAAAATAAGTTAGAAAACCTTCTGTAAATTTTGTTTTTCCTGAGCCTAAATCACCACAAAGTACTAGAACATCACCTTTTTTTAGCATAGAAGCCATTTTAAAGGCTATTTTTTTTGTATCATTTTCAGATTTTGAATTATATATGTAATCTTTCATTTGAATCTCCTAAAAATTTTATATAAAATATTATAATGTTACCATTTACAGTATAATAGTATATATAATGAAATTAATGATTTATTTATTTTTTTGTTGCCCCATTCTAAAAATTCTAACAAAAGTTTAACAACTTTTGAGAATTTTTGAACGGTCCCCCCGAATCACTTCAAAATAAATAAAT
>JABLTS010046899.1_pt1 | contig 14016 bp, 9 predicted proteins | sample 7160081 | NCBI WGS metagenome assembly JABLTS01 (sample SAMN14651231, study PRJNA627086) | human gut metagenome | isolation source: feces | host: Homo sapiens | reverse complement strand
GTACACATACAAAAATCCAAGACAAGACCTTTGTTGCAAGAATACACCGCAGGAATAATCCAATGATGCCCAGCCCATTCGAATTGCTTATTTAATCGAAGTTCTGTTCCGGCATGGCCTTTTCCTGAAGGCTCCCAGAAGTTTCCGTCAAAATAAACCTTCCATTCAGGGATGGTCGCTTCTACAGTTGGGTTCATATCCATATTATGTGTATTATCTTTGAGGCACTTTGCTCCCACAGAGGAAAGGTCAATTACGCTTTGCAAAAATTTCTGAAATATTCTGTTCATAATGTTCTCCATAATTCTGATTTTCTGAGTTACTTCAATTATGATTAATGATATCATAAAAATGTTTTGCTTTATATTTTTATTTGTTCTCTTCATTTTGTGTTCCGAAAGGAAATTTTCTACTCATACTATATATCGTAAAAAATTCCGGATGGTAACAAAAACTTTAAAATTCTTTTAAAGTCAAAAAAGAAGTCCACTATTCAGACAATGGATTTTTTACGTTGATGATTTGTCAAATATATATTACAGGAGAGATCAGCATATTATAAGGATTTATCGGCATGCTGGACATGAAAATAGAAGAAAAGTAAAGATGGTAAGTGCACTCAAAAAATGATGCAGCAACAAGATATGGTGTTTCGTTTACTGTATTTTATTGACGAATTCAATATATTGTGTTACCATATAAATGGATTATTTTTTATGCATGGTTTGCCACGCAGCAAAGTTTTTTGTTCCGGATATGCTGTTCCGGGAGCAACATTTAGGCGAAGGCCTTTTATCAATAGGAAGACATCAAAAATCAAAAGAAGATTTTTGGTGTCTTTTTTTGTTGTCCAAAAACGAAATGTGAAGTGTGCAAAAAAACAGGAAGGGAGGAAATGTAAAATAATCCACAAAAGATGAACAGGAAAATCAAAAAAGGAGGCAGAATATGGGACAGGCTATATGCATTCGAAAAGATGAAAAACCATTGGGATATGACTGGGAATGTGGACATGAGGAATTATATGTCAGAGTGAATATGTACTACAACGGATCCCTGTATGTCGGATTATGGCAAAAGCAAAAGGAATGTGAGAAAAAGCTGGAATTATTCGGAGATCTTACAATTGGAGTTATGGGATTTCTAAGACCGGGGCAGGCAATAATCTCGGATTGCGGAGCAAAAGCAAAGGTTGCGTTTATTGAAAAGTATAAACTCGGAAAAGTTATAGGTAAGAGGAAAATCAATTATGGCAGCTATTATGTCGTAGAGTTTAATCTTGCACGACTTGCACAGCTCGATCCAGAAGGTACGGAAAGATATCTGCTCGAAAATGGTCTTGATCAAAAAGAATTTAAAGCAGATTAGGGTAAAGAGGTACATTTGAAAACCAGGCAATAAAGGTGGTGCGGCATGAAAGACGACGAATATAAGGGATATTACTGTCTGCTGATCGCAATCCTGTGCGATTTGAATGCAGCGGAAGCCAGCACAATGTACGAATACGGACCAGATCATCCGCTTTGCCGGAAAATCCTGAAAAAGAAAGTTCGGAAACCGTCCATAAAAAAGCTCAAGGAATCAGAAATGGCAGCGGCTATGAAGGCTCTTCTTGATCAGGGGTACAGCCAGGATGCAGTATCGGAAGCATTTCAGTGTTTTCCATCTACGGTCAGGCGCAGAGTAAGAAAATTAACAGAAAGGAAGGAAACGAATGACAGATCAGAAATTGATTGCAGGAATATTTAATGATTTTTTGGGACTTTATACGGGTAAAATTCAGACCGGTATCCGTCCTTTGATTGAAAAATATAAAAACCATCCCATGCTGATGGGACTCCTCTCCAATTTGGATGAAGCGGCAAAGATTCAGGCACCGAAAGCCATGAAAGAAATTTATTCTTTCTATAAGGAATATCGTGGCAGGGATCTGGAAGATGCTGACTGGAAGGAACTGACGGAAAAAGCCCGTCAGATCTGTGCAGGATGGGAGGAAAATGAATGGGTTCGCCGTATTGTACTGGAAATGATCAGCCTTTTGGATTCTGATGATGCAGAGAGACGCAGGATTGCATTGGAAGTAGAAAAAGAAATGGAAGCGGCTGAACAGAAAATGAATGCGGCATAAAAAGCAGGCAGAGGCAGGAGATTTTTTCTTCTGCCTCATGTTTTTATCAGGAAAGAAGGGACCGATTATGTTAAATGAGATCATAAAAACTGCAGAAGAATTAAATACAGCAGCATTGTATTACCGCCAGAGCGGGAATATGGATGGTGTGCGGGAACTTGCCAAAGCACATGCAGTTTCCCAAAAACAGACAGAGGAATTTATTCAGGGCAGCCGCTACCGGCTGGTTGATATACCGATTGAGGAAAGAAAGTTTGCGAATGCGTCTGAAAAACTGCGTGCAGAAATGTTTGCCTTAAAGGATGCAGGCTTTGCAGACATCATAGGACAGTATCTTGTAAATCTTGCCAAAACGGATTCTGCTTTAGATGCACAGGTGTTAAAAAAACATAAGATGCTTCAGAGATGTTTGGATTACGTGACGCAAAAAGCCTATAACATTGCACTGGAGGAAGCGAAAAAAAAGGGAGAGAACGGCATTCGGGCCAATACTGGCCTGGCACTCTCCGACGACCAGGTTTTTCCCTGGGTACTTGAATATTATGCGAAAGATGATGAAAAAGAAATAGCAGAAAAAGAGCAGGAAGAAAAGAAAAAGATTCAAAAGGAATGGGATTCGGTAAATAAGAGAACGAAAACAATACCGAAAAACCCGGGGACAAAGAAAGATTCCGAGGTGCATCCCAAAGAAGCAGCGGAGCAGGAAGAAAAGCATATCAGCAAGAAAAAATCAAAAGATTCCGGGCAGATGTCCTTGTTTGACATGATGCAGCCGAAAGAGAGTTAAAGGAGAAGGATATGATCGCATATAAAGGATTTCAAAAGGATTTGAAATGTCGGGGCTTTCAGTTTCAGGAGTATGGCATAAATGAAACGGAAAAAGCAAACTGTAGACAAAATGGATTTCATTGTGCAGAAAACCCACTGGATTGTCTCTGCTATTATCCGAATTGGAAAAATTCCGCGTATTACATAGTAGATGCATCAGGGGATTTGGATGAAGATGGAGAAGATTCAAAAATCTCCTGCACAAAGATGCGCCTGTTAAAGAAAATTGAATTGAGAAGCCTGTTATTACATGGAGCTGCTTACATGGCGAAATATCCAAACCGGAAATGGAACTCCCATGTTGCAAAAGAAAACGGGACCAGCTGCAACGGATTTTGCATTGTGCGTGGAAAAGACCCCAAAGCCAAAGGACAAAAGGGCGATTTACTGTTACTTTTAAAGGAGCAGCCTGGCAACAGCCAGATCCTGGAAATTGGGGTCATCTGTATCGATGGTCAGAAATATCCGGAGGAAGCATGGATTGATGTGACTGGAAAGCTGGTGGAGTTATGAGAAAAAAGAGGTTGATGGAATTAAAACCATTAAAAGTGATGAATAGGCATATCGCCGATGCAAAGAAAACGGAAATATCTTTGAGTACACTGGAGAAACAAAGGGGTGAACCCGGAAAATATCGGATGTATTGTCGGGCAGCAGTAGAAAAAGGAATTTTAAAAGTGTATCTGTTTGCCGTAACGGATATTGAGGAGAATATAAACTTTCCGAGGTACCGTCTGTTTATCAGCAGAAAAGAGAGACGGTTTATTACCTATGATGAAAAATTAAAAAAATGGAGAAAGGCACTTCTTGAAAGTATCTTATGGGATGTAAGGATTAATCTTGGCAACATCTATGTAAATGACTGTGATACAAAGGTCATCCAAAAATATTTAAAGACAATACAGCCTGCAATCCGGGCACTGGAAGAGTTTCAGGCGAATATCCGTAAAGAACAAAGGATACGTCATGATAAAAAACTTACAGATTCATGGGACCAGGTGATGAAAACTATATCTGGACTGCCTAAGAACTGGATCGGATGGGTTTCAAAATATGGAATTACGGAACACTATATCTTCTACAAGTATCAGAAAAATGGTGCTACAGAAGGATACTGTACATATTGCAAAAAACATGTTCCTATCCGCTCACCCAAATATAACCAGAAAGGACAGTGCAATGTGTGTGGACAACCGATTACTTTTCGTTCTGTGGGAAAGTCTGGAAGATTTTGTACAAAGTGGTACAGAGTCTATCTTATCCAGAGGAGACGCAAGACTTCTGGTTTTGTGCTCCGGATATTTCATGCCAGAACGTGGTATAAAAGGGGCGGCTATACAGATTGCGAAACTACCTGCCATGAAGAGCAGAGAAGAATCTTCTCTGCAAATGGAAAGGAAATTTCCAATTTCGTTTATGATCTGTTCAAACAACGGGAAATGCGTTGGATTTCGTGTAGAAGTTCTTGGTATTATACTTGCTGTGACAGTCAATATAAAGGAATGGTTTATCCATATACCCTGTCGGATCTGTCCAGGCATGAATTAAAAGAAACAGGTCTGCGTGAGTACGCCCTTGGTCAGAAAAAGATAGATCCTGGAAAATATCTTTACCTGTGGAAGACATACCCGGTACTGGAACAGATTGTAAAAGCGGGGCTTTTCCAGTTAGTTGATGATGTACTGGACCACAGGGCAGCAGATGCAATAAAAAGAAAAGGCAGAAAACCAACAGAATTCCTGTCCGTAGATAAGAAAGAGTTTCGAAGACTCCGAGATATGAATGGCGGGGTAAAAGAACTTAAATGGCTGCAACTTGAAAAGAGTACAGGAAAAACAATCGGGGATGAAGAAATATGCTGGATGGTAAAAGAAGGATTTGAACCAAACGACCTGAAGTTTGTTCTGGATCAGATGAGCATCTGCCAGATTCGACATTATCTTGTGAAACAATCAGAAAAATCCGGGGATGATATCAGCCATGTGCTGCAGGTGTGGAACGATTATCTTTCTATGGCAAAAAGACTGGGAATGGATATACATGATTCCATTATTTACCGTACCAGAGATCTTCAACTGCGCCATAAAGAGGCGGTTTTGAAGATAGAAGAAATGAAACGCGGAATCCGACGCAGGGAGCTGGAAGAAAAGTATGTCGGATTTCAGAAACATCTCATTGATTTGAAAGAAAAATATGAGTTCAGTGACGGTGAATATCAGGTCATTGCGCCAAAGAATATCGATGACATCCTATATGAAGGTGATACTCTTCATCACTGTGTAAATAAGACGGATACTTATTTTGACCGGATCGTTTCAAAGGAAAGCTATATCCTGTTTTTGCGGGAAAAAGAGAATCCGAAAGTACCGTTTTATACACTGGAAGTTGAACCAGATGGAACCATCCGGCAAAAACGTGCAGAATTTAACCGTCAAAATAAAGACATTGATAAGGTGACTTCTTTTTTAACATTGTGGCAGAAGGAAATTCAGAAGCGATTAACCAAAAAAGATCGTAAGAGCACAGAAGAAAGCAGGAAGCTCAGGCAGCAGAACTATCAGGAGATACGTGATAAGCATGTAGTTGTCCATGGCGGAGCATTTGCTGGGGAACTTCTGGCTGATCTTTTAGAGAAAGACTTAATGGACCTACCAGTGGAATCGGCAGAAAACGGAGAAAGCCCTACTGAAATAGCGGCGTAAATAAAAGGATAAAGTGGATGCGGCAGGGAGTTCCCCTGCTGCATTTGAGCAGAAAAGAGAAAATGACATTATATACAGCAGAAAATGAAGGAGAGGACGGAAATGAATAAAAAAGAATTGCGTAACATGAAATTGCTGGAAGCTACGGATGAACTGATAAAACTTGCAAAAGAAGATGTGCCGGTAAGAGATGAAGGATACTATACGGAGCAGCTGATTTATCAGAGGGGGCTATATTTACGTGCAGAAGTAGAAAACAATATTTTAAAAGTAGCATTTTATCTGGCAGAATATCTTTCCACGGACTGTCGGAAACCTGTATATACATTATACGTTGATAAAAAGAACGATGTTTTTAAAGGGTATGATTACCAGACAAAGAAATGGTCAGAAAGTATGCTGGATAAGACCATTTTTTCAAAATGGTTATATCAGGAAAATTCTTATATGAAAGAGGCGGATACAGCGTTGATCCAAAAGTATCTTGAAAGTGAATATGACGATGCTTTTTATGCACTGTATGTATATCAACGTGAGCAGAGACACCGGAGGCTGGGAATGAAATATGAAAAAATTCTGACAAACTGGGATCAGTGTATGGATAGACTCCCAGAAGTTCCGAAAGACTGGCTGAGATGGCAGAAAAAAGTTGGAATTACCCAGAATTTTATCTTTTATCATTACAGCCGCAGGAAAGATCAGACAGGATATTGTAGTTGGTGTGAAAGCGAAGTTCCAATCAGCCATCCTCACCATAATGCAGTGGGGAATTGCCCAAAATGCAGACATCAGATTCAATATAAAGCATTAGGCCGGGCCAAAAATATAGAAACCCAAAAAGAGACTGCATACCTGCTTCAGACCTGTGGAAATAATGTGTTTGTTTTGAGAGAATTCCAGCTTCAGATGCTCATAGTAAGCAGCTCATATAAAAAACCAGTATATTCTTTCTTTGAGCGCCGGAGAATCCTGTATGATGAAGAATTAAATACGAAAGAATATTATTTCGGCCGTCATCATTGGACAAAAGAAAACCGATGGATCCAGGGTAAATTACAGGTTCCACTGTATCCAGGTTACGGTGGCTATATGACATATGAAAAATATAATATGGGAAATATTTATGGAAAATCACTGTATGGCATTAAAAACAGGACATTCCGTAGGACAGGATTCTACGAATATGCAAAAGTCAAAAGGTTTTTAGATCCGGTAAGTTTTTTTGAAATGGTTAAAGAAAGACCTTATCTGGAACGGCTCATTAAAGCAGAACTTTATCATCTGGCAGAGGACATTATGGATAATAAAGCACAGATCTATTGTGAAGATTCCGGAGACCTTGGAAAAGCACTGGGAATTGATAGATTCCGCTTAAAAAGGCTGCGTACAAACAATGGGGGAGAGATTTTTCTTCAATGGCTATTACTTGAAAAAGCCCAAAACAAGCTGATCCGTGACGATGTGATTTCGTGGATGTGCCGGGAAAAGCTTAAACCAGCGGATCTTATGTTCATTATGGATCGTATGGCCCCTTTACAGATCAAAAATTATCTGGAAAAGCAGGTAGCAGAAAGTGGGGAATCCGTGAAAGACCTGATCAAAACATGGAAGGATTATCTCAATATGGCAATTCGGGTCGGAGTGAATGTGCAGGATTCTGTTATCTACCGTGCACGAAAGCTCATGCAGAGACATAATGAAATGATAAAAGAGATAGAAGCAAAAGATTTGATTTTAAGAGCCGGAGAGCTGGAAAAGAAGTATCCGGGTCTGAATCGTATATGCAGGGATTTGAAAAAATATGAATATGCGGACAAAGAGTATCAGATCGTTGTGCCGGAAAAAGTGGATGACATTTTGTATGAAGCAAAACTGATGCATCACTGCGTAAATAATACAGAAACCTATTATGAACGAATGAGCCAGCAGGAATCCTATATCCTGTTTTTGAGAAAGGCAGAACAACCAACGGAGGCGTACTATACGCTTGAAGTGGAACCGGATGGGACCATAAGGCAGACACGTACTTTTTATAACCAGCAGAATGAAGATATCGAGCTTGCAAGGGATTTTCTTGTAAAATGGCAGAAACAATTAAAAAAGAAACTGGCAAAAGAAGATTATAAACTGGCTGTAAAAAGTCAGAGTCTCAGGAAAAAAGAGATTGACGAGCTCCGCAGCAAAGGCGTTCGTGTAAATGGTGTTGGGTATTGCAACAAATTGCTTGCGGAAATTCTGGAGGAAGATTTAATGGAGGCAGGGAATCGGGAACTGGAAGAACAGGCCGCATAATAGCAGATTGATATATCACAAAAGTAACTTCAAAAGTAAAAATGAAATTCCTGTGAAAGTTTGGGGATATTTACAGAAACAGCTCTGAAATTCTCTTTTATTTAAGTATAAGGGATTTTATGGAATTCCTTAAATATACTCGAAACGGAGGATGAGCTTTGGAGGAAAAATTAAAGTTGCTTTGGCTGGTATTGATCTTTGTTGATTTTGGGCTTATGTTTGTTTCATTTCCAATCTTGATTTATGTGATTTTTTGTATGACATGAATACAAAAAGCCTTCTGTAAGTGCCCTTTTCCGGTAAAAAGACCGGAGGGGCATTTACATGTATGCAACAGTTTATGTATGTATTCGCAGGAATACGAGTAAAATACTACGCAGCTGCTACTGTTTAAAGCCTGTAGTGAAATTGACATTAAATATCTGGAATGATACGATAAAATTGAACATTTTGCAAGGCAGATTGCATAAAATTTTATTCTGATACGAGGTCAGAATTTTATACTTTATACCGCGTCTGCGGATCAACCGATAAAGACACAAAAAGAGTAAAATGGACTCTTGGAGTGTCTTTTTTTGTTTGACAAAATGTTTTGACATGTATCAGATCCAATCACGCCAAAAGGAGGAAAGAAGTTTTTATGCCACGTAAAATCAGATCAAACTATAGGGAGAAATTCAAATTTGTATATAATGGAAAGACTTTTGAAAGTAAACGTCAATGCTGCAAAGTTTATGGAATATGTTACCGTAGTGTAATGTCGTACCAGAATCAATATAAATGCAATACTGAAGAAGCAATTACACATTTTATTGAATTGAAAAAAAATAAAGAGATCATATTCCGAAATCGAAAATGGGCCAGCATTAAGACCTGCTGCGAATTTTATGATTTAAACGAAGATTCTGTCAAGACCGATATGTGGAATCGAAAATGCACACCACAGGAAGCGATTGAACGGGCAATAGAATGGAAAAAAGCACATGAAATCACATATCATGGTGTGAAATACCCATCACTGCCTCAATGTTGTGAAGACCTGGGAATAAATCCTATATCAGTACGTTTGTATATGGAAAAAAATGGGGTTTCTTCTACACGTGCGATTACACATTATATCAAATCTAAAGAGAAAAGAGCCTTTGAATTCCGTGGAAAAGAATACAAAAATTTTACGGAATGTTGTCTTGCGTATGGATTAAAGCCAAAGTCAGTAAGTTCAGCAGTATTTAAAGCGAAACGTCCTCACGCGGATGTTATGGAAGAAATTATCTCTCATATGGAAGGTTGTATGCCAAAAGAAGTAACGAAAAAAGAAGAAATTCCTGAAAATCAGGTGATGTCTAAAGAAAGGCATCGTGCGAAAGAGGCTTTTTTTTATGAGGGAAATAAATATATCTCACTTGGACAATGTTGTGAATTCTATGGAATTAATGAATCTAGTGTACGCAGTAGAGCTTGGCGAAAAAAGTGTACATGGGAAGAAGCTGTGAAATATTATATTCAAAAAAAGGAAACAGAAACACCGAAAATGCAATTCTTTTATAAAGGGAAAAAGTATAAAAGTGTTTCAGCATGTTGTGCTGAATACGGCGTTAATGCTTCCAGTGTGCGTAACCGTGCCAAAACAACAGAATGCAGCATTGAAGAATCTTTGGATCATTTCATAAAGAAAGCCAGAATGGAAATACAGCCGTCGGTATTTATTTTTAGAGACAAAACCTATAGGTCTTTGGAAGAATGCTGTCTGGAATATGGAGTCAACGCTGACAGTGTATCTTCAAGAAAATATAGATTGAATTGTACTATGGAAGAATCATTGGAGCATTTTATTGAAAATAAAGATATGATTGCCGAAAGAATACAAAAATTTACATTTAAAGGAATAGAATATCGAAGTCTCCGGGCATGTTGTCAAAAATATGGTATTGATGATATATGTGTGAGACAAAGAGCACGAGATAAGAATTGTTCTCTTGAAGAATCGTTTACACATTTTATGACGAGAAAAAGGAAAAAAATGTTAAGTAACCCGGAATTTGAATATCATGGAACTGTTTATCCATCGCTTAAAGTATGCTGTGAGGAATTAGGAATAAATAAAAGCAGTGTAATAAGTCGAAGCCATAGGGCCGGATGCAGTTTACAGGAAGCAGTGGAGTATTATGTCAGCCAACAGGAACGTAGAACATTGGATTAATCTATAAGGCCAGCAGGCAGCCTTTTTTAGAATTTATATAATAGAGAGGAGGAACGGTCAATATCATCTGCCTGCAGATATTGACCGGTTATATATGTTGCGAAAAAAAACACAGCCGGAAGCAAACAACGATAAAATTCTTATATCCGTTAAAGAAGCCTGTGAGCTTACAGGACTTTCTGAGAAAACAATGAGATCATTGATGAATGAAAACTGTTTCATGGTACGGATTGGGCGCAGAACACTGATTGATAAGAAAAAATTTCAAAAATGGATAGATCGGCAGTCTTGAAAGCTTTTTTTTGTTGTGCTAAAATATATATCCAGTGCCATGCATTATCATCAGAAAGGATGGTGGTGTTATGGGCAAAAACTTAAAGGGTAAAGAATTAGGAAAAGGATTATATCAAAGAAAAGATGGACGATATGAGGCCAGAATTTTCGTTCGCGGTACAGGAAAAACGTTTTCAATTTATGGTACAAATTTACAACATCTAAAAAAAGAAAGAAATGCCTACCTTGCTAATGTTTCCCCCGGAATTGCAGGATATGATCCTAGAATTTCTGTTTCAAAGTGGTATGAGAAATGGATGCTTATTTATGTGGTGCATTCTGTTAAAGCAACCACTTTAAGTAACTATGTAAATGGTTTTGAGCGAGTAAGAGAATATATTGGTTACATGAGGTTAATAGAGGTCCGTCCAACACATATTCTTGACATGATAAAGGGACTCGAAGAAGAAGGATATGCACGTACAACGGTAATACAATCATTAAGTGTAGTCCGTCAGCTTTTCAAAAAGGCATATAGTGGAAAAATGATACCCATAGATCCCGTAGCCGATATTAAACTGCCTAAAGAAGAACCGGGTGAAATACCTGATGAGAAGATAATGCAGGAACAAGAAGATGAAAAATGTCTTAGTATATATGACACTCATCGTTTCCTTGAGAGCTGCAAGAATACCCGGTATTATGAACTCTTTTTTATTCTTCTTCATACAGGATTACGTATAGGGGAAGCACTTGCCCTAGAATGGTGTGATCTTGACTTTAAGCATGAAAAGCTTCGTGTATATAAAACCTTAAACAGAGTTACAAAATATTATGATTCGAAAGGAAATGAACTTCCTGAAAGGTATTCTACTATTCAGATTACAACACCAAAGAAAAGTGCCAGCAATAGAAAGGTTCCATTAACGGATGCAGTGATTGCTGCTTTTATGAGCTGGAAGGAAAAACAGGATCGTGATAAAGAAAAACTGGGGAAAAACTGGGGAAAACAAAATATACTTTTAAAAAAATATCCCGGTCTGATTTTTACAACATCTTCAGGAAGAAGTTATCTTCCATCATCAGCTCAAACAGAATGCAGGCGGATTGTTGAAATTGTTAATAAACATGAAATTGCTCTGGCAGAAAAAGAGAACAGAGATCCGAATTTAATGGATGTTCATCCTCATATTTTCCGTCATACTTTTGTAACAAGATGCATTCAATCGGGAATGGATGCCGCTACAGTAAAGAAAATAGCTGGACACTCTGATGAAAAAATGACTAATTATTATACACACATTGAAGAAGAACATATAGATGACGAATACGAACTGTATATTCAAAAATACGGAACAGAAACCTGATTTTGCAAATGGAGATAAAATTTTAAAGAGAGGTTTAAATACTTGAGTATAGACAAAAACACTAACGAGGGAAAAAACTATCGTAATAATGTGGTCAAATCAACATCTGGGACTTCTAAAAGCCGCATAAATACTGGGTTTCCGGAGGATATTAGTGTATTATCACCGATGATGAAAGAATACGTAAAGACCAAAGAAGAATACAGCGACTGTATCCTTTTTTACCGTCTGGGCGATTTTTATGAAATGTTCTTTGATGATGCGCTGACTGCATCCAAGGAACTGGAGATCACACTTACAGGAAAAGACTGCGGATTGGAAGAGAGAGCGCCCATGTGTGGCGTTCCTTTTCATGCTGCGGAAACTTATATCAACCGATTGATAGAAAAAGGTTATAAAGTTGCCATCTGTGAACAGGTAGAAGATCCGAAAAAAGCCAAGGGTCTTGTAAAACGTGAAGTTGTTCGTATTGTCACACCGGGAACCACACTGGATGCCATGTCACTGGACGAATCCAAAAACAATTATCTGATGTCCATTGTCTCCATCGGAGATCATTTTGGCTGTGCTATTGCAGATATCACAACCGGTGACTGCTTTCTTACAGAGCTGGATAAGCCTCAGAAACTTCTGGATGAGATCAATAAATTCACACCTGCAGAGATCATCTGCAACGATGCGTTTCTTTTAAGTGGTGTGGATGTGGAGGATCTGAAAGGACGTCTTGGAATCTGCGTATTCGCCCTGGATCCCTGGTACTTTGACGATCAGCTGTGTCAGAAAACTCTAAAAGAACATTTCCATGTGGGAAATCTGGAGGGGTTAGGAATTGGTGACTACGACAGCGGGATCATCGCTTCCGGTGCTCTGTTCCTGTATCTGAAAGAAACACAGAAAACAGCACTTTCCCATATGGCAAGTATCCGCCCTTACTCTGCCGAGAAATACATGCTTATCGACAGCTCCAGTCGTCGTAATCTGGAGCTTGTGGAAACCATGCGCGAAAAACAGAAAAGAGGTTCTCTTCTCTGGGTACTGGACAAGACCAAAACAGCTATGGGAGCCAGAACACTTCGGTCTTATGTGGAACAGCCTCTGATCGATGCAGAGGAAATCGAAAAGAGACTGGGTGCTCTGGAAGAACTGAATGAAAAACCCATGGAACGGGATGAGATCCGGGAATATTTAAACCCGATCTATGATCTGGAACGTCTGATCAGCCGTATCAGTTACAAATCCGCTAATCCGAGAGATCTGGTTTCTTTTGCCTCTTCTCTGGAAATGCTTCCTTATATAAAACAGGTCCTGGCAGAATTCAAATCTCCACTGCTTACTAAGATCAACGAAGATATGGATCCTCTGACAGACATTACCTCGCTGATCCGGAACTCTATCACCGATGATCCGCCTCTTGCCCAGAAAGACGGTGGCATTATCCGGGAAGGATATAATGAAGATGTAGATAAATTCCGCCGTTCCCGGACAGATGGAAAGAAATGGCTTTCTGAGCTGGAGGCAAGAGAGAGGGAACGTACCGGTATCAAAAGCCTGAAGATCAAGTACAATCGTGTATTTGGTTATTCTCTGGAAGTTACCAATACTTTCAAAGATCTTGTGCCGGAGGATTATATCCGCAAACAGACCCTTACCAATGCAGAGCGTTATATCACTCAGGAACTGAAAGATCTGGAAGATCTGATCCTTGGAGCTGAGGATAAGCTTTATGCGCTGGAATTTGAACTGTTTTCCAGTATCCGTGATCAGGTTGGAGCGGAAGTTGTCCGTATCCAGCGCACTGCAAAAGCAGTGGCTGCACTGGATGTTTTCGCTTCTCTTGCGCTGGTTGCCCAGAGGAATAATTTCGTCCGGCCAAAGATCAATGAGACAGGCCTCATTGATATCCGAAACGGCCGTCATCCGGTTGTGGAGCAGATGATCGAAAATGATATGTTCATTCCAAACGATACGTATCTTGACAACCACAAAAAACGGATCTCCATTATCACAGGACCAAACATGGCCGGAAAATCCACATATATGCGCCAGACAGCCCTGATCGTACTGATGGCACAGATCGGAAGCTTTGTTCCGGCAGACAGTGCAAACATCGGTGTGGTTGACCGGATCTTCACCCGTGTAGGTGCATCTGATGACCTTGCAAGCGGACAAAGTACCTTTATGGTGGAAATGACGGAGGTTGCCAATATTCTTCGCAATGCCACTTCC
>JABLTS010047442.1_pt1 | contig 14019 bp, 10 predicted proteins | sample 7160081 | NCBI WGS metagenome assembly JABLTS01 (sample SAMN14651231, study PRJNA627086) | human gut metagenome | isolation source: feces | host: Homo sapiens | reverse complement strand
TAAATCGCTTTCTAAAAAAAAAACCAGAATTGTTATTCAAAACAATTGTCGGTTCTTTTTTCTGTATAGATTTCCTGTTTTTGCAGTTCTCGGGCAACAATATCCTCTCTCTTCGTTGACTTGAACACTCTCACCATGCTTTAACAATGGAATATAATTCCCTTTCTGCTTTAAAATCAAAGAATCCTTTCGATTCTGCATATTTTTTCATGACAGTCTCCTTTTATTTTTTTAAAGGTTTAATTTCCGTGACACCACCTAAAGAAGCAGGTGATGTATCCTCTACAGCGCCATTGTATGTCACTATAACCAAGTCCCCGACATTAAAATCCGTAGATTCTTTTCCAACCAAATGTACCCTATAGTCATTAGAATACTTTGAATCTTGAAGGATCAGATAGGTATCGTGAACTTCAAGAACTTGTAATTCTATAGATTTTTGAAGTTTTGTATGTATAATAAAAAATAATAGAAATAAAATACATACAAAAAAAACAACTTTCATAATATCCTTATGAAAACTTTTTAGATATCCACCTTTCCTCAGTTCATTATTCTTTTTTAACAAAAAAATCCCTTCCTTCACGCTTTTTATATTGGTAACATTTATTGATCATTCAAATATTTCATATTGCTCTTGTTTAACTAACTCTGATTGAACTTCTTCAATATAACGATTATAATTTTCTATTGTTTCTTCTGCTTCTTGATTATTTGATCGTGTAGAAATACTATTCTTCAAATATTCTTGTTTTAATGATTCTAAATATTTTTCAATTGGTAAATTTATCTTATAAACTTCAAATTCATGCTGCCAATATCCTTCTTCCGAACCAAATTGACTTATAAGAGCCTGAGCCTCCTCACTATTAATCGAATCATTTATTGTAACTTTTAAATCATCTAAATAATCATTGATTTCATCATCAGACACAGAATATCCCACTGCAATAGCTCTTTGATAAGTTGCATCGCGTTGTAACATATATTCTACTGCCTTATCTTCAGCGTCTGACTGTTCATACCCTGCTAAAATGTAAAATTCAGTAGCTTGTTCAATATCCTTTGTAGTAATAACACCACCGGATTTACCTCTTGCGTAAATAGACTCATCTGTTTTATCTCGATAGGGATCCAATAATTGTCCGGCTTTCTTCATCAAATCAATATTAGACTCTTTTTCATTTATCACATAGATATTCTCGACTTTAAGTGGTCGAACGTCTGCATTATATGGAAAATAGTAAAATATAATTTTTTTACCTTCCTTTAGATTTTCTAATTCATAACCACAATTTCTACAATCTAACTGCAGTGTATCGACATTTTTAAAATCCTCATCTTGTTCATTCAATTTATCCAAACGAACAACTATAATATTCTTATCTATAGATTCTACTATCCCACTTCTGTTAAGATGGTATACCCCCGAAGAATACATTGTGTCATTTCTTTTTTTTAGTCCTAATAATGCCAAAAGCACACCTAAAATGCATAAGACATATATTATTTTTTTCTTCATTAAGTTTCACCACACGTTTATTTTTAAAATGGAAGAGAAAATACTTTCTCTTCCACATCCTGATACATAACAAACTATTTTCTATAGTCACGAACCTAAAATATAAACCATAGATCAACAAATTTTCTTCAAGACTTTCATTTTCTCTACAGCTTAAAAACTGTTCCTTTAAGATCTGAATATTGTGATGTATCTAAATTAAGATAATACACTCCATTATCCCAACCATCCGAAACCATTGCTGTATTAAATGTTGTATTATTTACAATAATTTGGGCATATCCCTCAACTGCCATCGTATGCCCATTTCTTCCGTCTGATAAACTAATTAGATGCCTTGGAGGATGATTTTGAGGCGCAGTACCGTTCCGGTTCTCTGCGCTATGAGGACTTCCGCACACGCGACCGTAAAATCGAGGATCTGGAAGAAAGTCTGGATGACGCGGAAGATCGTTTGGAAAATCGCTTTGCGTTAGATGATTGAGCAAAACAATACCCCCTGTGTAGGTTCCGAACAGGTTTTGCAGCCTGTTCCGGTTCCCACGCAGGGGGCTTTTTGTCTATGCGCCGTTTTTTACGATTTTTTTCGGTCTTTTTTCCGCTGGTCGTCCAAATATTCTCGTCCCCAGACGCACATCGCATCAAGAATTGGCAAAACCGTCTGACCAAAATCCGTCAGTTCATACTCCACCTTCGGCGGCACCACCGGATACACATGCCGCTCCACCAGACCGTCTTTTTCCAGTTCGCGAAGCTGCTGTGTCAGCATCTTCGGCGTTACCTTCGGCATCAGCCTTTGCAAACTGCCGAACCGCAAAGCGCCGTCTGTCAGATGGTCCAGAATCAGTGCTTTCCATTTTCCCCCAATCAATCCCAACGTTGCCTCAATCGGGCAATCATAGGGAATCTCTCTTGTGTCTCGCTTCATCAGGATTCCTCCTTCCGCCTCGGCCGCCCTCTTTTCCGTTTTCTATCGTCACCAAAACCATAGTCACTTACCAAAAAGTGCAGTCTTGTTTCTCTCGCACCAATTTGGTACTATAATAACAATAGTAGCTTTCCCAAACATATTATTGAAACCATTTGCCAGCACCCCCATTATAACACCCGTCCGGTGCTTTCACAAGTTTTACCCACCGTTTCGCCTGAAATTTTCGTGTTCTTTTCCGGCGGAGATGTACACGCATTGACAGCACTCGGTATTATCCGACAGGTTGACAACAGAACGCTATCACAGCTCACTTGTAACTGTCACGCTGTACAAAATTCTGTCCGCTTTTATCCGGCGAATTCTTGAAAAAGAACACACACCATGCTATAATTAAACCATAAATTATGCAAAAGGGATTTGTACGCCTTTTTGCAGCATTGTATTCAAATGTTCTGTCCGAATCTGTCGGGCATAGAGAAAGGTGTGTTTTACAATGTACATGGACAAGGAAGTCAAGCGCGGCTATAACGAGTACCTGCGCCTTGATGAAGGAGAAGGCAAGGACGGCATGATGGATGTCGCTCTGCTGGTTATGGAAGCTGGAGATACCTATACCATCGAAGAAGCAGACAAGGAAGTTGCCTGCCTGCTGTTTGACGGCGATGTCAACATGAGCTGGGACGACCAGAGCGTAGACATGGTTCGCCCGAATCCGTTCGATTACAACCCGTGGTGCCTGCTGGTTCACAAGCAGACCAAGATTGTCATCACCGCAAAGGGTCCGTCTAACATTTACGTGCAGAAGACCCTGAACGACAAGACCGAGCCGGAGTTCCCGAACAAGCTGTTCCGTCCGGAAGATACCGATACTTGGGCACGCGGCACTGGCGGCGTTCTGCAGAACTGCATCAAGCGCGATGTTCGTACCTGCTTCGACCTCGACATTGCTCCGTATTCCAACATGGTACTGGGCGAAGTTATCAACCTGCCGGGCAAGTGGTCCTCTTACCCGCCGCATCATCATCCGCAGCCGGAAGTTTACTTCTACCGCTTTGACAAGCCGCAGGGCTTCGGCGCAGGCTGGGGCAACGGCGAGCTGTACGAGACCCATCACAACGGCATGTCTCTGATTACCAGCAAGATGCATTCTCAGGTAACCGCTCCGGGTTACGCATGCTGCTATGCATGGGGCATCCGCCATCTTCCGGGCGATCCGTGGGACAAGACCCGTGTTGACGACGTTGAGCACGAATGGCTGGTACGCGACGACGCAGATGACCACATCTGGAAGTGCTCTACCGGTTACTAATCCCCATTTTACCCCCTTACCCCCGCTTATTTGAAAGAAAATAAGATAGATTTAAACAATGTGAGAATTGTGTAACAATTACATGAGGAGGAAATATTCCAATGAGACACATGGAAACTGTCCGTCTGACTACTAGCCAGGCGTGCATCCGCTTCCTGGAGAACCAGTATGTCAGCTACATCGACATGGACGGCAAGGAAGTAGAACAGAAGTTTATTCGCGGTATCTTCATGATCCCGGGCCACGGCAACTGCGTTGGCTACTGCAACGGTATTGAGCAGGAAATCAAGGACATGGAAGTATATCAGGGCAAGAACGAGCAGGGCATGGCTCTGGCAGCTGTTGCATTCTCTCGTCAGCTGCGCCGCAAGCAGGCATTTGTCTGCACTTCTTCTGTAGGTCCTGGCGCCTGCAACATGATCACCGCTGCTGCTACCGCAACTGCTAACAACATTCCGGTACTGCTGATGCCGGGCGACGTTTACGCTTCCCGTCAGCCGGACCCGGTACTGCAGCAGATGGAGCAGCCGCAGAACCTGACCATTTCCGCACACGACTCTTTCCAGGCTGTTGTTAAGTACTGGGGCCGTGTAAACCGTCCGGAGCAGATCATGACCGATATGATCTCTGCATTCCGCGTAATGACCGATCCGGGCAACTGCGGCGCTGTTGCTGTATCCATCCCGCAGGATGTACAGGGCGAAGCTTACGATTATCCGGTTGACTTCTTCAAGAAGCGCGTTTGGAACATCGAGCGCCGTCCGGCTACCAAGAAGGCAGCAAAGAAGGCAGCTGAAATCATCAAGTCCGCAAAGAAGCCGCTGCTGATCTGCGGCGGCGGCGTTCGCTACGCTGAGGCTCACAAGGTATTCCGTGCATTCGCTGAAAAGTTCGGTATTGCTTTCGGCGAAACCCAGGCAGGTAAGTCCGCAATCGAGTGGACCCATCCGCTGTCTCTGGGCGGTCTGGGCATCACCGGTACCGAGTGCGCAAATGCTTTCGCACATGACTGTGACGTAGTTATCGGCGTTGGTACCCGTTACACCGACTTTACCACTGCTTCCAAGTGGCTGTACGACACTTCCGCTAAGTTCGTTAACATCAACCCGTCTGAGTTCCAGTGCCTGAAGATGGACGCTTATCCGGTTGTTGCTGACGCAAACGAGGCTCTGACCGCAATCAGCGCTGAGATCGACGCTCTGGGCGGCTACCACACCTCCGACGAGTACGCTGCAGAAGTGAAGAGACTGCAGGATGCTTGGTGGGCTGACGTAGATCGCATGGATCACACCGAGTACGTTGACGCTGAGTCCTACGTTCCGGAAATCCAGGACGCAAACCGTCGCGCTGTTGAGCATTACATCGAGTCCATCGGCTCCAAGCTGACACAGACCGCTGCTCTGGGTTACATCAACACCCATATCGCTCCGGATTCCATCTGTGTTGGTGCAGCTGGTTCCCTGCCGGGCGACCTGCAGGCACTGTGGAGAGCTCCGGTTCCGAACACCTACCACTGCGAGTACGGTTACTCCTGCATGGGTTACGAAGTTGCAGGCGCTTACGGCTGCAAGATTGCTTGCCCGGATCAGGAAGTATACGCAATGTGCGGCGACGGTTCCTTCGATATGCTGCACTCTGAGCTGATCGCTTCCATCCAGTATGGTTACAAGATCAACGTTTGCCTGTTTGATAACGCTGCTTACGGCTGCATCAACAACCTGCAGGTTGGCCAGGGCAACAAGTCCCGTACCACCGAGAAGAACATGCACATCCCGGGCACTCCGTACGATGGCTGCGATCTCGGTCCGGCAATGAACATCGACTACGCTGGCGTAGCAGAAGCTTACGGCTGCAAGGCTTACCGCGTAAAGACCATGGAAGAGCTGGCTGCTGCACTGGAAGACTCCAAGAAGCAGACCGTTTCTACCCTGATCGACATGAAGGTTCTGCCGAAGTCCATGTCCAAGGAATGGGAAGCTTGGTGGCGTGTAGGCGTTGCTTCTGTTTCCGAGAAGCCGGAAGTACAGGAAGCTTACAAGAAGCTGCAGGATCATCTGTACGAAGCTCGTCATTACTAATTCCCTGCGCATACTGCGCACAGAATTTTCTGACCGTTTACAAGAGTCTGCCCTTCGGGGCGGGCTCTTGTTTTTTTGTGCCTTTGCAATTGACTTCCCCTGTATCGGTGTTTATACTAAACATGATAGTCTGGATAATAGGGAATAGGAGCAAGAGATATGGATCGGACATTTTCAAGAGATGATACCAAATTGATGAAAGGCGCTGCAATCGTTTTGATGCTGATGCATCATCTGTGGGGCTTTCCCGGACGCATTGCAGGCGGTGAGCTGTGGCATGTGCTGAGCATCTGCGGCGAAAGCTCTCTCACCTACTTCGGTTCTTTCGGAAAAATATGCGTTTCCTTTTTCTTTTTTCTCGGCGGCTACGGCGTATATCTCAGCACGCATTCCAAGCGATATGATTTAATCGCCAAGCTCAAGGGGCTGTATCTTTCATATTGGAAGGTCTTTGTGATTTTTATTCCCCTTGCGTTTTTCTTCTGTGCGCATCAGCCGACGTACTGCGATGAGGCGGAAATCTGCACACGATACGCCGAATTTTCCAGACAGGAATGCTTCAACAATTTTATCGGTTTTTCAACTTCCTACAACAGTGAGTGGTGGTTTTTGAACCGTTATATCTGTGCATTGATTTTGTATCCGGTCATTGACCGCATTGTCCGCCGGCATTCTACGCTGTTCAACATCTGGGCGGTTATCATTGGCACCATTCTCATCACCAATGTGTTCCCCGCCATCGGCGAGTTGGAGGTTCTCGGCACACTCAACGACAACTATCTGTATCATGCCTTTTTCCTGCTGTCCGCACCGTATACCGCTTGTTTTTGGATGGGCGCCGTCTTTGCAAAAGGAAATCTGTTGATACAATTGCAGGACGCTTTGCGCCGAAACAATCTGCTCCATCCGGTTCTTGATGTTTTTTTCATCGGCGTCATCATTCAGCTGCGCTCTCGTCTGACCGAACAGACGCCGGATATGATTTATGTGCCGTTTCTCATTCTATTCTTTTTGGATTTGCTGCGCTATATGCGGCCGCTTCGCTGGCTGCTCCTGCGCATCGGCAAGGAAAGCACCAGCATGTGGCTCATTCATCCGTTTTTTTGCTACTACTTCTATCCCGTTGTAAAAATAGTCGTTGCGCCGCGCTGGGGCATTTTGTGTCTGCTTGTTTTACTTGCGCTGTCCTATATCGCCGCGCGGCTCGTCCGGCTGTTCTGGCAGGGCATCGGCAGCACGATGCAGCGCATACAGAAGATATTTCTTAAACTTCCTTAATCTTTGGAAAAACCTCTTTTCTCTCCTCCTTTTTTATACTATACTGTATGATGATGTGTATATATTTTTATGGACAAAGGAAAAAGAGGCGTAAAAAATGACAAAATGGAAGAAACGATTGATTCTCTCCGGCATTGCCGCCATGTTATGTGCAGCGATACTGGCAGGCTGCGGCACATCCGACAGCCAGACAGCCGGTAAAGATACGGGCGGCAGCGCGCAATCCACTTCTGCGGATGCAGGCAGTGCAGAGCAGGCAGCGGAACAACAAAAGAAAGTAGATGAACAGAAAAAAAAGGAAGAACAGGAGCAAGCCGCCAAAATTCCGAAAGGCGACAAATACATCGCTCTGACCTTTGATGACGGACCGACCGGCAACGAAGGCGGCCGCACGGAGCGGCTGCTTGACGGCTTGAAACAGCGCAATGCGCATGCAACCTTCTTTCTGTGCGGCTACCGCGTCAAGGACTTCAATTCCATGATGAAGCGATACTTAGCCGAAGGCCATGAGGTCGGCAATCACACGATGGATCACCGGCTGGCGCATGAGGTTTCCGATGGCGATTACGAGCAGGTTTCTTCCAACAACGACCTGATTCAGTCGTATACCGGTCAAAAACCGACGCTGTTCCGTCCGTGCGGCGGCGAGTACAACGACAGCGTGCAGGCGTCCATGAAGCAGCTCGGCATGCCGCTGATTCTGTGGGATGTTGATACCTTGGATTGGAAATACCGCGACGCAGCTTCTGTCAAGCAGCACATTCTGGACGGCGCGCAGGACGGCGCAATCGTTTTGGAGCATGATTTATATGAAACAACCGTAGAAGGCGTTCTCGCCGCGATTGACGAACTGCAGCAGCAGGGCTACGCATTTGTCACCGTATCGGAACTGGCAAAAATCAAAGGCGTTACACTGGAGCCCGGTCAGGTATATACCGGTTTCACGGATGAGGATTTGGGACTGACCGCAGAGACCGATGCGGCAGCAAACAGCGAAAGCACGGAAAGCACCGACAGCACCGCAAACACCCAAGCATCCGACAGCACATCCAACTAAACAGATAGAAAAAAAGCACTCCGCGGAGTGCTTTTTTGATGGAAAAGTTATCTGCCAAGAAAACAAATGGCAAATGCCCTCTCTGTCGCTGCGCGACATCTCTCCCAGAGGGAGAGACAAGTTTGGTCTGCGCGTAAGAAAAAGCCTTCCTCTCTGAGGAAGGTGGCACGGCGCAAGCCGTGACGGAAGGAGCAGCACGCGGGCAAGTCTGCGCAAGGGATAGCCTGATGCGGCATGTGTGCGGTTCGCTCCGGCTTCTCGGCTCTCCCTTCGGGTGAGCTGGCATTTGCAAGCAAATGACTGAGAGGGCACAAATTACGCTATCCAAACACACGCAAAAAGAGGCTCCTCAAGCGAGGAGCCTCTTCGTACTTCCGAGAACGATATTAGCGGATGTAAGCTTCTCTTAGCCGAGTACCAGCGGGGAGAAGATGACGTACATAACAACTACTACCAGAATACCAACGATAGCCCAGATCTTGCCGGTCTTCCACGGAGTCATCTCGATCTGCGGTACGTTCGGCATCTCGAACTCTTCCTTTGCCGGAGCGAACTTTGCAACTGCAAAGTAGATAATGCACTGAACAACGAAGCATACGAATACCCAGTACAGGTAGTGCATCTTGTTAAATACGGTGAAGTAACCGATAGCGTACAGAATGATATGTACCGGAACGCCGATCTTCGGAGCCAGCGGGGATACCTTCTTGTTCAGCATACCGAACAGTACTGCGCACAGGATCGGCATGGAGAACAGACCCCAGCACTGGTTGATGAAGTTCATGATACCGGTACCGAAGTACATGATAAACGGGGAAATGATGATGCCCAGAATACCAAATACCAAGCCAAAGACCTGACCAACCTTTACTACCTTCTTTGCATCTGCATCCTTGCCCCAGATCGGCTTCCAGATATCCAGAGAGAAGATCGTAGAGGAAGAATTCAGTACAGAGTTGAAGGAAGACAGGATTGCGCCAAACATAACGGCTGCGAAGAAGCCCATAAGCGGCTTCGGCATAACGTGCATAACCAGCATCGGATAAGCAGCATCGCCGTCAAACTTTGCACCGGAACCTACAGTCAGAACGCCGCCCTGCATCAACTGGTAAGCAATGATGCCCGGGATTACAATTACGAATACGTCCAAGCACTTGAAGAAGCCAGCCCAGATAGCACCCTTCTGTGCCTCTGCCAGGTTCTTCGCGCCCAGAGAACGCTGAATGATAGACTGGTTGGTGGACCAGTAGAACATGTTGTTTACAAACATACCGGTGAACAGCAGCGGCCACGGAATGTACGGAGCCATTGCGTTCGGAGCGGACCAAGCATTCATCTTTTCCGGGGTAGCGGTTGCGAAGTGCTTGATACCTTCGAGGAATCCGCCGCCGTCCAGCTGACCCAGAGCGATGAAGCCGAGAACCGGAACCATGAAGCCGCCGATCAGAAGGCCAACGCCGTTGATGGTGTCAGAGTAAGCAACTGCCTTCAGGCCGCCGAATACGGAGTATCCCATACCGATCAGACCGGTAGCAACACATACAATCGCAATTGCAGCGAAGTAGCTTATACCGAAAAGCTCCTGAATGCCGAAGATCTTCTCCAGTGCTACAGAACCAGAGTACAGGATGGTCGGCAGCATGGTAACAACGTAAGCGAACAGGAACATGATAGAGAACATGTTCTTGGTTGCCTCATCGTAACGCATCTTGTAGAACTGCGGAATCGTTGCGATGTTGCCCTTCAGGAATCTCGGCAGCAGAACGAATGCCAGAATAATCAGTGCGAATGCGGAGGTAGCTTCCCAAGCCATGGTTGCCATGGAACCAGAGAAAGCCTGACCGTTTGTGCCGACCAGCTGCTCTGCGGACAGGTTGGTCATCATCAGGGAACCTGCAATAACGATGCCCGGCAAGCTGTGGCCTGCAACGAAGTAGCCTTCCTCAGTATCCAGCTTCTCGTCACGCGTCTTGTACGCGGACAGGACAGCTACGAACACTGTAAAGGCGACAAACTCAATTACAGTTAACATAACTTTTATTCTCCTTTTTCTAAACTCTCTCCACGCCTTTCGTCATGGTGTCCCGGAATCACCCCAAAGGCGCAAAATCAGCTGTTTCTAAAAGAACTCAGCTGTATTTCCATGTATGATTATAGCAGACGTCTTGACCTTTCTCAACCCTGACCGGCAAACTTAGTGTTAAAAATTTCGAAACAATTTTTGGTTGTTTTTCACAAAAACAGCCGGTGGATTTTTTCCATCGACGCCAAAACGTTTTCAAAGTCGGTCAGATGTTACCAATCCAAACGTCCGATTTTCAAGTCCTTGCTCAATTTCTGTAGCGATCTTGCGAAAAAATGCGCTTTCTTTTTGAAAAACGCACACGTGTCAAATATTAGACGCGTTCCATACAAAACCAATATAATTATGCAGTTTACGCCGCCTATTTTGCATAATTATTCTTTATTTTCCATTTATTCGCAGAGCAAAAACGGTGTATCAAGGCGAAAGAACTGCTACATTCTCCTGAAAATGCAGCAGTTCTTTCATCATACAACAACAAAAGGGAAATTTTGACTTGCAAGAATACAGGCATATATCGGCTCCTGAATTCCGATGTATTTCTGTCTTAGGTTCTGAACTCCTTCCGCACAGGCCATGTGGTCTATACGTCTTGCGTTACAAAGTATACCATATTCTTTTTCTGTCGGCAAGGGTGTGTGCCATTTTTTGCAGACAAAAAAGATCCCCGCGGGCGCATGCCCGCGGGGATACCATATCCGTATAGAGTAGGATAGAACGATGCTTACTTGCCCAGCAGCTCGCGCTCGATGATCTCGCGTGCTTCCGGTGCCTGCTGCTCCATCTTCTCCGGGAAGCCGAAGTAAGATACACAAGCGATGTTGTCGCCGCCAACCTTCGGAGCGTCAGCCTTCAGCTGCTTGTTTGCGAAGTCCATCTCACGCAGGGTCTCGAAGATGCCCGGGAAGTCAACCTCGCCCTCACCCATAGCGGTGTGCTGATGGATGGTAACGTCAGCTCTGCCGCGCTGGTTCAGCCAAGGCGGATTCAGGATGTAACGGCAGTCCTTAGTCTGGTTGTAGGTGTCTGCAAACAGAACGTGGGTCAGCTCGTCGCCAGCGTACTTCAGCATGTGGCGAACGTCAACATTGACCTGATCGTAGAAGAAGCCGTGGGATGCAGAGTATACATAGCCCAGGTTTTTAGAACGGAAGGACTTAACCAGATCGCAAGCCTCGTCGTTGAGCTCGCAGAAGTCATACGGATGAGACTGAACCTCAACACGCAGGCCTTCGCGCTCGATGATCGGCAGCAGCTCTTCCATAGAACGGAACCACATGCCATTGCAGATTTCCTGCTGGTTCGGATCGCCGGAGAACTCGGTGTTGATAACCGGTACGCCCATGTTTACTGCGATCTCGATGATCTTCTTCCAGTTTGCAACAGCGTGCTGACGCTGCTCCTCGGTCGGGCCGCTCCAGCGGTATACTACGATGAAGGAAGAGATCTCTACGCCGGTCTCCTTGAGAGCCTGGCGATACTCTGCCTCACATTCCTTGGAGAACAGCGGGTGCTTGTAGAACGGGTTGATGCGCGGATGCGGAGACTGCTCGATGTACTTGTAGCCCCAATCAGCCACCTTATGTACCATGGTGTTGATGTCGTACTGCTTCGCAAGAACGTCAACGTCAAAAGCAATTTTCATGTTGTGTTTCCTCCTCTAAAATTCCTTGGTGTGCCGCCTGTCAGGGGGGGTGGTTCCCTGTTGTTGCCCCTATTATACCGTATGGTAGACCCGTCTCACAATGATACAACTTGCGGACTTCCTGATAAATCCTGCTATTTTCCAGTAACCTTCTCTTGATTTCTTTTCTCTGTGCTGATACTATAAATACCAAGGAGGGGTTTTGTCATGTTAATTCCGGAAACCGGCGTGCATCAGATTTCAGAACGATATTTTTTCACGCCATCTGCACTCGCGCGGGACTTATTTTATTATCCGTCCCGCTGCGGACACTACTTTTGCGATCACACGTATTCGTTTAATCATCAGGACAAAATTGCACAGCAGAGCGATCACAACAATCACATCATGCTGTTTCTCATACAAAACGGCGCACTGGAGCTGAAAATTGACGGCTGGGACATGCTCGCCACGCGCGGACAATTTGTGCTGTTTGACTGCCGCCACCCATACCAGTATCAGGCCTCGGACGGGTTTGAATTTATCTGGCTGCTGTTCAACGGACTGAATTCGTCCTCTTTTTATCAGCGCATCATCCGCTCACACGGCGGACACCATGTATTTTCGACTGCCTCGCTGCCGGAAATCTTACAGCTTTTAGATTCTCTGCTGAGCAGCTGCGCATCTGGGGAGCGCATGAGTGAAGCTGCCTGTTCGCAGCTGCTGCACCGCATGCTGTGCCTGCTTCTTTTGACGGAGAACCCGCCGGAAAAGGCGGAGACCAACCGCATCGCGCTTGCCATTCGCTACATGAACACGCATCTGTTTGAGCCAATCAATGTTGCCGCCGTTGCGGAATCCGTCAATTGGAGCCAGTCGCATTTTTCCCGCGAGTTCAAAGCGCACACCGGCTATTCTCCATATGAATACATTATTCTGCGCCGCATTGACAAGGCCAAACACATGCTGACCTCAACGCAGATGACCGTCAAGCAAATTGCCTACCACACTGGCTACAACAGCGAGGAAAACTTCATTCACAGCTTTCAGAAAAACGTCGGGTTGTCTCCGAGTTTATTTCGAAAGTATCCGATATAAAACATGCCGCAGAGCACACAGCTCTGCGGCATTTGTGGTTTACTTGTAAAAATCCGGACGCGGACCGACTGCAATCGGCTCAATCTGTCCTTCATTCTGCTGTGCGCGCAGCAGCGCATCCGCCGTGACATTGGCAATCACGCCGTCCCATGCATTCGGGCCGGTCAGCTCACCGGCACGCACGGCGTCAATCCACTGCTGAATCTCCAAATCATAGGCGCGCATCCAATGGTTTTTCCAGTTTTCATCCAGCGGAATCGTCTGACCGCCGGATCTGCGCAGCAGCGGACGCGGCGGCTTCGGCAGGTCAATGACACCGTTTTCACAAACAATCTGACAGCTGATATCATAGCCAAACTGACAGTTGAGGAACACCTCAATCGTCGCAATCACACCGGACTTACAGCGAATGTGCATGATCTGCGGGTCCTTCAGCTCGGGATTTTTATTGCCGGTCTGGCGCGGGAACATCACCTGTGCGCTCTCATAGCGTTCATTGAGCAGCCAATGAATGACGTCAATCTCATGAATCGCCGCATCGTAAACCGCCATTTCCGTGGTAAATCCGTCATCCACTTCCGGAAACCAGTGCGAGCAGCGCAGATACAGCGGCGCGCCAAATTCGCCGGAGTCCAGCAAGTCTTTGACCTGTGTATACGACTCATCAAATCGACGCATAAAGCCGACCTGAATCAGCTTTTTTCCCATCTCCATCTCGATTTCCGCCAGCTCCAGAGAATCCTCTGCCGTTGTCGTCAGCGGCTTTTCGCAGAAAATCGGCTTGCCTGCTTCCAGCGCCTGAATCACCGTTTCCTTGTGTGCAAATGCCGGCGTGGTGCAAATGATTGCATCGACATCCGGATCATTGACCAAATCCGCACTGTTGCTATACACCGTTGCGCCCAACGGATCACCCACCTGATGGGCACCCTCCACATAAAGATCCGATACAGCAACGACCTTGCCGCCGGCAAGTCTGTTGGTAATTCGGTTAATATGTTCGCGTCCAATGGCACCGCATCCGACGACGCCAATTCTT
>JABLTS010131614.1_pt1 | contig 14038 bp, 9 predicted proteins | sample 7160081 | NCBI WGS metagenome assembly JABLTS01 (sample SAMN14651231, study PRJNA627086) | human gut metagenome | isolation source: feces | host: Homo sapiens | reverse complement strand
ATTGAAACATCAAGAATAGATACATCTTCCAATTGATAAAAATCAAACATTCTTGAAAGATACCATCTATACATGTGAATGGTATTTGATGAAAGATTTCTATATTCCATCATAAAAGTAAATTTGTTTAAAGCTTCATCTTTATTCATAACAACACATCCTTTCAAAAAATAAAGACAAAACTATGATAGAATAAGAAACAGGAGAAGAACTAGGCTATATTAAAAAAAGCCCACACTCGCCAGAGTGTGTTAGTTCAATTCTAATATGAGAGAAGTTCAAGCCAACAAAAATATTATTGCAAATAGAAGACGTGCTTTAGATACCATATTAAAACTAAATACTACACATGGTTACTCTTCAAATATGTTAATACAACATAATTTTAACAAGAACACAGTTCCTCCTATATGGGGAGTTATTCATACACTATCATTGGGAGATGTATTAGCTTTATATAACATGCTAAAAATACAAGATAGATTAAGTTTTTGTCAAGCAATCTATAAAAAGCACAATGTATCGTATAGAGAAATTAATGCATTATCATCAAATATTAATTTTATAAGAAAAATACGAAATAATATTAACCACTATGAGCCATTAATACCCGTATTATTAAAGTATCAAGATGAAGGGAAAGAAGAAGCAATATTTAAAATTTTAGACCTTCTAAAAGATTTGTATTATTCTGGAAACATTCATTCAATTAATGTCGTTCGTCGTGTAAAATTTCAAAAATTATCAAAATGTGATTACAACAAAAAACAAGTAGTATATTTAAATAAGATTTTAAGAAACATATAAAAATCGATGGAATACAAACTATCGATTTTTCTTATATATTTACCCAAACCAACCATTATCAGAAAAAATAAAAAATGACAAAACAAAAAGGCCCCTCCGTTTCAGGTGGACCAGTTCTAGCGTACTAGGTACGCCACTTACAAGATTAATATACCGTATTTTTTTTAAAAGTCAAGTAAGCTAATAGTAGATTAGTGATTACGCATGAAATAATCTTCAAATTTTAGTGATTTAAGATTATTTATATTTTTATGCACTTTAATAGTGTGCTCGTGTACACTATTATTATGAAAAGATATGTTACTTATCCTGACCAGATTGAAAAGTTCCGTTCTCCTGCTCATACAATCAAAAAACGAAACAAGATTATAGTCTCTATTCGTGTACTTCTAAATATGCGCCTTGTGGTAAATCTAATTGTGTCCGAGCCCAATATCAGCTATAAACCGTTTTGAGGTATATACCACCCTTTAAATCTTGGAGAGCAAATTCACCTAACCCCATACAAATTAAATACACCAAGATCACCTAGATAAGATTCTACTTTATATGTTTCAATAAACAATTTGATTGTTAATAAAAATTTAGTTATTCATGTCATTTTTGATTTAGAAATCGTCTTTCCATATAATCCTTTAATTCCCTTTTATCTTGATCATCTTGGTCCAAACATAATTGGTCATATATATCTAAAGCTATTTCATACAACTCTTTTTCAACTTTTGATACCCTGCGCACACCTTCATCAACTTTATCAAAGCTAATATCAAACAATTTAAGAAACAACGTGAATACAAAAACCGAAAGAATAGTTTCAAGTTTAGGGTCATCTACACCCGCATAAATATATACAACCATTCGAAACATAATAAATGTCAAAATTAAACGTATAATCGCTACTTTATAAGTCATATACAGTTGTCTTGCGTTAAACTTAATTGTTCTATATAGGTTCACATTTTTAATATGCTTTTCATCAGAATATTCTATACTTTTGCATAAAAATAAAGCACGATTTAGTTTCATTAAATATAAATCATTTTTATTACTACTATCATTTATTTTTCTATCGCTTGAATGTACATTCTCTTCATTTTTCAATTTGCTGTTCTTATGTATTTTTATACCCAGTTCTTCAAGTTCCTCATAAGTTACCTGCTTTTCATCATTTTTAGACGCTTTAGCATCTAAAAAATATTTAAAAACTATTTTAATTAATAATATAGATAGTACAATAACATGCAAAACAATTTGCCAAAAACTTAAATCACCTTTGGATACAAATATTCTAAGAATAAAACCACATATAAAAAGGAATAATGCCCAACTATTAGAATATGCTTCTAAAAATTTTTCTTTAAAATCATTCTTATTGTATTCTAAATTAGTTGTATTAGATATATTACTAAAAAGCAAACAAGATGCAACAAATTGCATAGATTAAGCAAAAATATAACCAACCTCATTTAAATTAATTAACTTAAAAATCATAATTATAGAACTCTTCTTTTTTACCTGTCATTTACACCTCACAACAATTCTATTTTGACTATCCAAAGTACAAGTCACTAACGTAAGTGGCCATTTACCATTGGTTACTTCTGCTACACTTTCTGGACTCACTACATCCATTGCGTCAACACTATATTTAAAACAATTTCCTGAAGCATCTGTAAAAATAACAGCATCCCCACTCTTTAATGTATTTAACCTACCAAAATGAAACCAATAATTATGCGCTATAATTACCATATTACTTTTATAAACACTACCATAATATCGGCAAGGAAGTTGTTTCATATTTTCATCACTACATGTACTTGTAACACAAAGATTCAAATCTAAACCAGGAATTTCTAAAGTACCAATACAAGAAATTCCATCCACATCCACTTCCGACATATCCATATCTGGATTTAATACATAATCCGGTACAGTACCAACACTTGTCTTTTCAACATGATACGCATTCATCTTTTGTTTAGAAACAAAATAAGATCGATACGAATCATATACATTATATGCACATAAAGAAATGGAACACACAACACAAAAGATTCCAATCCAAGAAATATACCGATACAATCTATTCTTCATTTTTCAAATGGCGTCCTAAGCCAAACAACACAAGACCCACAAATAATAATACGGGAACTGGCCACCACAATTGACCAGAATTTGGAAGTACTTCATCTTTCTTTTCAACCTTATCCGTAAAATTACCCGTATTCGTCAAAACAATCGTATCCTTTTCACGAGTACAACTCTCCTTATAGCCAGAAGGAACACTCGTTTCCATGACACGATATGTATATAAAGTAGAAAGATTATTCCAAGTAGTTGACCATTGATTATCTGAATTTAATATCACTTTATCCACCACTATACCATCCGATCTTAATAAACAAACTTCAATCGATTTAGGACGAGACTTCTTATTATCCTTCTTCCAAACCTTTAATACATGAATACGACTAGGCTTATCACTCATTTCATATTTTAAATCCACACTCAAATCCCCACTTAAAGAAACTAAGGATACTTGTGGCATATAAAATACACCATCCTGAAAAACTTCTTTTCCAACCACTAAATAAATACCGGATTCTAGACCAGAAAAACTAGCCTTATACGAACTGTCAGAGGAATTAGAAGCATCTGCTTCTATTCCATCCATTAAAATACGATTCTCTAATGCATTGGCAGCCCCTTGTACATCTTGTTTTAAATCAATGGAATAATGAGAAAATGCATCAACTAAATTATAATTCTCATCCGCCACACGATATAAAGAAACATTCATATTTGATATTGGACAATTAACATCCAAATTCATGAAATCAGAATCCGCAAATAGAGTCATAGGTAGAAAACAACATAATAAAGATAGAAATACAAAATATAATATTCTTTTCATTACCTACACTCCCTTCTTTCGAATTCGATATACAACATAACCAATCCCATATAGAATCAAACCAATAATACTAGCCACAACCAAAGGATTCACCCTTGCGGCATCGACCGTTAAATTCTTTTCATCCAACACATTCTCTACGCGATGGCCACGAACTAATAATCGATGTGTATTAATACCATAAGGCGTACAAGTAAATAAAGTACACAAATCTTTACCTTCTTCAATTTCTAATAAACCATAATCATTCGGCTCAACAATTGCGATATTATCTACCTGATACGCAAGAACCCGATCATATACATGAAGATAAAATACATCTCCCTTTTTCATACGATCCAATTCCGTAAATAACTTCGCACTCGGAAGACCTCTATGACTAGATAGAACACAATGCGTACCACTACCTCCAACAGGAAGACTCGAACCTTCTAAATGACCAACACCCACCTGCAATACAGACTCATCTACCGTATGATAAATCGCAAGCTTTACACCAATCTTAGGAATCGTGATATACCCCATCATACCCGTACCATCCGCATTTAATAGACTCTTATATTCACTAAGCTCAGAATCACTTGGAGTAAAACGCCCACCATTACTTACTAATCTAGAATTATATTCAACAGCCCGATCAATCTCAGCCTGTTTATCCTGTTTTGTTAACTTAGCCATAGTATCCGAATAATTTGCGACAACACGACTTTGATGCAAAGAATTCCAATAATTACTTACCGTAGGATACAACAATAAGGACAAGCCTGTAATAAAAACAAGTATCGCAATTATAGTTGACATATGTTTTCTCATCTTACAACCCTCTCCCTATTGTTGTATAGAAGGGGAAAACAATATTCCCCCCATACAACATAATTTAATCAATAAATCAATTATTTAGCTTTCGCTCTTTTCTTGTTAGCCAATACAATACCTGATCCTAGTACAAGTGCAGCACCAATCAAGTAGATTAGTGTTGTACCCATACCACCAGTAGATGGTAGTAAGCTACCTTTGTTGTTTAGAACTTCAACAGTATTTTTAACATTTACTCCTTCTCCAACATTAATTACTTGTCCCTTAATTGTAACTTTTATAGGTGCATCCAACTTATTATAACCAGATAAAGCTTTTGTTTCTGTTAGATAATATTCACCATTTAATCCATTTAATTTAAAACGCCCAGATTCAGGAGTTGTTATTACCGTAGTAGAACCTGTTGTGCTTTGAGGAACTAAAGTGTAAACATCTATACTATTTTCTGAAGCATCTGTCACCGAAGTCTCCTTTTTAAAACTTAATAAATTATTTCCTGCTGTGTCAGTGCTTAATTTAAACTCAACACCACCAAGCCCTTTTTGTGATCCATCATCCAATTTTGTATATTTAAACACCGGCATAGAAAAAGTATAAATTATTACTTCGCTTTCATTTGATTTATTTTTATGTCCATATGTAAGATAAGATTTGTTCGCATTACCTGTATTTTCCGGATTACTTAAATCCAAAATGTTAGCATTTTCTTTTAAATGCCCAGTATAAGTTACTACTACGTTATCGTTTTCATTTAACATGTTCCTGAAATCAATATCAAATGTACATCCATCACTTGGATTTTTATCAAGATTATATTCATTTTCCAATTTGTCTACACCGTTAACCTGAACTTTAATAGAATTAGAATCAACCGATATACCATCATCTGCTATATCATGTAATACATAATTTTCTACACCTTTTGTTGCAGTAAAGCCGATTTGGAAATCAATTTTTTTTGAAATTTCTGCATATAGAGCATTGCTTTTATACTGTGTATCTCTATCAAGCTTTGCTTTCTTTTCAACTGTTGGAGCTTCATTCTTCTCAGTGATAGTAATTTGATCATCAGTAGTAGTTAATCCACATAATGCTCCTGAACTTGAATCTACTAAATAATAACCTAATCCTAAATGATCAAAAGTGACACTATCACCCGTTGCAGTCTTTTTATCTGTTGCTGTAATACCATTTGCAGGATTTTTTGCATATTCTAACGCTTTTTTTGTGAATTCTTGCATTCTTGTTTCATTCTCAGTACCTTCACCAATCCATTTAGTTACATATCCATTTTCTGTAGCAACATATGTATTTTTAATATCCCCTTGTTCAAAAAAGTTCACCCATTTTGAATCTATTTTATATGAATATATATTATTTTTTTTATCATAACTTTCTAATGTTAATAACTTGTAAATTTTATATTCTGCCTTATCCACAGCTTGATTAATTATAATCTTTCCAGTTCCTGTTGTTTCTTCTGCGTTAACATTACTACTCAACGTGAATACCATCATGAACGCAAACATAATGGCCGCAATCTTTTTAATTAGTTTCATCTCTTTCTCCTTTTTTCTTTTCTATTGTTTTTATTTATATTTGACAGGCATATTAAACTTGCAACCACCAACGTTGCTCCTAATAACCTGTAAATCAGGGTTCCCATACTACCTGTTGAAGGTAATATCTTTGTACGGCTCTTGTTTGTAACAGTAACCGTATCACCATTTTTGGCACTACTTTTAGCAGTTCCATTATTTTCATAAACCACTTGATAATTCATAGTGTTTATTGTTACTTCTTTTGATGTATCAGTAATTGGTTTATTTTGATCATCTAGTTCATAAACATAATATGTTTTATCTAAATCTAGATTTTTAAACTTAACTGATTTATCTGGTGTATCACTAGCACTATAAGTAATCGGTTGTGTCTGTAGCCATTTATTTTGATCGTCATACAATCCAAATCTATATGTTCCACTAACAGGCTTGGTTGATTTTCCTGCTGCATCATTAATAAACTTTTTGACTACAGTAATTTCACCCTTATGGTTTCTTACCTGTAAATTAAAGTTTTCTTCCTGATAACTCACTTCTAAATTTATATTCTTTAGATATTGTTTTACAGTGTCCACATAACTCTCATTACCTTTTTTTACATCCAAAATATAGATTGGTTCATCATCCAGAACATAACCATCTGGTGCTTTTGTTTCCGTTATTCTGTAAAGCGTATCATATTGTAAATTCTGGGCAATGGTTCCATCATTACCTGTAGTTGGGGTTGAAATTTCTGATGTAGTCATTTTTCCATATTCATCAAATGTACACTTTTCTATTTTAAAAGTTGCACCATTTAATACTTTATCTATATCATTCTCATCTTGTTTTGTAAGCTTAAAGTTTACTACAGATGAAGCACCAATTGTTCCACTTACATTGTAGCTATAACTTTTTTGTACAGTTTTACCACCATTTTCAGAATAACCTTTCCAATATGCTGTATTTGCGATATTCACAGAGTCCCCTGGCTTCGCATTTACAGTCGCTGTATATGTGATTTTGATTGGAATATTATTTGGAATCTTAATTTCTAAAATATTATTTTGATATGACTTTTTACAATTCGTTAATTCTTCATTATTACTATTAAATACTTTAACCGAAGTTGTATCCAATTTAAGATTATCACCCAACTTATCCACAAGCGTTAATTCACCATTATCATTTGTAGGTAGTGTTTGACTAAGCTGATTCGTATTGATTTCAAAATCAAGTTTTTGTCCATTCTTATTTACTAATTTCTTATCAATATTCTTATCCGTATCATCCAATTGAACAGGTACTTTACTTGATGATGTGGCTATATCTTTACCATTCTTTTGTAGTGTAACCTTATTTGTAAAATCACTAGGACGAGCACCTAATAATACTTGTGGATCTGTGATTCTACAAACAACTTGTACATCCACTGAATTATTATCTCTTATACTCTTCGAAACAAACTCACCCAGTCGAATCATAGTTTGTTTTTTATCTTTACTTACATAATAAATTGTATGTTCAGAATTCCCATTATCATTTGTCGAATTATTTTCTCTGAATTCCCAACCACTACCAGGATTGTCTATTGTCTTTGATTTAACTTGTGAAGCATCATACTCATCCCCATGCCATTTAACTCGCATATACGAAAATTCCATGCCATTCGGAATATCATCTATTACGTCATAAGCTCCACTTAATTGTCCATCATAGTTCACTTTAAAAGCCCATGATATAAATACGCCTTTACTATTTTCTAGTAACTTAGTATCAATCTTGCTAGGGTCTGCATCTCCATTTCCTTTTTTATCGGCACCTATTTGAAGTGTTGTAACTTTTGTACCATCATATTTAAAGACTTGTCCTAATTCCTTTAAAACTTTTGGAGATGTATATAAAGTCTTTTCAGCAGGTATTTCAGAAACATATTCACCATCTTCTTTAATATAAATACTATTTTTATATGTCTTTGTATCACGATTATTTGTTGGTGATGGCAATTCAGAAGGTTCGGATTTTATAATCATATAAACCTTTTCATTACCCAGCTGAATATCATCCTTAGCTGTTAATAATAATTCATTTGTACCATTCAATTGAGATGTAAACTTGCCATCTATAGAAGTTAAACCACTATTGTTTTTTAAATCCTCTATATCTTTATAATCTGAAATGTTCTTCCCTCTTTAAGCGTACCTTTATAGATACCTACCAAAGAACCTTCCCGTAAAATTGAATTCGTTATTCCATCACCTGTTTTTATCAAATCACGGAATACCATATCCTTATTAATTTGACTACCACCAATATCAACTACCCAATAAAGCTCACCATTCGTCCAAGTATTCGAATCCGTGTTTGGTTCTTTATAGTACCAAGATTGTTTATTGACATTTAAATTTAAATTTCCCTTGATTGTTAATGTTGTCTCTTTAGAAACATCTTCTTGCTTAAATTTAAATTCTCCAGTTCCTTTTTTAACAACACCCTCAAGAGTAAATTTATTCTTTACCTTTGTCTCTGTAAAAGTACTTAAATCATCTGGCCTTGCATAATACGTAAAACGATACGCATAATTTTTATCAGTCCAACCCAAATCAGAAGGTTTTAAGCTAAATGATTGTTGACCATTTATCTTTACCCACTTTGTATCTACTGGTTTATAATGTGAATTTAATGTATATGTATCGTTTTTCTCTTTATTTAAATCACTTGAAATGGATTCTGCTTCTAAAGCCTCCACCTTCATATACCCAACATACTTCATATGATTAGAAGTTAAAGTATCTGTCATTGTTACTTCGTTAACATTAAAATCATTCAATGTCTTATTTGTTTCAACCGTATATTTATAACTTCCCTCAGGAATAGTAAAAATAGTATTCGAAGTTGAATCTTTTTCAATTCCTTTATTTCCATAGATAAATCTATCTTCAGTCATTGTCTCTGTTAGAGATGATGTTGTTGCGGTTTTTTCTACCTGTTTTCCATTCCATTCATACGTTTTAATATTAGAGATAGAATTCCAAGCCTCAAATCCACCCGCAAATTTAGATTGTTCATCCACATTATCCGCATGAGCAATAAAACGATTAAACGTATGTAGAGTATCCGTATGCATCTGCGCAAAGGCTTCAGGTTTCACAATAACGTTATATGTAATATAACAACTGTCACCTGGACTTAAATTAATTGGATTATTCTTGTTTCCAGATAGTACAAAACTTCTAAAATTATCATTTTCACTCCATTCTTTAAAATTTGTATTATCAGTTGACCACTTTATATTGTATTGTGAAGAATCAACAGGCTTATTATTATTCATATATAATTTGAATGAATTTCGGTCAAAATGAATATATTGTAATAAATCAGCATCTATCTCTGTGTTCATATCATGTTTTAAATAATCATAAAATTGAAAATTCTTAATCGTATAATTACTCGTAGCTTCATGAATTGAAATAAAAGACTTAAATGGAATTGTATATGAACCATCCGAATTCCTAGTTATATTTCCATTTACTGTTTTTGTGAATTGATTACTATAATCTATTTTAGGAGTAAATTCAGCATTACGATTTTTATCATCTCCTTTTTTCTCATAAATATCTTTAGAACCTTTTGAATATAAAGATGCACTATTATCTATTGGTTTATCTTTTAAACTTTCTTTGTCATTAAGCTTCACATAATAAGTAAGCATACGACTTTCATTTGGACCCATATTTCCGATATTCCAAACAATACAAGGATTTTTGATTTCACTTGCACCCGGCTTAGGAATTTTTGTTGTAGCATCTGGAATATCCGCTTTATAAATTTTTCCATGACTTGCCTCAATTGGCATTTCAAACGGATCTTTTTTATTATCCTCACTAGTTAATGTAGTTTCTGTCGAACTAATATTCCCTGCATAGCTTACCAAGTTGGCATTTGAAGTAAACTTATCAACAACATACAAATCTTTACAACCATCCTTACCAGCTGTTACTGTCACCGTATAAGTTAAATAATTGTTTACTTTGTCTACATTGGATATTTCTTTTTTCATATCTACACTACCAAATTTTTCTATACAATCTGGACCATAATTTAAAGTAACTGTATTATTTCCAACAGTCAGTGTTGCCGTTCCATTACTCTTATTTACTTCAGTTAAATTAATTTGTCCCTTCACATAGAAAGAACCATATAGTAAGTTACTTTCTTTATCTACTAACTCTTTTAGATAAGTTTGATTTAAAGTAATCTTCACTCTATTATTCTCAATTTCAATCTTTCCTATTTTCTCTTTTCCAGCTAAAAGATTGCCATTTCCAGCCTTTTCAAAATCTCTCATAAAATCAGGAAGACTGTATACAAGTATACCATTATGTTGCTCTAATAAGTTTTTTGTATCAATCTTGTCAAATTCAACTTTCAAATAAAGTTCTGTACTATTTGGTTTGGCATCTCCCTTATCCAAATTTTGCCATTTGTCATCCGCATCTTTGTAATACATAAAAACGGATGTAATCTTATCTTTATTTGCTTCTGAACTTAAATCAAACGGTTCTGTTGTAGTTTCTGTTGTAGTTTCTGTAGTTGTTGTCTCTTCTTCACTTTCTTGTGATACTTGTTCATTATTTATTGTTTCTGGCTCATCCTTGACAACTACACTTTCCTCTTGTTCATGAACGTCTTCTTGTTTATAACAATCATCTGTATGCGTATGCTCTTCCTTTTCGCAAATCAATACATTGTTTTCATCATAACACTCTGCAGTATGTGTATGCTCTTCCTTATCACAAGCTAATGTTTGAGCTGGTAAAGATAATGCATAGACCGTACAAACAACCACAATGCAAGAAAGTGCTATCATGATCCTTTTCCATTTTCTTAAGCGCGCTTTGTCTTTTAATAAACGCCTTAAATACTCTTGCACAATCACACCTACTTTCTGTTACTTTACAATTCCAATTTTATTTAAAGGCCAAACTGAAAATAAGACTTTACCCTCAATTTGTTCTTTTGAAATATCCCCTATTGCAGCACTTCTAGAATCTATTGAACTCTCGCGGTTATCTCCCATACAAAACCAACGAGACTCTTCTACTTGATGCGGATAATCAATGTCTGTATTTCCTAATGACTCACTATCCAAATACGTTTCATGAATAGCTTTACCATCCACAGACACCTTTCCATTCACATCTATATCTACCTTTTGACCAGGACCTGCGATTACTCGCTTTACCAACAACTTATTGCCCTGCCAAAATGCTACAACATCTCCCGACTTTAATCTCTTTGTCTTTATAGATACTACAATCTGCCCATTTTCTAAAGTCGGATCCATGCTCGAACCATAAATCTTTAATACAGGCATCCACAGTGTTGCGACCAACACAGAAATGGCAGCCACAACAACGAGTACACTCAAAGTCTTACGTAAATGCTTAAAATACTTTTCTCTCTCTTTTAAACGACCAAGCTCTTCTTTAACCTCAACATTTGATACAAGATCACTTTCTGTTTGCATCTTATCAATGAGGTCAATCAACTCTTTTCGCTTTAAATGTCTTAAATCCTTTTTCTCCATATCCCTATCTACACATTAAGATTATGTTAAGATAAACATACATCATCTTATGTTAATTGGTTGATATATTCATTTTCCCTTTATCTTAAGCTAATCTAACCTTTCTGTTATAAACAATCTAACAAGAACGCATTTCTGTTCATATAATATACTCTTTCCTGTAAGTGTTTTCAAACAACTTTTTATAACTTTTGTTCACTGGTTAGTTAGTTTAACACTTTAATATATGTTATTTTCCTTTATTTATCACATATTTTAACTTTTTGGTTATATACATTCATTTCTCCTTTATATAAAGTCCATTAAAAAGTACAAATCGCATTGTTAATTTGTACAAACTCATTATTTACTTCAATTAATTCTTTATTTATAACCAAAGATAGTTTGTCTTAATAATTTCTTAACATTAAAAAAGGATAGTTTCACACTACCCTACTTTGTGAATTGCTTTAAATAGTCCATATCTAAAACAATAATTCGATTGTTTTTAACTTGAATGATATGCTTTTCTTTTAAACCACGAATCACTCGATTCACACTATTACGTGTTGTAATCCCACAAAAATTCGCAATATCCTCATTTGTGACCTGCAAATCAATAAATATACCCTTTTGTGTTTGAATGCCAAATAAACTCGCTAAACGATATAACCAAGAACATACTGCACCTGCCTTTGAATTCATGATCATCACTTGTTCTCTTGTGATAGCTAGTTTTAATCGATTGCGATAGTATGTATTTACATAATTTTGAAGATTCGCATCTTCATTAACTCGCTTATAGAATTTTTCTTTTGAAATACAATAAAACTCTGCTTGTTCACTTTCAATACGAATCTTTGGAAGGCAATCTCTAAATTGTGTCAAACAATCACAATACAAACTCACCACATCCGGACCTTGTAAATAAGTAATATTGAATTCACGCTCATCTTGCATGATCAAACTCACTTTAACAATACCTTTCTTTAAAACATACATATTACTATCATTCAAATCTAAACATGTATGTCGATCTTTTATAAGTATAGAAACCTTCTCTTTTTCTAAACATTGTATGACACCATCACAACACATATTACTCACTCCTGTTATCATTTTCATTGTATCATATTGTGGAGCATATATTATATCTTTGTCCATATAAACATATAGTGATATACTAATGATTGCTGGATTACTTTTAATTTGCATATCCAGTTTCCTATTTAAGTTGAACTAAGTCTCCACAAACTTATGTTCAACTTTTTTTTTATAATTAAAGCGGACATTTTAACTGCCCGCTTTTTGTTTTAAAATCTCTATAATTTGACTTTGAAGCTTATCCATATCGATTGGCTTAGAAATATATCCATTCATTCCCGCTTTAAGTGCCTGCTTTTTATCTTCATCAAACGCATTCGCACTCATCGCAATAATTGGAATCGTATTCTTTTCTGGAATCGACCTGATTTTTTGTGTAGCTAAATACCCATTCATATTTGGCATTTGAATATCCATTAAAATAAAGTCATACGTACCAATCGGTTTTTGAATCACTTTACCAACACACTCCAAGCCATCCCTTGCCAAATCAACATGTAAGCCACAATCCTCTAATATAATCTTCGCAAATTCTGCATTCAATTCATTATCTTCTGCTAGTAATACATGTTTACCTTCTAAAGAATGCTTAGAAACTACAAGATCCTCTTGTTTCACTTTATCTTTTTCTTCATTTCCAAGCTTATGATCGATTGTAATTGTAAAAGTACTGCCCTTACCAAGCTTACTTTCAACATCAATCGTACCACCCATCATATCTACTAGTTTTTTTACAATAGGCATACCAAGACCTGTACCAATAATGTCACCTGTTGCTTCACGTGTAAATGCATCAAACAGAGTTGGAATAAAACTCTCACTCATTCCAATACCCGTATCTATAATTTGAACTTGATATGTACCATAACCCTCTTTTGAACACTCAAATTCCTTTATATCCACTGTGACATGACCACCATTTGGTGTATATTTAATGGCATTGCCAATCAAATTCACCAAGATTTCCTTCACCTTCGTACTATCACACAATACTTGTTTATGTTTTATATCCATTTTTGTATCTAATACAATCTCTTTTTCTTTGGCCATAGCACCAAAGACATTCGATACTTCTTCAACCATATCTACAATGGACTCACTACTTTGGGCTAACACAATTTTACCACTTTCAATACGAGCCATATTCAATACATCATTAATAATGGAAAGTAATAAATTACCCGACTGATCGATCTTCTTTTGATAATCCACCAAAACAGGATCTGAAAGCTTTTTTTTCATCAATTGATTATATCCAAGAATTACATTCATAGGCGTACGAAT
>JABLTS010038422.1_pt1 | contig 14063 bp, 10 predicted proteins | sample 7160081 | NCBI WGS metagenome assembly JABLTS01 (sample SAMN14651231, study PRJNA627086) | human gut metagenome | isolation source: feces | host: Homo sapiens | reverse complement strand
GGCCTCGCGTGCGGCGGCGTGCGTAGTGATGTCGACGTCTTCGCCTCGCAGCAGGCGTTCGCGCATGGCTTGGATGCTCGTGCGCACCGCATCGGTTATGGCGGTTTCGGGAACGCATGTGCGAATGGCGTCGCTCAATTCGACGAGTCCTACGACTTCGTCGACTTTGGGCAGCGCACGCATGCGCTCATTGAGACTCTTTTCGGTTGCCATAATTCTCCTTTGCGGCATATATGACAAAGTTCTTATAGGCGAACATTATTCCACTACGTGAATGTGCCCCGATTCGCCCTCTATCACGCGGCCAATTTTTGCGGGCGTGCGGCCGCAGCGTGCCGCGAACTCCTCTTCGAAAGTTGCGGCCGCTTCGGACGGTATGGCGCAGAGCATGCCGCCCGACGTTTGCGGGTCGCATAGCACGGCAGTGGCGTCTTCGCCCATTTGATTGTCGGGCACGTGCAAAAACGGCTGCGCAAAATCTTCCACCGAAAACGAACGCGCCGGGCGGCACCATTGGCGCGCAAGATCGACGGTTTCCGCAAATGTTGGCACGCCGCTCCAGTTGATGCTCGCGGCGCACGCGCTTGCAGAGAGCATTTCGTGCAGGTGGCCTGCAAGGCCGAAGCCGGTTACGTCGGTCGCGGCATGCACGCCGGCGACGACCATCGCCTCGCCTGCAGCGCGGTTGAGCTCGGCCATCGATTCGACGACTGGCGAGAACGCGGCATCGTCCAGAATGCCGACCTTGCGCCCCGCGCTCGCGATACCCGTGCCGAGCGGCTTGGTGAGGTACAGGGTATCGCCCGGCTTTGCGCCTTCGTTTCGCACGAGCGCATCGGGGGCGACGGTGCCGAAAACGCACAAGCCGTATTTCGGTTCCTCGTCGTCGATGGAATGGCCGCCCATAATAACGGCGCCCGCCTCGATGACTTTTTCGAGGCCTCCGCGCAGCATATCGCGCGGCACGTATTCGGGCAGGGTCGAATCCATGGCGACCACGTTGAGCGCCACATTGGGCACGCCGCCCATGGCAAAAACGTCGGAAAGCGCGTTGGCGGCGGCGATTCGTCCGAAGTCGTAGGGCTCATCGACGATAGGCGTAAGGAAATCAATCGTCAAAATGCCCGCGATGTTCGGCGCGATTCGCCATACGGCAGCGTCGTCGGCCGTGTCGAAGCCGAGCATGGCTTCGGGCGGCATCGTCTGCGCAATGGAGATGTCTTTCAAAATGCGTTCGAGGTCTCCCGGACCCCACTTTGCCGCTCAACCGCCACGTGAGGTGAGCTCGGTCAAACGAATGCGTTCTTTGTCGTTCACGATGCCTCCCGTCGCGTGGTTTCAATGGCTCCATCATAGCGCACTCGCGTGTGGGCGGAGCCTTTTGGACGTAGCAGAGACCGTCGACTTAGCGTTTGAGGGAAGAGTTTCAGCGGCATGATTTCCCTTTAAGAAGGGTGGGAATGCATCGGGAATGGGCGGCATCGAGAAGCGCAAGAAAACAGCTAAGCTCAGCGCGGCGATCGCTCTTTGAGTGCTGACGGTTTTGTTCAAGGCCTCCTTCATTGAAGGGGGCCTTTTGCATGTGGTCGTGCGGATGTCGTTTGCATGCTCGTTCGTAAATCGTCTTTCGCCGTCCTTTTGCTATGCTGTGGCCATGATTACTTCACTGAAACACACCTGCGCCGGTATGGCGCGACCTATGGAGCTGCTGGCGCCCGCGGGCGGCATGGAACAGTTGGAATGCGCCGTCCATTTCGGCGCCGACGCCGTATATTTGGCGGGTAAACGTTTTGGCATGCGCCGCCGCGCTTCGAACTTCGATGATGCGGGCATCGCCTCTGCCGTGAAATTCGCTCACGAGCATGGGGTGAAGGTTTTTGTGACGGCGAATACGCTTATGAAAGATGGTGACGTGGCGGCTTTGCCAGATTTCTTCGCCATGCTGCAAAATGCCGGCGTGGATGCGGCCATCGTGAGCGACATGGGTGCGCTTTCCGTATGCAAGCGTACGGCGCCAAAGCTCGAGTTGCATCTTTCAACCCAGGCATCGTGCATGAATGCCGAAGCTGCGAAGGCATATTACGATTTAGGCGTGAGCCGCGTTGTTGTGGCGCGTGAAATGAGCCTTTCCGATATCGCTCGTATGCGCGAAAGCATTCCCGACGATTTGGAAATCGAAGCGTTCGTGCATGGCGCCATGTGCATGGCCTATTCGGGTCGATGCCTTATGAGCGATTACATGGTGAGCCCCTCGCGCGGCGCGAACAATGGACACTGTGCGCAGCCGTGCCGCTGGAAGTACACGGTTGTGGAAGAAACGCGTCCGGGCGAGCCTTTCTCGGTTATCGAGGAAGACGGCGGCAGCTTCATCATGAGCTCTACGGACATGAACATGCTTTCCCATGTGCGCGAGCTTTCCGAAGCGGGTGTCGACAGCGTTAAGATTGAGGGCCGCGCGAAAGGCGCCTATTATGTGGCATCGGCCGTGAACGCGTATCGCCATGTGCTCGATGGGGAGCCTGCCGATGCGTGGCAGGCTGAGCTCGAAACTACGAGCCACCGTCCGTATTCGACGGGCTTTTACTTCGGCACCCCTGGTCAAAACCAGGGCGTGAAGGAATATGCGCGCGATTACCAAATGGTCGCTCGCGTAGTTTCGTGCGGGAAGAACGCGCCCTCGTTGGCGGCGGATGAGGGCGCGGGCGGCGCCTCGCTTTCTTTTCCGCAGCCCGTTGCCGCCGACCAGGCAGTCGTAACGGATCCGGCGGTTGCTGCCGGGGTTGTTGCGAGCGATCAGCTCGCCGCCGCCAGTCGGGCTGGAGCTTCCAGTTGCCACGCTGCCGAGATTCAGCCGTGGCCCGAGGTCGGAATCGCTGCGCGTCGCCAGGCAATCGCGTCGGACCCCTATGCGGAAAAGAAGGGTTGCGTGAGCCTCTCGTTTATCGATGAGCTGGCTGCATCGCCCGCGCAGGCACATCGGGCGGTCGTGATGTGTCGCAATCGTTTCTTCGAAGGCGAAACCCTTGAGGTGCTCTCGCCTGGGCGCGGCGTGTTCACGATTCAGCCTACGCGTTTGGTATGGCACGCCGCCGACGACGCGAGCCCCGACGATGTGGAGCGTCGCCGCGAGGGCGTTCTTGCCGGCGCCGATCCGCGCGTTGTGGGCGGCACGCTGTGCGCTGTTAATGTGGCAAATCGAACGATGGAGACGTATTCGTTCGATTGTGGGGAAGAGCTGCGCGCGGGCGATATTCTTCGCGTGTTGCGAACCGACCAGTGTGAAGGCCGAACCATCGAATAATGCATGAAAAAGAAGGCGAACCCGGCATGGAGACGGTCCATGCCGGGTTCGCTGCATTTTGGACGCAAGGCTGGCGCTCGATTTCTCGTGCATTTCTTGCCGCCGCAAATCACTCCATCGCGATAAAGCGCTATTATCCATATCGCTTAAGTTGGTAGTTTTTTTGCATCGACCCCTCGATTTTGCTCGATTTCGGAAGCAAGCGGCGCACTTCGCCTGCGTTGATTTCGCGTCAAGCGTCCAATGGCGATGCTTTCGCTTGGGATGTCGAACCCACGAGGCGATTCGCGGTAAGCCATAAGGAATGAATCGCCAAGCGGCGAGGCAGAAGCGGTGGGTCGAAGCAAAAACGATGGGCTGTTTTGCGCAAAGGAGTTTGCATGCACATCATCGATGTTTTTGGCGGCGAGAAGCCGCCTGTTTCGTTTGAAATTTTCCCCCCAAAGGGAGATCTTCCCGTGGAAGAAGCCCGCGAGGTTATTGGTGGCCTGGCGCCGCTTTCGCCGTCGTTTGTTTCCGTCACGTATTCAGCGGGAGGGTCGGGCAATTCCTCGCGCACGATCGACGTGGCGAAAATGGCGCAAGACGAATATGGCCTGAACATGATGGCCCACCTTACGTGCATGAATGCCGATCGCGCAGGCATCGATTCCGTGCTTGCGTCCATGAAATCGGCCGGCATTGAAAATGTGCTCGCCCTGCGCGGCGACGCGGTGCCGGGAGCGACCCCGAAAGATTTCAAATTCGCCAAAGACCTGATTCCCGTTGCGCGCGAGGCTGGTTTTTGCGTAGGCGCGGCGGCGTATCCGGAAGGACATATCGATTGCCTCGATTTCGACGAGAGCATTCGCCATTTGAAGGAAAAACAGGACGCGGGCGCGCAATTCTTCGTCACGCAGCTGTTCTTCGATAACGATCTTGCGCTGCGATTCCTCGATGCCGCGCACAAGGCGGGCATTACCGTGCCTATCACGTTTGGCATCATGCCGTTTCTTTCGAAGGCGCAAATCCAGCGCATGGTGTTCATGTGCGGCGCGAGCTTGCCGTCGCCCATCATCAAGCTGCTCGCGCGCTACGAAGACGACCCGAAGGCGCTGCGCCAGGCGGGCATCGATTATGCGTGCCAGCAGTTCGTGGGCCTTTCGAAAGAAGGCGTCGACGGCTTGCATGTCTATACCATGAATCGTCCCGATATCGCGCAAGCCGCCGTTCAGGCGCTGCGTGACGCGGGCGCGATTGCGTAATGCTTGGCTGCAAATTGCCTGACTACAGGGTTAATAGGGCAGAAGCGCTGCGCTATTTGGGCTACGCGGGGCAAGCGCTCGATGCCGAGATGGAAGCGCGCATCGACAAGGACATCGCGGCGTGCGAGCGCGAGGCTCGACCGGGGTTCGTGTTTCGCTCGTTTCCCATTGAGACATGCGAGCGGGGCGTGAGGCTTGCGGGCAGCTCGCTCGTGCTCGAGGGCGCCGACATCGCGCGCCATTTGAAAGGCGCTGCGGAGTGCGTCGTTTTTGCTTGCACGCTTGGCATGGCGAACGAAGCGGCCATGGCGCGGCGGAAAGCGCAGAGTGCGCTTGACGCGGCCATTTACGGTGCGGCGGGAAGTTCGCTCGTGGAAAGTGTGGCCGATGCGTGCGAAGCGGCCGTGGTTGCCGATGCCGCGAAGCGAGGCATGCGCACGAACTGGCGTTATAGTCCCGGCTATGGCGATTTGCCGCTTGCGCTTCAGCCAGAAATCGTGCGTGTGCTTGCGGCCGACAAACGCCTTGGCATGGTGGCGACGGAATCGAATTTGCTCATTCCCGCGAAAAGCGTCACGGCATTCATGGGCCTGTTCGATGCCGATGCGAAGCTCGACGAGGCTTCGGGCGTGAAGTCGAGCTGCGATGGGTGCGCCTGTAGGCAGAACTGCACGCTGCGCGCCGCCGGCACGCCTTGCTGGAAGCGGTAGCGTACAGGTCCGGCCCTCTTCTCCCAATCGGGAGCATATACTCCGACGCGCCCATTCCCCCGCATGTTAATGGTGGGGGAATTCTTTTATTGAGCGGCCAATCTTTGCACCTCGAGTTTGAGCGGGAACGCCTCGTGGATTCCAGCGAATTCATATGCGTTTTCGCGTTCGCGTAGACAAGCCGCCGTTATTGCACCGGGGTGGCGATCGATTGTGTTCCGTCGCCGCTCGTAACGAAATTGTAAAAGCTCACCCGGTCGCTCATTCCTTTGTATGCTCCAATGGGGTAGAGTGCTCGTATGTGTATTGTGGCGAAATGCTTACCCGGCGACGCCGTTTCAGGGAAAGGGGAACATCGTGCGCACTATTGGCAAGCGCGAAGTCGAGGATATGGCGGTTGGTGCCGCGGTTCTCGCATCGGGAGGCGGCGGCGACCCGTATATCGGCAAGCTCATGGCCCTTCAGGCCATTGATGAATATGGTCCGTTCCAAATGATATCGCTCGACGAATTGCCCGACGATGCGTTCGTCTGCGCATCGCATATGTTGGGTGCGCCCACGGTACTCGTGGAGAAGGTCCCCAACGGCATGGAAGGCGTAGGCGCGGTTGATGCGCTGGAGAAGCGCTTGGGCCGTAAATTCGACGCGATTATGCCGCTCGAAGCGGGCGGCCTGAACTCCCTTCTGCCGTTTCAGGTGGCTGCGGCCAAGGGCGTGCCCATCGTCGACTGTGACGGCATGGGCCGCGCGTTTCCCGAGCTGCGCCATGTGACGTGGACGCTGTTTGACATTCCCGCGTGCCCGGCTGTGGTGTGTGACGAAAAGGGCGACGTGGTTACCGTCGAGGCCGTTGACAATGCATGGGCCGAACGCCTTTCGCGCAACGCCGCCATTACTACGGGTGGCAGCGTGTTCATGGCCGACTACGCCATGACGGGCGCCCAGGCCAAGAAGGCTTCTATTCCTGGTACGTCGACCTACTGCGAGCAAATCGGCCGTGCCATTCGCGAGGCCCACGAACAAAACGTCGATCCGCTGCCAGTGATTCTCGATTTGCTCGGCGCATTCGAGCTGTTCCGAGGCAAGCTTGACGATGTGGCGCGTCGTACTGAGGGCGGTTTCGTGCGTGGCTACGCGCATTTCGCGGGCATCGACGATTATGCGGGCCGCGAATGCGAGCTGCGCTTCCAAAACGAGCATCTGCTCGCCAAATCGGGCGACGAGGTGCTGTGCTCGGCCCCCGACCTCATCGCCGTGCTCGATATTGAAACCGCGCTGCCCATTACCACTGAAGGCATGAAGTATGGTGCGCGCGGCGTGGTTATTGGCATTCCTGTGCACGAGCATTGGCGCAGCGAGCGCGGCCTCGAAATCGCTGGCCCGCGCTATTTCGGCTACGACATCGATTTCGTTCCCGTTGAGGAGCGCGTTGTCGAAAGCGCGAACGAGCAGTAGGTTTTTTGGATGAGCCAGCGGGGTTCTGGCGCGTTGAAGGTGCGGGGTTTGACGTTCCTCTAAGCGGTTTAGCGGCCGTTTTCGGAAATGGCAAGTCCACAGATTCCAACGCGCTACACAAGCTCGCATCGGCATAGATATATGAAGGGATAGACACGATGTCCAACAAAGACTGGCGCATTGGCATCGACGTCGGTGGCACCAACACTGACGCCGTTGTTCTTGACGAGAACCTGAATCTTATCTCGGCCGTGAAAAGCCCCACGACCGAAGACGTTATGAGCGGCATCGAAAACGCCATGGAGGCCGTGCTTGCCGGTGAGGGCGTTGATCGTTCCCGCATCGGCTACGCGATGCTCGGCACGACGCACTGCACGAATGCCATCGTCGAGCGCAAGCGTCTCGATCGCGTTGCCGTGATTCGCATCGGTGCGCCCGCGACGCGCGCCATCAAACCTATGATCGATTGGCCGGCAGAGCTGCGCGCGGCTATCAACGATCAGTGGTTCCTTGTGGGCGGCGGGCACGAGTTCGACGGTCGCGAAATCGCCCCCCTCGATGAGGACGAGCTGCGCCGCATTGCGAACCAGGTGAAGGGCGAATGCGACAGCGTTGCCATCACGAGCGTGTTTTCGCCGGTTGACGCAAGCCACGAGACGCGCGCCGCGGCCATCATGCGCGAGGCGCTCGGCGACGATTTCCCCATTTCCATTTCGAGCGAAATCGGCAGCGTGAGTCTGCTTGAACGCGAAAACGCCACCATTTTGAATGCGGCGCTCGTCGACGTTGCGAAAACCACATCGGAAAGCTTCATCGCGGCTCTTGCGGGTGAAGACATCACCGACGCTGAAGTGTACCTGTGCCAAAACGACGGCACGCTCATGAGCGCCGAATACGCCATGCGCTACCCGATTCTCACCATTGCGTGCGGTCCCACAAACTCCATTCGCGGCGCATCGTTTTTGACGGGCTTGAAAGACGCCGTGGTCGTCGACGTGGGCGGTACCACCACCGACCTGGGCGTTTTGACGCACGGCTTCCCGCGCGAGAGCATGCTTGCCGTGGAAATCGGCGGCGTTCGCACGAACTTCCGCATGCCTGACATTATTTCGATCGGCCTTGGCGGCGGTTCGATTGTGCGCCAGCACGAAGACGGCACCGTGACCGTCGGCCCCGATTCGGTGGGTTATCGCGTGACGAAAGAGGCGTTGTGCTTCGGCGGCCAAACACTCACCGCAACCGACATCGTGGTTGCGGCAGGCGCTGCTGAAGGCGTGGGCGACCCAGCGCTTGTGGCCGATTTGGATCCGGAACTCGTGAAGAAGGCTCGGGCCGTCATGACCGAAATGGTCGAAAACTGCGTCGACCGCATGAAGACGAGCGCGGGCGATATTGATGTCATTCTCGTTGGCGGCGGCTCCATTCTGGTTCCTAGCGAACTCGAGGGCGTAGCTCGCGTGCTCAAGCCGAACAATTTCGGCGAAGCCAACGCTGTGGGCAGTGCGATTTCTCAGGTGTCGGGCCAAATCGAGCGTGTATTCTCGCTCGACAAGCTCGGCCGCGCCGAAACGCTTGAAGTCGCGAAGGGCTTGGCTACCGAAGAAGCTATCAAGGCCGGAGCCGATCCCGATTCGATTCAGATTGTCGAAGTGGAAGACGTGCCCTTGGCCTACCTGCCCGGCAACGCGACCCGCGTGCGCGTGAAGGCTGTGGGTGACCTGAAGATTTAATTGTTTCGTCGTTCTGGCGAACGACGAAAGTTGTCGACGCTGCGCTGGGTCTGGCGGCGCATTTCGGGTTCAAGCTGCGGCTCGCGTACCGAAGTACGCTTCGCCCAGCTGAGCTGGGCGCGCCCGCTCGGGCGCATAGGCAGGAATTGAAAATGCCACAGGCATTTTCAACGCCCGAAGTGCACTCGCCAGGGCCCATGCTCGCTGGCTTTTGGTGCGAATGCGCTTTTTGGAAGCAAGACGGACGAGTTGAGTTGGGCTTTGCCCAACTCTTATTCTTTATCGAAATACTTTAGCACTACAGTGCACTGGAGTGGAAGGAACGCCCCGTGAGATATTTGGGCGAACAAGAAGTTGAAGACATCGCGATGGGCGCGGCCGTTATGGCGTCTGGCGGTGGTGGCAATCCCTACGTGGGCATTCTCATCGCGAAGCAGTGCGTGGCCGACAATGGCCCTATTCCGCTGCTCACGCTCGATGAATTGCCTGATGATGCTCGCGTTGCGGTGTCTATGGGCCTTGGAGCGCCTACGGTGCTCGTCGAAAAGGTGCCCGCAGGCCCCGAGCCGGTCTATGCGCTCGAGGCGCTTGAACGCGAAGTGGGACATACCTTCGATGCGCTTATTCCGTCTGAAGCGGGCGGCTGGAACTCGCTGCATCCTATGCTTCCTGCGGCGCAGCGCCACATTCCGCTGCTCGATGCCGATGGCATGGGCCGCGCGTTCCCTGAATTGCAAATGGTGACGTGGTCGATGTATGGCCAATCGGCAAGTCCCATTGGTGTGGCCGATGAGCGTGGCAATACGCTGCTCATGCATGCGGCCACGAATAAGTGCGGCGAAGATTTGTGCCGCGGCGCCACGGTGGAAATGGGCGGCAACATTTCGCTCGCGTGCTACGGCATGACGGGCGCCGAGGCCAAGGCGCACAGCGTGGCCGGCACGTATACGCTGTGCGAAAACGTCGGCCGCATTCTGCGCCGCGCCCGCGAAGAGCGCTCCAATGACATTTCCGAGCTTCGCGAGACGCTTGGCGCGGTGGAGCTGTTCCGCGGCAAGGTCGAAGACGTGGAACGCCGCACCGTCGGTGGTTTCGCGCGTGGCTTGGTGCATTTGGAGGGCATGGATGCCTATAAGGGCGGCGTGCTCGATGTGCGTTTCCAGAACGAATTCCTTATTGCCGAGTGCAATGGGGAAGTGGTGTGCACGGCACCCGATCTTATCGCCATGTTCGATAGCGAAACGCTCACTCCCATCACGGGCGAGGCCCTGAAGTACGGTTGCCGCGCGATTGTGCTGGGCATTCCTTGCGCGCCGCAGTGGCGCACGCCCGAGGGTCTGGCCACGGTTGGCCCTGCCGTCTTTGGCTACGAGGGCGTGGAGTTCGTTCCCGTCGAAGAGCACTGTAAATAAGAGAGCGCAGCATATGGCATGGCATTGCGCGGCCTGTGGTGAGTTTTCACTGCAAATGCGTTAAGGGAAGAAGGTTCGAAAAGACGGAAACACTTTCGATAATGATTCTCCGAAAGCGTTTCGCTGTTATACGAGACGAGTCCAATCGGGCCAATGCAATGGCCTGGCGGCGCTCGTTCTCTGTTTATAGCGAGAGTATTCGTTGCGCATGTGGGCCATGGTCGTTCTCTTGTTTGATGTCGATTGCATTTGCGAGATGGGCTCTTGTCCATGGAACGATTTTTTGGTCCGAGGCGTGACCCTGTCCATGGCAGGAAATGCGCGAAGGGGGCCTCATTGCATAGGAATTGTATTTCTATGCCAGAAATGGCGGCTAGGGGGCCTGTTTTTCGCGGGGTGGAGCTTCGCCATGAAATCGATGTTGCCTCCTATCAGGCAAAACGTATTCCTTGCCGTGAGCCACTCGCCTTTTCTTGAATAATTGACCCTGCAGAAGGGCCCCATTGCGCCATTTTCTGTCACGACGCTCTTGCTTGGACGCAATGGACGATTCGGAGGAGCGCGGCGTCGTTGCGCATGTTCGTCGCCTGCCGTCTGCCTCACGTTGCGTTACGTGCCGCTCGCCGTCTGCCGTTCGCTGCCGATCTCCCAGTTCTGTCAATCGTCGTCTGCCGTTTGCCGCTTGGCGCCTGGTGCTTGCCATTCTGCTTGGCCGCTGCCGTCTGCCCCTGGCCTCTCGGCTCTGTCGCTCGCTGCTCGCCGCTTCCCCCTGGTACTTGCTCCTTTCTGTCCGCGTAGCGCTTTCCTCCGCCTTCTGCGGGCGTTCGCTATTCCTCCTATCGCCGTATGTCGAACCTCCGCAGCTCCCCTGTGGCGTTAACGCCTTTGAAACACACATTACACTTCGCTGTAACATGCGTGTCACGCTCGTGAAACGCTGCACCCATACCCTAGAAACACTACATTCGCTACCCAGCCCTTGCGGCGCCGCGCATCGCCACGCGCTCGTCGCGACGAGGCCGCCACGTCTCGAATTGCCCGGGTTGGGCCAATGGGGGAAATGAGGTGCAGCATGCACTATGCTGAAACGCCGCAGCAGGCGGCAGCCCGCGCACGCGCGCTTGACAGCCGCGGCCTGCGTGAAGGCGACGTGCGCATTCCCGCCGGATGCGCCATTGCCGGTATCATGGACAAGTCTGGCGCGCGCCATGACGGCCGCGACATTCTGAAGGCCATCGCGCTCATGCACGATCGCAGCAATGGCTTGGGCGGAGGCTTCGCCGCGTATGGCATCTATCCGGAATATGCCGACTTCTATGCGTTCCACGTGCTTTATGAAAGCCATGAAGCACGCATGAATACGGAAGCGTATCTCAACGAGCATTTTCTTTCCGAAAAGCAGGAGCGCATTCCCACCGCCACGGTGAAGGCGATCAAGAATCCGCCCGACACCTGGCGCTACTTCCTCACCCCGCACCCGTCGCATCATGAGCTTGAACTGGGCGAATTTGACGAGCAGGAATACGTCATGCAGTGCGTGTTCTACATTAATGCCCACATCGATGGAGCGTTCGTTGCAAGCTCTGGCAAGAACATGGGCGCGTTCAAGGGCGTGGGCTACCCTGAAGAAATCGGCGAGTACTACCGTATCGACGAATACAAGGCCTGGCTGTGGACTGCGCACGGACGTTTTCCCACCAATACGCCTGGCTGGTGGGGCGGCGCTCACCCGTTCACGCTTTTGAACTGGTCGATCGTGCACAATGGCGAGATTTCCAGCTATGACACCAACCGACGCTACGTCGAGCAATTCGGTTACGACTGCGCGCTGCAGACCGATACCGAAGTCATCACCTATCTGTTCGACCTGCTCGTTCGCCGCCACGGTTTCTCTCAGGAAATGGCCGCGCATATCATGGCCGCTCCTTCGTGGGATGCCATCGACCGCATGCCGCCCGAGCAAGCTGAATTCGAAACGGCGCTGCGTTGCGTGTATTCCGACGCGCTCGTGAACGGCCCGTTCTCGGTGATTTTGGGTTCGGAAGAAGGCCTGCTGGCCTTGAACGACCGCCTGAAGCTGCGCGCGTTGATGGTCGGCGAGAAAGATTCCATGGTGTATTTGGCCAGCGAGCAGGCGTCCATCGAGCTTGTGTGCCCCGATGTCGAGAATGTGCGCTCTATCGAAGGCGGCGTGCCGTTCGTGGTTCAGCTCGACGAGGTCGCGCGCGCCAAACAGAACGCCGCTGCAGAAAACGAGCCCGACATCCACCAGCAAACGCGCATCACTCGAAAGGAGGCCTAAGCCATGCTCGATTTCACGTATCCGCGCTATAAGGTCGAGCGCGATCCCAACCAATGCATTCAATGCGGCGTGTGTGCGCGTCAGTGCGCTAACGAGGTGCATATGGTCGATGCCGACTTGGGCCGTGTGGTCGCCGATCACAAGAAGTGCGTGAACTGCCAGCGTTGCGTGGTCATGTGCCCCACGAACGCGCTTGCCATTACGAATTGGCCCCAGGTCGGCAACGGCTCGAACAACTGGAACCTTGCCGCCATGCAAGATATCGCCAAGCAGGCGCAAACCGGCGCTGTGCTGCTTTCTTCCATGGGCAACCCCCAGCATTATCCGATTTACTGGGATCATCTGCTGCTCAACGCGAGCCAGGTTACCAATCCTTCCATCGACCCGCTGCGCGAGCCTATGGAGACCCGTGTGTTTTTGGGCAGCCGTCCCGAGGCGCTGCGCATCAATGAGCGCGAGCGCAAGGTGGTTTTGCCGATGCCGCCCCGCATCAAGCTCGACGTGCCCATTATGTTCTCGGCCATGAGCTTTGGCTCCATTTCGCTGAATGCCCAAAAGTCGCTCGCCATGGCGGCCGAGGAGCTGGGCACCTATTTCAACTGCGGCGAAGGTGGCCTGCATAAAGATCTCGAGAAATATGGCAATCACGCTATCGTGCAGGTAGCGTCGGGCCGTTTCGGCGTGGATATGCACTACCTCGAAACCGCGGCGATGATCGAAATTAAAATCGGCCAGGGTGCAAAGCCCGGCATCGGCGGACACCTTCCTGGCGAGAAAATCAACGATGAAGTGTCCCGCACCCGCATGATTCCGAAGGGCACTGACGCTATTAGCCCTGCACCGCACCATGACATCTACTCCATTGAAGACTTGCGCCAGCTCATTTTCAGCTTGAAGGAAGCGACGCACTACACCAAGCCCATTTCGGTGAAAGTGGCTGCCGTCCACAACGTGGCCGCTATCGCGAGCGGCATGGCACGCGCGGGCGCCGACGTGATCGTCGTCGACGGCTTCCGTGGCGGCACGGGTGCAGCGCCGGCTCGCACGCGCGATAACGTGGGCATTCCCATCGAGCTCGCGCTTGCGAGCGTTGACCAGCGCCTTCGCGATGAGGGCATTCGTAGCCGCGTGAGTCTGGTGGCCGCCGGCTCCATTCGCAATTCGGCCGACATCGTGCGTGCCGTTGCTTTAGGCGCCGACGCCGTGTACTGCGCAAGCTCCGCGCTTATCGCTCTGGGCTGCCATCAGTGCCAGGCGTGTGCGGGCGGCAAGTGCAATTGGGGCATCGCCACGCAGCGCGCCGATCTCACGAAGCGCCTCAATCCCGAAATCGGCGCCGAGCGCGTGGTGAATTTGGTTCGCGCGTGGAACCACGAGGTTCAGGAGCTCATGGGCGGCATGGGCATCAATGCCATCGACAGTTTGCGCGGCAATCGGCTTATGCTGCGCGGCGTGGGACTGAACGAGAAAGAACTCGAGATTCTGGGCGTGAAATACGCAGGGGAGCAGTGATCTGCATGAAGAGGATTTACGCGATTCCCGAATGGTGCGTGAATTGTCGCCGTTGTGAGGTGGCTTGCAAGGCTCAGCATTCGCCGTGGCCAGGAAATATCGTGAAGGCGTTTACGCTTGCGGGCGATGAAATCTACAACCGCGTGCGTGTCGAGGGCGACAACATCGTGAGCTTCGCGGCGAATTGCCGCCATTGCGCCAAGCCAAAGTGCGTGGAAGGCTGCATCTCGGGCGCCATGCAGCGCGACCCTGAAACCGGTGTGGTCACGAGCGACCCGTCGCGTTGTGTGGGCTGCCGCACGTGCGTGAGCATGTGCCCGTTCGGCGCCATTACGGTTGTTCCGGCTCCTTCGGGTGTGAAGCCCATTGCGCTGAAGTGCGATTTGTGCGGTGACGG
>JABLTS010110927.1_pt1 | contig 14175 bp, 15 predicted proteins | sample 7160081 | NCBI WGS metagenome assembly JABLTS01 (sample SAMN14651231, study PRJNA627086) | human gut metagenome | isolation source: feces | host: Homo sapiens | reverse complement strand
GACTCGAAACAGTGACCCCCTGCTTGTAAGGCAGGTGCTCTAACCAGCTGAGCTATGCTCCCTCATCAGCGGCTTGTTTATTATACTAAAGCTGACCCGAATTGTCAACAACAATTTTGAGTTTTTTAATCGCTTTTTGCCTGCTTAAGAAGATCGGAAATGTCGTCGGGAGTAAAAGTGTACACCGTATCGCAGAACTGGCAGCTGACGTCAACGTCCTTGCCTTCACTGACCATGCTCTCAAGCTCATCCTTGCCTATGCCGAGGATAGCGCTTGCAACGCGCTCACGGCTGCATTTGCAGCGATAGCCTATCTCATCCTCGCCGACTATGTGATGCTCAAGCCCTTTGAGCACCTGCTCGAACACCGCTTCAAGCCCATCCTCGGCAAGTATGGTCGTCAGTGCGTCCATCATGGTGATGTTCTCTTCCAGCTTGTCTATAAGCTCATCCGGAGCGCCGGGCATGAGCTGCACGATGAAGCCGCCGGCGGATTTGATGCTAAGATCGGTGTTGACCAGAACTCCAAGCCCGCAGGCGGCCGGTATCTGCTCGCTTTCGAGCATGTATGCCGTCAGATCCTCGGCTATCTCACCGGAAACGAGCTGCGTTGAGCCTATATACGGCTCCTTGAGACCGATATCACGGCTGACGGTTATCATGCCGTCGCGCCCGACTGCTCCACCGACGTTGAGCTTGCCGTCCTGACGGAGAGGAAGTTCGACCGATGGGTTTGTCACATAGCCGCGCACGAAGCCGGCACTGTCTGAAACGGCAATGACGCTGCCAATCGGGCCGCCGCCGTTAATGCGTATAGTCAGGCTGCCGTCATCCTCCTTCATCATGTTGCCGAGCATGGATGCTGCACACAGCGTCCTGCCGAGAGCTGCCGCTGTAGTAGGCGTGCAGCCGTGGATATCCTTCGCGCGCTGCACCGTGGCCTTCGCGCTGACTGCCGACATTTTAATAAAGCCGTCGCCGGCTGTTGCTCTGAGAATCCTGTCCATTGTGTTACCTCAATAAATGCTTGTGTTTTTTGCCGATATGAACATTCTGCCCCTGTCGCCCTGCGGACAGTCGGAGAAAAACTCGACCTGCTCAAAGCCCGATTTTTCGAGCATGGCTTTGAGCGCCTCGGGCGAGTGGGCGTATTCGACGTGCTCCTCGCATTCGCGCTGCCACAGCTTGCCGCGCCGGGAGAACAGATCCATTCCGTACAGAAGCGTGTTATCCTCCTCAGAAAAATCCGCGCGCCAGAGGCAGAGCACATCGTCTGTCTCGTCCACAAAAATCTCGCCGTCGAGCGCCCTGAAGCTCTCCGGCGTTTTGATATCGAATATAAAAAGTCCGTACGGCCGCACAAAAAGGTGCAGCCTGTCGAATACGCGGCCGAGCTTATCGGGGGAGATGTAGTTTATCCCGTCGAGCGAGCAGTAGGCCGCGTCTACCGTACCGTAAAGATCAAGCTCGCATGCATCCTGACACAGATACAAAGGCACGATCTCCGCGTCCGAAGCTTTGCCGGAGGCCTGCATGAGCATATCCGCCGAAGCATCGACAGCGATCATTTCGTATCCGCGGTGCGCCATGAGCGCGGTGAGCGTACCCGTGCCGCAGCAGAGATCGAGAAGCGTTTTAAACTCGCCGCCGTCAAAGTTAAACCGTTCCTCGTAGAAGTCGGCAAACTCGCCGTAGGGGATATCGCCGGTGAGCGTGTCGTACCAAAGCGACAGCGGCCCGTAGGAGGAAGCCATCAGTCCTCTTCCTTCTGCTCTGCAAGGCGCTCGAACACGATCTCGTATCCGTCCTTTCCGTATTGCAGCGAGCGGTTGACACGGCTTATCGTTGCGCTGGAAGCACCGGTCTCTGCCAGAATATCGTTATAGATCATGCCCTTGGAAAGGCACACTGCGACCTGATAGCGCTGTTCCATTGCCTGGATCTCGGTTACGGTGCAAAGATCGTCGAAGAAGTCCATGCACTCCTCGACCGTCTTGAGCGTCAGTATTGCCTTATACATATCCTGATTGCGGGGTTTCCTGTTAAGCTTGTTCATGAAATAACCTCCTTCGGTCATACATTTACATTTTACATCAACACATCACATTTGTAAAGTGTTAGCGCCTTGAATTGAATTCATAATCATATAAAACAGAGATAATTGCTTTTTGTACTTTAAATGCCATAAGATTTCTATTGATTAAAATTGATAAATGTAATACAATAAGATTAAGCTGACGAGAGTCGAACGCATATCGGTTTTGACGGGCAGATTTCCGCCCATGCTGCGTTAAAGCTCTTGATAATACGACAGTATTCTCTTCAAGCTTTGCCTTGCCTGAGCAAAAATCTGCTCCGGCAAAACTGCAAAGCACCTGTCGGCTGTGCTTTTCAAGATATTTTCGGCTTTATTTGATGCAGGTGGGCTGGCGCCCATCAAGGCAAAAAGGCGAAAATAGCCGGAAGGGTACGCCGACAGGCGATATGCGTTCGACTCTCGTCAGCTTAAGAAAATTGGAGGTGAAAGCAATGCCATCATTTGAAATGACGATGACAATGTTCTGGCTGATCGCCATGGTGTTCTTCCTCGTTGTCGAGGCGGTAACGGTGGGACTTGTGTGCATCTGGTTTGCAGCCGGCTCTCTTGTTGCGCTGCTGTGCGCCATGTTCGATGCGCCCGTTTGGCTTCAGATCGTTGTGTTTCTAATCGTGTCGGCGGTGACATTGTATTACACAAGGCCGCTGGTGAAGAAGTATGTCAACAATAAGGTCGAGCCGACAAATGCCGATATCGTTATCGGAAAGGAGTGCCGCGTGACCGAAACGATCGACAATATCGCAGGAACCGGCGCCGTTTATGTTGACGGGAAAACATGGACGGCACGCAGCGCCGACGATAGCGAGACTATCCCCGAGGGAGCGCTTGTAACGGCACGGCAGATAGACGGAGTCAAGCTCATAGTTTCGGCTATGGAAAAAGAAACAATAAAATAAATTTTAAGGAGACAGCAAATGCAATATGTAATTTACGTACTGATACTTCTTGCGCTTATAATCATCGTAAGAAATATCCGCGTCGTCCAGCAGAGCAAGGTCATGATAATCGAGCGCCTTGGCAAATATCAGGCCACCTGGGGCACCGGCATCCATGTCAAGATCCCCTTCTTTGAAAGAGTCGCAAAGACCATCTCCCTCAAGGAGCAGGTCGCGGACTTTCCGCCTCAGCCCGTTATCACCAAGGATAACGTCACCATGCAGATCGACACCGTTATCTACTTCCAGATAACCGATCCCAAGCTTTACACATACGGCATTGAGCACCCCATGGTCGCTATCGAGAACCTGTCGGCAACCACGCTGCGTAACATAATCGGCGATCTCGAGCTTGACCAGTGCCTTACCAGCCGCGACCTTATTAACGGAAAAATGCGCACCATCCTTGACGAGGCTACCGACCCCTGGGGCATCAAGGTAAACCGCGTTGAGCTTAAAAACATCCTGCCGCCCAGAGAGATCCAGTCGGCGATGGAAAAGCAGATGAAGGCAGAGCGTGAGCGCCGTGAAGCCATTCTCCGCGCCGAAGGCGAAAAACGTGCTGCGATCCTCGAGGCCGAGGGCGAGAAGGAGTCGGCTATTCTGCGCGCGGATGCAAAGAAGCAGCAGCAGATCCTTGAAGCCGAAGGCGAAGCCGAGGCTATCCTCAAGGTTCAGACCGCTACCGCCGAAGGTATCCGCCTTATAAACGAGTCCATGCCGAGCGAGGCCGTGCTGAAGATCAAGGCTCTCGAGGCATTTGCCGCAGCCGCCAACGGCAAGGCGCCCAAGATCATCATCCCCAGCGAGATCCAGGGCATTGCAGGCCTGGCCGAGGGTGTTGTTCAGTCTGTAAAGGACGTTCCGGCAGACAAGGCAGAGTAAGAAAAAAGTTTAATAAAAGACCCGACGGGGGCTCCGCCGGGTCTTTTTGAGGTATATTATGATCAAAGTAGCACAGTTTATGAAAAACCACGGCATGGATGCCGAGCGCATCGACCTTGCCGAATACACGAAAGCCTTTGCCGGCGCAATGCGCTCGGGGCTTGGCGCTTTTCAGAAGGAAATGCCAATGCTTCCGACGTATCTGTATTCCTCCGGCAAGCTCCAAAAGGGCGGCAGGGCCGTAGTCATAGACGCCGGAGGTACGAATTTCCGCACGGCCGTCGTGGGCTTTGACGGAAAAAAGGCCGTCATCGAATCGCTCGACAAGCGCCACATGCCCGGAGCGGACGAGCCTGCGGAATGGAATGAGTTTATCTCCTGCGTTGCCGACTGCGTGCAGCCGCTGATGGGGCAGACCGCGGATATAGGCTTCTGTTTTTCCTACCCCATCGAGATCACGCCCGAGTGCGACGGTAAGATACTAGGTTTGACAAAGCAGGTGGATATCAAAGGTGCTGCCGGCTCGTATCTCGGAGCGGCTCTGCGCACAGAGCTTGAAGCTCGCGGCGAGCACCCCGGCAGGATCGTCGTTTTGAACGACACTCCGGCTACGCTGCTCGCCGGTAAGGCGCTCGCCAAGGGCAGCTACGACGGCTATATCGGCCTCGTTGCCGGTACCGGCTGCAACACCTGCTGTGAGATCGAATGCGGCAGGATAGGCAAGCTCGATATGACCGGCGGCAGGAAAATGCTCGTTAACCTCGAAAGCGGCTCGTTTTCGGGTTTCGCGCGCGGCGACGCGGACCTCGCGATGGACGCCGACCTGCCGGACACCGGCGAGTATGTCGCGGAAAAGATGATATCCGGCCGCTATCTCGGGCAGGTGTGCATGTACACGCTGAAAATGGCCGCTGCCGAGGGACTTTTCTCCGAGCGCGCATCCGAGACGATCGAAAAAATGACCGAGGTCGTGACCCCGACTATCGACAAATGGGGCAGCGGACGCTTTCCGAAGGGCTTCGACAGCGAGGATAGGGTCAATCTGGTTTACATAATCAACGAAATTTTCGAGCGCTCGGCCAGATGCATTGCAAGCATGCTCTGCGGCATACTTGAGGTCACGGGAGCGGGCGAGGCACGCCCTGTGTGCATCGCGGTGGACGGCTCGCTGTATTCCGAGAGCAAGCTCCTGCGGCCCGAGCTTGAACGGTTCATGGACGTGTACGCCGGAGAGATCATGGGCAGACGCTATGAGTTCGTGAATGCCGAAAATATGAGCCTTATCGGAACCGCCGCGGCGGTTTTGCTGAAATAAGCTATGAAACACGCATTTAGAAAAATCATACCGCTGCTTCTGGCGCTGTGTCTTGCCCTGTCGGGCTGCACCGCGCAGGAAGCGGAGAAAAAGGACAGCTCAAAGCTCCAGATAGTCTGCACGAATTTCCCGGCCTACGACTTTGCGCGCGAGATGGCAGGGGACAGGGCGCAGATAAAGCTTCTGATAAAGCCCGGCGCGGAGGTGCACTCATACGAGCCTGCGCCAAAGGAGATCGTTGCGATACAGGAGAGCGACCTGTTTATCTGCAACGGCGGCGAGTCCGAGGCCTGGGTCGAGTCGCTCGTGTCCGACGATGTAAACGTTTTGCGCATGATGGACTGCGTTGAGACTCTTGCCGAAAGCAGCGAGGGCATATACGCTGCCGACCACGACCATGAGCACGAGGACGAGCACGACCATGACCACGAGGAAGAGGAGCTTGACGAGCATGTGTGGACAACGCCCGGAAACGCGGCGAAGATCTGCTATGCCCTGTGCGACAAGCTCTGCGAGCTTGACCCGGATAACGCAAACGAATACATGCTCAATTACGAGGTCTACAACGCAAAGCTCATGGAGCTTGACATAGACATACGCACGAACGTCATGAACGGAGCGCGCAAAACGCTCATTTTTGCCGACAGATTTCCGATGCGCTACTTCACGCGCGAGTACGGCCTGACGTATTACGCGGCCTACCCCGGCTGCGCGTCGCAGACCGAGCCGTCGGCCAAGACGGTGGCGTTCCTCATCGACCATGTGCGCGAGGAGAACATACCGGCGGTGCTGTACATGGAGTTTTCAAACGAAAAGATGGCCGACGTCATCTGCGAGGATACCGGCTGCAAAAAGCTGCCGTTTTACTCGGCGCACAGCATCACCGCGCAGCAGTTTGAGGACGGGGTGACATATCTCGACCTCATGCGCATGAATATAGAGACCCTGAAGGAGGCGCTTTACTGATATGGCACAGATAATATGCCGCGACCTGAGCTTTGCCTATGACGGCGAAACGGTGCTCAGTGACATAAACTTTTCGCTCGACGCAGGCGCATATCTGTGCATCGTCGGCGAAAACGGCTCGGGTAAGAGCACGCTCATGCGCGGACTTCTCGGGCTGAAAACGCCTTCGACCGGCACGATAACGTTCAATGATCTGAAGCCGACCGAAATCGGCTATCTTCCGCAGCAGACGCAGATCCAGCGCGATTTTCCGGCATCGGTGCGCGAGGTGGTGCTCTCCGGCAGACTCAATTCCATGCACGGCAGGCTGTTCTATAACGCTGCCGACAAAGCCGCCGCGGCCGAGAATATGGAACGGCTCGGCATCGATGATATAGCCGACCGCTGCTATCTTGAGCTTTCCGGCGGACAGCAGCAGCGCGTTCTGCTTGCGCGCGCAATGTGCGCAACGAAGAAGCTGCTGCTTCTCGATGAGCCGGTGACAGGCCTTGACCCCGTTGCGGCAAACGAGATGTATAACCTCATAAAGCTCGTAAACCTCTGCGATAATACGAGCGTTATAATGATATCGCACGATATCCACGCCGCAGTGAGATACGCAACGCATATCCTGCACCTCGGACACAGCCAGCTTTTCTTCGGCACGACCGCGCAGTATCGCGAAAGCGATCTCGCGCGCAGATTTGTGGGAGGTGAGAGAGCATGATAGAGCTTATTAAAGAGATGTTCTCTTATCACTTCATGGTAAGAGCCGTTGTCGTCGGCGTGCTCGTTTCGCTGTGCGCGGCGCTGCTGGGCGTCTCGCTCGTGCTCAAGCGCTATTCCATGATCGGCGATGGCCTGTCGCACGTCGGCTTCGGCGCGCTGGCAATAGCGGCAGCGGTGAATGTCGCGCCGTTGTACCTTGCCGTTCCTGTCGTTATCGCGGCGGCGTTCCTGCTGCTGAGGATAAATCAGAACAGCAAGATAAAGGGCGATGCGGCAATCGCGCTGATATCCTCGTCGTCGCTGGCGATAGGCGTTGTGACCGTCTCGCTCACAACGGGCATGAACACCGACGTTTCAAACTACATGTTCGGCAGCATCCTCTCGCTCAGCCGTGCCGACGCGGTGCTGAGCATAGTGCTCTCCACCGTTGTGCTTTTGATGTTCGTGCTGCTGTATCCGCGCATATTTGCCGTCACCTTTGACGAGACCTTTGCGCGCGCAACGGGTACAAAGGCGCAGCTTATAAACAGCGTCATAGCCGTCCTCACCGCCGTGACGGTGGTCATCGGTATGCGCATGATGGGCGCGCTGCTAATATCGAGCCTGATAATTTTCCCGGCGCTGACGGCGATGCGTATCTGCCGCAGCTTTAAGGGTGTAGTTATTTGCTCGGCGGTCGTTTCCGTCGTGTGCTTCGTGATCGGAATGGCTGCATCTTATGCATTCGAGCTGCCGTCCGGCGCGGCGATAGTGATAGTCAATATAATCGCGTTTGCGGCATTTTCTTTTGCAGCTTTACTAAAAAAGAGAGCATAAAACTGTACAAAGCACATAAAAGCCGGCTCCGAACACCAAATTCGGAGCCGATTTTTTATGCAAAAATTCATGAAAACGGTGAATATTCACGCGATAATGAATATTATTCATTAAAAACGGCTGTTTAACGAAAAATTACGAATATTTTTTCAAAAAAGTGTTGACAACAGTGAATAAACATGCTAATATAGGCAACGTCGTAAGGAACGACACAAAAAACAGTTTAAAATTTTTTGAGAGGTATAGAAAATGAAAAAGTTTATCGCACTTATGCTCGCGATGGTCATGGTGTTCGCACTGTGCGCCTGCGGCAACGACACAGGCAATAAGGATAAAGACGGCGACCAGGCAAGCACAAAGCTGAAGATCCTTGACTCCGAATATGTCACCGAGGATTACGCTATCGGCATTGCAAAGGAAAACACCGCACTGCTTGATAAGGTCAATGCAGCTCTCAAGGAGCTCAAGGACGACGGCACTCTCAAGACTGTCACCGATTACTTCATCGCAGGCACCGGCACTCTCCCCGAGGTTCAGAAGAATGTTGCGGCCGACGCAGAGGAGCTCGTTATGGCTACCAACGCTACATTCCCTCCGTATGAGTCCGTTGACGGCGACAAGATCGTCGGTATCGACCCCACTGTAGCAGGCCTTATTGCCGATAAGCTCGGCATGAAGCTCGTCATTAACGATATGGAGTTTGACGCAATCATTCCCGCACTCACCTCCGGCAAGGCCGACATCGCAATGGCCGGCATGACCGTTACCGAGGAGCGTCTCCAGAGCATCAACTTCTCCGACAGCTATGCTACCGGCATTCAGGTAATGATCGTTAAGGAAGACTCCGACATCTCCAGTGCTGACGACATCGTTGCAAAGATCGAGAACGGCGAGAACATCCAGATCGGATGCCAGATCGTAACTACCGGTTACATTTATGCTTCCGACACAATTGAGAACGGCGGCTTCGGCGAGGATCATGTTCAGGCATTCCCCAAGGGCGCTGACGCTATTGCAGCTCTCACCAGCGGCAAGATCGATTGCGTTATCATCGACAATGAGCCGGCAAAGGCATTTGTTGAAGCAAACAACGGCTGATAGCTAACCTGACAGGCGGCAGGGATTCGACTCCCGTCAGCTTAAACAATTTAATAAATGAGGCTCCGTGCGGTCATGGAGCCTCATTTTGAGCGTTTGAGAATTAGGAGGTAGATTTTTGGAAGCGTGGATGGCAGATATCAAAAGTCAATTCATATTAAATTTTATAGAAAAAGACCGTTGGCGGCTTCTGGTTGACGGTCTCGGCAACACACTCAAAATAACTGCCGTTGCCTGCCTTATCGGCATATGCATCGGTGTCATCATAGCCATAGTGCGGTCAACATGGGATAAAAACCACCTCACGATGCGACCGAGCATCGGCAAGACCCTGCTCGGCATAGTTAACGGCATATGCAAGGTGTACCTGACGGTTATCCGCGGCACACCTGTGGTCGTTCAGCTGATGATCATATACTATATAATATTTGCATCCTCCCGAAACAGCCTTGCGATAGCGATGCTCGCATTCGGAATAAACTCCGGTGCTTATGTCGCCGAGATAGTACGCGGCGGCATAATGTCCATCGACGAGGGACAGTTCGAGGCGGGACGCTCGCTCGGCTTTAACTATGTCCGCACAATGCAGTACATAATAATACCGCAGGTTTTCAAAAATGTTCTGCCGACGCTCGCAAACGAGTTCATCGTCCTGCTCAAGGAGACCTCCGTTGCCGGCTATGTAGCAATCCGTGATCTCACCAAGGCGGGCGATATTATTCGCGGTGCAACCTATTCGCCCTTCCTGCCGCTTATCGTCGTTGCACTCATATACCTCATAATGGTCGTGTTCTTTACATGGCTCGTCGGCAGGCTGGAAAGGAGGCTGCGCAGCAGTGACCACTGATGTTCTCATAAAAGTAGATGATCTCCAGAAGCAGTTTAAGGGCGGCAAGATCAAAGCGCTCGACGGTGTGAGCACCGACATACATAAGGGCGAGGTAGTTGTTGTCATCGGCCCCTCCGGCTCGGGTAAGTCAACCTTCCTCAGATGCCTCAATCTCCTTGAGGTGCCCACCGGCGGAACGATAACCTTTGACGGCGTTGATATAACTGATCCGAGCTGCAATATAAATCTCCACCGTCAGAAGATGGGTATGGTTTTCCAGCACTTCAACCTCTTTCCGCATATGACACTGCTCAGAAATATGACCCTTGCGCCGATGAAGCTTCTCGGAAAAAGCAAGGAGGACGCGGAAGCCAAGGCTATGGAGCTTCTCGCACGCGTAGGCCTTGCCGACCGCGCCAATGCGTATCCCAGCCAGCTCTCCGGCGGCCAGAAACAGCGTATCGCCATCGTGCGCGCGCTGTGCATGGAGCCTGACGTTATGCTGTTTGACGAGCCGACGAGTGCACTCGACCCCGAAATGGTCGGCGAGGTTCTTGACGTTATGAAGGAGCTTGCCCACGAGGGCATGACGATGGTCGTCGTTACCCACGAGATGGGCTTTGCCCGTGAGGTCGGCAACCGCGTGCTGTTCATGGCTGACGGTAAGCTCGTTGAAGAAGGTACGCCCGAGGATATCTTTGAGCATCCTCAGAGCGAGCGCTTGCAGGACTTCCTGTCCAAGGTACTTTGATATGAATAAAACAGCACTCAAAAATGCCGCCATAGATTCAATCGAGTCTATGGCGGACTTCTACGAAAAAAACAGCAGATGAGATATGGGAGAACCCCGAGCTTTCGCTAAAGGAGTACAGGGCCGCGGCGCTTTACTGCCGCATCCTGCGCGAGCACGGCTTCAATGTGCGCGAAAAGCTCTGCGGCTCGTTTGGCAGCGGCAGACCGTATATCGGTATCCTCGGCGAATTTGACGCGCTCTCCGGCCTTTCGCAGAAGGCCGGATCGTGCGAAAAAGACCCCGTCGTTCAGGACGTGAGCTGGCTCACGCCTGCGGCGCAGATCGAAACTGCAACATGGCCCAGCGGCATGCCCCTGCACACATGGCAAACGGTTGCCTGCGGCAAAAGCAGCATAGCGTACAAGGGCATGCTTTGTGCAGGCAAGGTGATGGCGGCTTCCGCAATAGATCTCATAGAGGATCCTGAGCTGCTGAAAGCAGCACGCGAGGAGTTTAAGCGCCGTGCAAAGGGCGGATACACCTGCCCTATAGAGCCGGAGACCGTGCCGACAGCGCTCTGATGGGCATAATTTTTCTCAGTTAACAAAATTGTGCTTTCATTTTCCGCGCGTATGTGCTATACTTCGGGTGTTTGTGCACATTGGAGGCATTGGTATGAAAAAAAAGCTTCTCTTCGCCCTGGTGCTGCTGCTTATGGCGGCTGCACTGCCGATTTCGGCAAGCGCCGAGCTGGGGATAAAGCCCGTAGCCGACCCGTGGGACGATCCGAATAATCTCATAAAAGACGGGGCAGTTTATACGGCGTATAACGAAGATGGATATATTGTCGCGTGGGAAACGCCGGAATGTGATGTAAACGGCAAGTATATGCTCATCAAAAACGACACCGAGCTGAAGGTGGAATATCGCGTTAGCTATATGGGCGATGTGCCTTGGGGGCATGTCACAGTGAAAAACGACGGCGACGAGGATTTTGCCGGCTGGGTGCTTATGAGCGATTTGCTCGGAGCCGACGGTAAGCCGGCTGCGGAAGCTCCCGTCAAGATCCCCGACCACCCGATGATAGCGGATCCTACGCCCGAACCGAGCGAGGAGCCGGAAAATCCCGAGGCAACGCCTACGCCCACTGTCCCGGTTCGCCCGGAGCAGGCGATAAACATAAGCAACACATATAATTCCGCGATAGTGTACACATCCGTTGCGATCGCGGCAGTGGCGATCGCCTTTGCGATCCTCGTCCTTGTAAAGCATAAAGCGCTGAATAAAAAGGGCGAATAATACGAACGATTTAGGACATAATAATATCTGCAAGCCGAAAACCTTAGCACTCGAACAAAAAGAGTGCTAAGGTTTACAATTTATTCACAAAAAGCACTATATTTGTTCATAATTATATGGTACTTTATATACAACAAGAAACGAGAGTTATAAATTCAAAACCGAATTTAAACTCTCCTCAAAAATTGGAGGTATTGATTATGTTTGAACTTACACCTTTTGGCTATCGCAGAGTAGCATCTTATAATCCTTTCCGTGAGCTGGAGGAAATGAGCCACAGCTTCTGGAACGACGCAGATGTCAGCGGTTTCCGCACCGACATCAAGAAAGTCGATGGCAACTATGTCCTCGAGGCTGAACTGCCCGGCTTCAAGAAGGAAGATATCAACATTGATATCGATAAGGATTGCCTGACCATTTCCGCGGAGCGCAAGTCCGAGGAAAAGGAAGACAAGGGCGACAACGGTTTTGTACGCCGCGAGCGTTATTACGGATCGTTCAGCCGCAGCTTCAATATTAAAGGTATTGATACTGACGGTATCACCGCTGAGTATAATGACGGCGTCCTGACTCTGACTATGCCGGAGAAGACCCCCGAGGTTCCTGCGGCAAGACGTCTTGAGATCAAATAATCCCAAACAAATCAGATCAGATAGTTTTCTTTCATCCTCTCTCTTCCCCATAAAACAAAAACCCGATGCCTTTGCATCGGGTTTTTTGTTGCATATATGTCCATTGTATGGTAAAGTCATAGACATAGGAGACCACAATGTACGAAAAATAGGAGGAAAGAGATGAAAAGAAGGTTAATTGCACTGCTTCTTGTTTTCGCGTTGCTGTGCCCGTTGCTGGCTGTCGGAGCTGCGGCGGATTATACTGTGTATATAACGGACACCGGCGAGAAGTATCACAATTACGGATGCAGATATCTCAGTGAATCATGCAGACCGATATCCGCAAGCTCTGCCAGAGCAATGGGATATACGCCGTGCTCGGTCTGCAATGCGCCGGTAGCAGAGCCTGAGCAAACCGGCTTTGTTGACGTTGCTCCGAATAAGTATTACTCCGAGGCCGTCGATTGGGCGGTCGAAAAGGGCATCACAAACGGCCTTGATAAGAGCCACTTTGGCCCTCAGCAGGCATGCACACGCGGCCAGATAGTGACCTTCCTCTGGCGCGCAGCCGGCGAGCCGACGGTCGATGCAGGGATGACGTTTGACGATGTGCATTATGGCGATTATTGTTATAATGCCGTTCGCTGGGCCGTCAAAAACGGCATAACCAAGGGAACGAGCAGCACAAAATTCTCGCCCCAACAGCCGTGTACGCGCGGACAGGTGGTAACGTTCCTCTATCGTGCGGAGGGAAGCCCCGATGTCGGCAATGTCTGCCGCTTCAGCGATGTTGCTGATGATTCTTTCTGCCGCAGCGCGGTCATTTGGGCTGTTGCCAACAACATAACAAACGGCAAGACCGAAACGACCTTTGCGCCGTCGGAGATATGCAACCGCGCCCAGATAGTGACGTTCCTGTACAGATTTTATAATCAGTCTACACCTACACCTACACCCACACCGACTCCCGCTCCTACGCCGACAACACCTGTCAGCAGCGATTACATCGTCAGCGGCAAGCTGCCGTATCCCTGCCCCGAGCCTTTGAGCTGCGTTCCCACGCCGGAGGATGAAGCAACGCACGATAATGTTCTTGCGCTTTTGGACAACTATTGCCCGAACGGTGCGTATATCCTGCGCGCAACGGAAATTGAGGGCGACAATTTCATGACATGGATGGAAAACGAAGCCTTGCTTGACTGCATCGGAACGGCAGTGCATGAGCAGTCACATGGCTATACGTCGCATAACATGAGCTATAACGGAACGTGGGTCATGGCCTACTATACGGGCGAGGGCAAGCACATAAAGGTTCCCCAAACCGAAACATACCTAAGCGAGGAAATGGCAGTGCAGATCCCGGAGGAGCTGCGGACCTTCCGCTATGATACCTACGTCGGCAAGGGTGCAGTCGTTTCGGCCAATAAAAGAGGCATATACGGACTTATGAACGAGTTCACGGCATATTGCTGGGATACGATAACCAATAACTCAATGTATGAGTATTACCTCACGCAGGAGCTGACCGAGGAAAACTGGCTCAATTATGTTAAAATATCAAGCAGCCAGTATTATGCTTATTCGGAGTTTAAGTACTACATCCTTTCATACATGCTGTATGCAAAGGAAAATTACCCCAACATATACGAGCAGACGATGAATAACCGCGCGCTTCTTGACGCATTCAGGATAATCGAAGCGCGTTATCGCGGTGCTGTGGAGCAATATTTTGCCAATCTCGACAGATTGGAAACGTACCTGAAGGATAACGGTATAAGAGTTTTTCGCGACAAAGATATGTTCTATATTGGCTATTTTGGCTATGGGACATTTGAAGACAAATATTATAATCTGCTGGAAAACGCGATGAAAGCCCCGG
>JABLTS010089453.1_pt1 | contig 14177 bp, 15 predicted proteins | sample 7160081 | NCBI WGS metagenome assembly JABLTS01 (sample SAMN14651231, study PRJNA627086) | human gut metagenome | isolation source: feces | host: Homo sapiens | reverse complement strand
TACTGCTGCTCCAGAATGGCCGCCGTGGCCTCCCGGATCTCCAGATCGTATTGCAGCTGCTGATCTGCCGAGACGTTGCTCTTGTCCCGCTCCAGCCGGGCCTTCTCCTCCTGCTTGGCGCTGAGGGTGCTCTTCATCTGGTCCAGCTCCAGCTGGGCTTTCTCCAGATCCAGCTGCGCCTGCGTCTGGTCGTAGGTAAAGAGGGTCTGGCCCTTTTTCACCTCATCCCCGGCCTTCACGGCCACGGAGGCCACCTGCCGGTTCTCGTCCTTTGCGATCTTTGTCTCGCCCTGAGCGCTGACGACTCCAGCGAAGCGATCCACCTGTCCCACACCGCTCAGGCCGCAGATCATGGATACGGATTCCACCGACGCCTCGCCTTTGCTGCTTTTTCCGCAGCCCGCCAAGCTGCTCAGCAGCAACAGCGCCGCTAAAAGCAGTGCCATCTTTTTCATGTCATTTCTCCTTTAATTTCACTGTGTTTTGCCCAAGCGGCTCCTTGCGCCGCCGGTCTTTCCTTTTATAGGACGGCAATGGGCCGGAAAATGTTCCCTCCATCGCCTATGGCGGTGAAAATGAGCATTGACAGTCCACGCAACGCAGAGCATGATATATTACAGATATAGGGATGAGCAAAACTCGCGTTTTGCTCATCCCTACTACGAAAAAGCATGGAGGGAGAAAGAATATGGCGGACTATCTCATTCGTCCGGCGGAGACCCGGGACCTGGATGCGGTGGCGGGCATTTACAACCGCATTCACGACGCAGAGGAGCAGGGGCGGCAGACCATCGGCTGGCTCCGGGACGTCTACCCCGTCCGGCAGACCGCCCAGGCGGCCCTGGACCGGGAGGAGCTGTATGTGCTGGAGACGGCGGGTGCGGTGCTGGGCGCAGCCAGCCTCAACCGGACGCAGGTGATCACATATGCCCAGGGCCACTGGGCCCACGACGCGCCGGAGGAGCAAGTGTTCGTCCTGCACACCCTGGTCATTGCGCCGGAAGCGGCGGGCCGGGGCTACGGCCGGGCCTTTGTGGCCTTTTACGAGGACCTGGCCCGGAAAAACGGCTGCACCGAGCTTCGCATGGACACCAACGAGCGCAACCTGGCCGCCCGCACCCTCTACCACAAGCTGGGCTACACCGAAGTGGATATCCTGCCCACTGTATTCAACGGTATCTCCGGCGTAAATCTGGTGCTGCTGGAGAAGTATTTGGGGGCGTGAACTAGCATCTTGTCGTAGGGGCCGCTGGGGACAGCGGCCCCTACGACGAATGCTATTTCAACCCGGATTAGCCAAGTTCAGAGATTATTTGATAAGAAAATATTACGAGACTGGAATGAGGAGCTATTAACATCCCAAGAACAAAGCAACGACAAACAGCTAACTGTCCACACAAGACCTCCTTTTCCGTTCACTTTCTGTTTTCTGCCGCCTGTGAACTCTGGCGGCGCAGTCGGGACAGTATTTCGCCCAGCAGGCGGGGCTTCCGGTGAAGCTCGTGGCGGACCACCATCCCTATAAGGAGCAGAAGGTTCGTATCCTGAACGGCGGCCACACCAGCATGGTGCTGACGGCCTATCTGGCAGGACACGATATCGTCCGGGAGTGCATGGAGGCCGAGGCGATCCAGGGCTATCTGGAGGGTACGCTGTTTCAGGAGATCATCCCCACCCTCTCCCTGCCCCGTGAGGATTGCGAAGCCTTTGCCCGTGCGGTGGAGGCTGCGAAAACAGCAGCATCGGAGAGCTGAAAAAGCTGCTGGGGGACTGGGACCCGGAGCGCACGGCGTTTCTGGAGTGTCAGTCCGTCCCGGACGAACTGGAGGCCGGCAGGGTACTGCTGCGTCTGCTCATCGACCACGCCGCCAAGGACGTTCGGTGCAGTATCCCCGCCAGTGAGCTGGTCATCGGTCTCAAGTGCGGCGGCTCCGACGGTCTGTCGGACATCACCGCCAATCCTCTGGTGGGCCACATCGCTGATCGGCCGGTGTCCATGGGCGGCTCGGCGCTGCTGGCGGAGGTGCCGGAGATGTTCGGCGCAGAGGGTGTGCTGTTCCGCCGTTGTGCCGACGAGACGGTGCAGCGGGAGCTGCCGGCACTGGTGGCGGATTTCAAGGAGTATTTCGTCCGGCACGGACAGGTGGTACACGAAAATCCCTCCCCCGGCAACAAGGCCGGCGGCATCACCACGCTGGAGGAAAAGTCTCTGGGCCGCGTCCAGAGGGGCGGCAGTTCCCCCATCTACGGGGTGCTGTCCTACGGTCAGCGGGTAGGGAGCCGGGGTCTGACCGTGCTTCAGACCCCCGGCAACGATCTGGTGTCCACCACTGCTCCATCGTCCGGGGCGGCGACCGCATCGGCATCTACTATCTGGAAAAGGGTGCCTCCCAGCGGGGCAGCGTGTGCATCTATGACCGGGCGCACTCCGCCATTCAGGAGGCCCAGCCCTCCGATTTCGATTGGGATGCCATCTTTGACGGCGCCGACTGGTTCCACTTCACTGGCATCACTCCGGCGCTGGGTTCCAATCTGGTGGAGATCTGCAAGGAGGCCTGCGTAGCCGCCAAGAAGCACGGCGTAAAGATCTCCTGCGACCTGAACTATCGCGGTAAGCTCTGGACCCGTGAGCAGGCCCGTGCCGCCATGACGGAGCTGTGCCAGTATGTGGACGTCTGCATCTCCAATGAGGAGGACGCCAAGGATGTGTTCGGCATCGAGGCGGAGAATACCGACATCTACGGCGGCAAGCTCAATAAGGAGGGCTACAAGTCCGTGGCCAAGCAGCTGGCCGACCGGTTCGGCTTCGAGAAGGTGGCCATCACCCTCCGCACCTCCCTGTCCGCCAGCGACAACGACTGGGCCGGTATGCTGTACGACGGCGAGAATTACTGCTTCTCCAAGGAGTACCACCTGCATATCGTGGACCGTGTGGGCGGCGGCGACAGCTTCGGCGGCGGCCTGATTTACGCCCTGCTCAACGGCAAGGACAGCCAGAGCGCTATCGAGTTCGCCGTGGCGGCTTCGGCCCTGAAGCACTCCATCGAGGGTGACTTCAACCGTGTCACCGTGGCCGAGGTGGAGAAACTGGCCGGCGGCGACGGCTCCGGCCGGGTGCAGCGGTAAATCATTCTATCCCCTTCCTTTCCATAGCATGACCCCGGCAGCCAATGGCCACCGGGGTCATGCAGCGTGTCAAAAAAAGCCTCGCAGAGTTTGCCGCCCGCAGGCGGCAAAGAAGTAAAATCATTTTCTCTCGCGACATGTGCGTGAGAGAAAATACTTCTCAGGCTGCAAGTGTGGAATTTGTGCGCCTATGGCACACAAATTATGCGCACAGCAGACTGCAACCTTTTGCCGGAAAAACCCTCCGGGTTTTCCCGACAGTCTCCATGACCCCGGCGGCCAATGGCCGCCGGGGTCATGTGCTGTTTTCAGTTCCGACGGTTTTCCTATAAAGCAGTGGATAGGGGATCCCCTCCTCGCCGCAATCGATCCTCCGATAAACCTCAACGGTAAAAACCCACGGCATGAGGATTCTGTTCGTTCGCCGTGACCTCCTCTACGCCCATAAACGCCACCGGCTGCCCCTCCCGCTCAGCGATCAGCAGATGTCCACACCCGCCAAGGCCTGCGGTACATAGCTCCGGAGGCGCCGGTTCTCCTGCTCCGACAGGAACAGGCGGGTGGCCCGGACGGATGCCTCCCACACCCCCAGCAGCTGCGCCATCAGTGCCGCCTCCCGCCGCCACACCTCATACACACGGATCATAGCCTTCTCCTTCCGCAGGAAAGAAAAAGGGACCGGGCATTGGCTCGGTCCCTCTTGCTATTCTCTCAGGCCAATCGGCCGTAGATGCGGGTCAGCTTCCGGATGCGCTGCGCCAGCTCCGGCGTCAGCTCTCCCGATAGCATCCGCCACTGCCAGTTGCCGGACTGGGTCCCCGGCTCATTGGTTCGGTGTCCCGCCCCCAACTCCAGATAGTCCTGCATCTGAGCCACAAACAGCTTGGCCACAGAACTCATGCCGCCCCGGATGATGCCCCGGTTGAAGCCCTCCTCGTCGTTAAGCCCCAGATACTCCTTGGCAAAAGCGATATCCGCCGGATCTGCCTCCTGCCTCCATAGGGCCAGCGGGCTGTTGTCATGGGTGCCGGTATAGCAGATGCAGTTCTCCCCGTAGCTATGGGGCAGATAGCTGCTGGTATCACGGGAATCGAAGGCAAATTCCAGCACCTTCATGCCCGGCAGACCGGAATCCCGCAGCAGCTGTGCCACCTCCGGGGTTGGATAGCCCAGATCCTCAGCGATAAACTCCAGCTGCGGGAACCAACCGGTGAGCACACCCACCAGCGCCATGCCGGGGCCCTTGACCCACCGGCCGTTTTTGGCCGTCGTCTCGCCGTAGGGTACTGCCCAGTAGCTCTCGAAGCCCCGGAAGTGGTCGATGCGGATGACGTCATACAGCTTCCCGGCGCCGTCGATGCGGCGGATCCACCAACCAAAGCCATCGGCCTGCATCCGATCCCAGCGATAAAGGGGATTGCCCCACAGTTGGCCATCGGCGCTGAAGTAGTCTGGCGGCACACCGGACACCTCCGTGGGGACACAGCGGTCATCCAGCTGGAAATTCTCCGGCTCGGCCCACACGTCGGCGGAGTCCATGGCCACGTATATGGGCAGGTCACCGATAACGTGGATGTCCCTCTCATGGAGATAGGTCCGCAAGGCCTCCCACTGCCGGAAGAACAGATACTGGATATAGGTAAACAGCTCCACATCCTCCCGCAGCAGGGTGCGGTACCGCTCCAGCACTTCCGGAGAGCGGCGCAGGCGGATGTCCTCATCCTCCCACTCCGTCCAGGAGCGCATCCCGAAATGGCGCTTGCAGGCCATGAACAGAGCATAGTCCGGCAGCCACCGGATATTCTCCGTCACAAAGGCCGTGACCTCCTCCCGGTCACGCTCCCAGCCCCGCTTTTTGGCCTTGGACAGCAGCTTCAGCCGGCTGGCGTACACAGCGCCGTAGTCCACATGGCGGGGATCATCCCCCCAGCGGTAGGCCTTCACCTCCCGCTTCGTCAAGAGGCCGTCCTCCACCAGCAGGTCCGGATCGATGAAATAGGGGTTGCCGGCAAAGGTGGAAAAGCTCTGATAGGGGGAATCTCCATAGCTGGTGGGGCCAAGGGGCAGCATTTGCCAGTAGTGCTGGCCCGCCTCCGCCAAAAAGTCCGCAAAGTCATACGCCGCTTTGCCCAGCGTGCCGATGCCATAGGGGGACGGCAGGGAGAAAATGGGCATCAGAATGCCGCTGCTTCGATTCATAGGTAGTCACTCACTTACTTATAGAAATGCTTTGAAATTCTTCTTGTCGGCCCCCGGACGGAGGCCCCATATGTCCCTTAGCCCTTCACCGCACCGGCTGCCACACCCTTGATGATGTGCTTCTGGCAGCAGAGGTAGAAGATGATGACCGGCAGGATGCTCAGCATGATCAGGGCCATGGTGGCGCCCATGTCCACGGTGCCGTAGCTGCCCTTGAGGTACTGAATGTGGATGGGGATGGTGCGGTACTGGTTGATGTCCAGCACCAGGCTGGGCAGCAGATAGTCGTTCCATACCCACATGATCTCCAGCACGCCCACGGAGATCATGGTGGGCTTGAGCATAGGCAGCACCACCCGGAAGAAGGTGCCCACCGGGCCGCAGCCGTCGATGGCGGCGGCCTCCTCGATCTCCAGCGGCAGACTCTTGACAAAGCCCGTGAACATAAACACGGCAAGGCCCGCGCCGAAGCCCAGGTATACCACGGGGATGGTCCAGGGGGTGTTCAGATGCACCCGGTCCGCCGTCCGGGCCAGGGTGTACATGACCATCTGGAAGGGCACCACCATGGAGAATACGCACAGGTAGTACACGATCTTGCTGACCAGGCTCCCCACCCGGGAGATGTACCACGCCGCCATGGACGTGCACAGCAGGATCAGCGCCGTGGAGGTAATGGTGATGAAGAAGCTGTAGAATACCACCTTATAGAAGGCGAAGTTGCCGAAGGTCATGCCCTTGACATAGTTCTTCAGCCCCACAAAGGATTCCGCCGTGGGCAGCTTGAAGGTCTCGGTGTTGACAAAGGCGTTGGCCTTCAGGGAGTTGATGAGCACCAGGAGCACCGGCATCAGATAGATCACGGAGATGATGGTGAACACCACCGTCAGCAGCGCCTGACGGCGCTCTCTGCGGCGCAGAGCTTCGGTTTTGATCATTGCTGCACCTCCTTGCGGCGGCTGGCCTGAAGCTGGATGATGCTGATGGCCGCCACCACGATGAAGAAGATCACGGCCTTGGCCTGACCCACGCCGCGGTTGCCGCCGCCGCTGGTGCCGAAGGCGTTGACGATGTTCAGGGCCAGCATTTCCGTTGTTTTGATGGTCTCTCCGTTGCCCAGCTGCTGGAAGGGACGCCCGGCGGTCAGGGCCAGGTTCTGGTCAAACAGCTTGAAGCCGTTGGTCAGGCTCAGGAACATGCAGATGGTGATAGAGGGCATCACGTTGGGGATAGTGACCCGCCACAGGGTCTGCCAGCGGTTGGCGCCGTCGATGCGGGCCGCCTCCAGCATATCCTCGGGCACGGCCTGGAGTCCGGCAATATAGATGATCATCATATAGCCGATCTGCTGCCAGCACACCAGGATCACCAGACCCCAGAAGCCGTATTTCGTCTCCAGGATCACGGAGGTGTTGTACTTGATGAGGATGCCGTCGAAGATCATGGACCAGATATAGCCCAGCACGATGCCGCCGATGAGGTTGGGCAGGAAAAACACCGTGCGGAACACGTTGGTGCCCTTGAACTTCTGGGTCAGTGCATAGGCAATGGTAAAGGCAAACAGATTGATAACGATCAGGCTCACCAGAGCAAACAGCGCCGTGTACCAGAATGCGTGCATATAGCCGGGGTCCTGGAAGGCCTTCCGGTAGTTTTCCAGCCCCGTCCATGTCCACTGGCTGGTAATGCGGAAGTTGCAGAAGGACAGAAACAGCCCCTTGAAGAAGGGGTACAGGAAGCCGATGCAGAAGGCGGCAAAGGTGGGCAGCAAAAACAGCCACACCATGCGCTTGATGGGGCGGCGGATCAGCCGGGAATTCAGCGCGGCCTCGTCCCGGCGGTGTTTCGGAAGTTTCATGACGCCTCTCTCCTATCTATGTTTTTTCCGGGCGGCGCCCGGAGCTCTTGCCCGGTCCATACCGGCCAACAGCTCTGTGCGCCGCAGGTGAGAAAATCGGGGGCGGGCGATAAGCCCGCCCCCGGTCCTATTGCGTTACAACGGAGCGCTTATAGCTCAGCCGTTCTCCTTGGCATACTGGGTGGCCCAGCCGTCCACGAAGGCGGTCTTGACGTTGTCCCAGCTGCCGCCGTTGACGGTGTACTGGGTCAGAGCGTCCACCACGCCCGCACGCCAGTCATTCACGGCGGGAGTCCAGTTGAAGTCCCAGGTCACAATGTAGTTGCCGGCAGTGGTATAGGCGTTGGCATCGGCAAAGAACACGTTCTCGGGGGTCTTGGCGTTCTTGAAGGGGCAGGGGCCAAACTGCTCAGCCAGCATGGTGGTGCCCTCGTCGGAGGTAACGACCCACTTCATGAAGTCCAGAGTGGCCTGAATGTCCTCTTCCTTGGCGTTCTTGTTAACAGCCCAGCAGTTCTCGGTGCCGCAGCACAGGCCGGACTTCTCCTCGCCCTCAACGCCGCAGTAGATGGGGATCATGGCCAGATCCTCGGGGTTCATCTTAAAGCCCTTCTCCTCGCCGGTGAGGTTGGCATATTCCCAGGAACCGTTCTGGAAGAACACGGCCTTGCCCTGACCGAATTCGGCCTCGGAGGTGTCGCCGGTGGCGGTGGTCAGAGCAGCGCCGGTGGTGGCGGAGTCAGTGGTGTACAGATCCCAGACGTTCTTGAAGTTGTCCAGATAGGTGCCCTTGATGGTGGCGGGCTGAGAGGTGACATTGTCATCCCGGAACTCATAGAACAGAGGCATGTTGGCCAGGTGACCGGAGAAGCGCCAGCTGGAGGAGCCCTCCAGGCCGGCGGAGCTGAAGGCGTCAAAGCCCAGCTCGTTGGCACGGGCATGGATATCATCGGCCACCTTCTTCAGAGACTCGAAGTTGGTGATGTCGGTGATCTCATAACCGGCCTGCTTCAGCAGAGCCTTGTTGACGATGATGCCATAGGCCTCATAGCAGTAGCCGATGGACACGGTCTCGCCGTTGGCATTCTTCAGGTTGAAGTCCTGGGTGGTCATTTCCTTCATGACGTCGGTGTTATCCAGAGGATAGCAGAAATCGCCATAGGAGTTGACGGCGCCCTGATTGCCCACCTGGAACATGGTGGGAGGAGCGGACTTGTCCAGCTCGGAGGTCAGCATGGTGTCATACTGGCCGGAGGCGGCGGTGACGACCTTGACCTCCACGCCGGTCGTCTCGGTGTAGGTCTTGGCCAGATCCTGCCAGGCCTTGTCGGCTTCGGGCTTGAAGTTCAGGTAGTACACGGAACCCTTCGCTTCGTCTCCATTGCCCTTGTTGTTGTCATCTGCCTTCTTGCCGCAGGCTGCCAGAGACAGCGCCATAGCAAGAGCCAGAGCCAATGCAAGAAACTTCTTCATTTTCATTTCTCCTTCATTTATTATTTTTCACATCCCTTGGGATGGGAAAAACTCAGTTGATCCGCCGCACGGACGCTCCCCGGCGCAGCACGGTCCGCACCGTCTCGCAGCGAGGCCGTCCCCGGCCGTGGATCATGTCCATCAAAATCTCCACGCTGCGCCGCCCCATCTCCTCCATAGGCTGGCAGAGGGTGGTGAGCATGGGATGGAAATACTCCGACATGGTCAGGCCGTCGATGGCGATAACGGAGCAGTCCTCCGGCACCCGGCGTCCCGCCTCCCGCAGCGCCCGCATGGCGCCCAGCGCCATGTTGTCGGCAATGGAAAACACCGCCGTGAAGTCCGCTCCCTGCCGTAACCTCTCCGCCGTGGCCCGGTAGGCGTCCCCGATGTCAAAGGACCCGGCGCGGATCACCAGCTCCTCCTCCGTCGGCAGGCCGCAGTCCGCCAGCGCCCGGAGATACCCCTGATAGCGCAGCTGGCTGATGGCCCGGTCATCGGTGCGGGCCACCAGCGCCGCAATGCGGCGGTGTCCGCAGCGGTACAGCTCCGTCACGGCCCGATAGGCCTCCTCCTCGTCAGCGATGGACACCGATGCGTAGGAGCCCTCCGGCAGTGTGCCGTACTGATTGGCGTAGGAGCAGCAGACAAAGGGTACGTTCAGCATGGTCAGCTCCTCCGGCGTGTAGTCGGATCGTCCGCCCAGAAACACGATGCCCCGCAGCCGCTTCTCCCGCTCCATCATAGCCCCCCGCTTGATCTCGTCGTCGCAGGTACCGATCTGCTGCATCACCATGGTAAAGCCCTCGGCGGTGATGCTGTCCTCGACGGCCCGGATGATGTCGGTATAGAAGGGGTTGGACACGCCCCGCACCACCAGTCCAATGGCGTCGGACTTGGTCTTGACCAGATCCCGTGCGGTGTTGTTGGGGATGTAGTTGGAGCTTTCAATGACCTCCAGCACCCGGCGTCGGTTCTCCTCGCTGACGTCAGGTCGGTCATTGAGCACACGGGATACCGTGCTGACGCTGACGCCGCAGAGCCGGGCAATATCTTTGATGGTCATCGGTGATCCCTCCGGAGATAGTACCGAAAACTTGGAAACCTTTCCGGTAACGTTTTCGGTTTGTTGACGCTACCATCTTAGCAACTTATACATAGGCTGTCAATGGGGCCGGACCATTTTTTCAGAATCTCACAGTTTTTTTGCCGGGTCTCTTGTGATTTTGACCAAACACGCCTCGCCCTCTGTCAGCAGTTCTCCCATCCGGGACTCCCCCAGCACCGGGATGCCCTCCCGGCGCAGCAGCTCCGCCGTCACGCCCCAGCCCTCCACCACCGTTCCGGTGAAGGTGCCGTCATAGATCTCCCCGGAGCCGCAGGAGGGGCTGCGCTCCTTCAGAATGGCCGCCTGTGCCCCGGTGAGCCGGGCCAGACGCACCACCTCCTCCGCCCCCCGGCGGAAGGCATCGGTGACATCACCGCCGTCGCTTGCAAACACGCCGCCCTCCCGGCGTTCGGAGGGGAGCCGGGGCGTGGGCAGCCCCCCGAAGATCTCCCCGCACACGGGGATCACCTCATGGCGGCGGCATAGCTTCTGCGCCAGCGGGTGGAGCTTGCTCCGCCCGTCGTAGCGGCAGGCCACTCCCAACAGACACGCACTGACCAGCAGCTTCATCGCTCCATCTCCCTTCCGTTGAGGGCGGCGTAGGCCAGCCGCTCCCCCTCATAGCGCAGCTTCAGGGAGAAAAACGGTACCTCTTGCCGCAGCAGCTCCAGAAAGATGCGGTCCCCCTCCCACTGGGGCAGGGCCGCCAGCCGATCCCGGTGGATCCACTCCAGCACGCCCTCGTCGCAGTCCTCCCGGATGCGGCCCGTCCAGCCGGTGGCGGTGAACAGGTGCATATATTCCGTCTCCCACCGGTCGGAGACAAAGGTGACGATCCCCCGATACCGATAGTCGGTAAGAGTCAGCCCCGTCTCCTCCAGCGTCTCCCGCAGGACGCACTCCTCCGGACTCTCTCCGTCCTCGAATTTCCCGCCCACACCGATCCATTTGTCGTGGTTGCAGTCGTTCTCCTTCTTCACCCGGTGGAGCATCAGATACTCCCCGGCCGGATTTTCGATGTAGCACAGGGTGGTGTTCTTCATGGTGCAGTCTCCCCTTTCAGCATATGTCCTTTCCTGTATGATAACACAGTTTTTGCCTTTTGGGAACCGATGTGGTATACTGATCCCAAAAACGGAGGTGGAGCATATGGCGGACATCCAACCGGGGCGGTATCGCCACTTCAAGGGCAATGAATATCAGGTGCTGGGCATCGCCCGCCACTCGGAGACGCTGGAGGAGCTGGTGGTGTACCGGGCCCTCTACGGCGACGGCGGCCTATGGGTGCGCCCTGCGTCCATGTGGACGGAGACCGTGGAGCGGGACGGCTATCACGGCCCCCGGTTCACTTGGGTGGCAGAGCGATGACGGACTATCAGGTGGTGCGGAGCCGCCGCCGCACCGTGGCCCTACAGGTGGACCAGTCCGGCAGCGTGATAGTGCGGGCGCCCATGACTCTCCCGGCGGAGGAGATCCGCACCTTCGTGGAAAAGCACGAGACTTGGATCCGCCGCCAGCAGCAGCGTCAGGTTCGGTATCGGGCGGAACACCCGGAGCCCGCCCCTCAGGAGCAGGAGGCCCTTCGCCGGCAGGCCAAGACCCTTCTGCCCCAGCGGGTGGCCTATTGGGCCGGGGTCATGGGCGTCCGCCCCACCGGGATCAGGATCACCTCCGCCCGGACACGGTTCGGCAGCTGCTCCGGGAAAAACAGTCTCTGCTTCTCCCTGTACCTGATGGCCTATCCACCGGAGGCCATCGAGTATGTGGTGGTGCATGAGCTGGCCCATATCCGCCATAAAAACCACAGCCCCGCCTTCTACGCCGAGGTGGAGCGTTACCTGCCGGACTGGCGGCACCGCCAAGCCCTGCTGAAACGATGAGCTTCCCGTATAAAAAAGCCGTCCCCGGCCGGTGGCCGGGGACGGCTTTTTCTATTCTTCTCTTACCGCAGGATGGGTGCCGTAGCAGCCATGAGCCACGCCAGCTCCTCCCCATCCAGATGGGGTGCGATGGCAGCCCGCACCTTCTCATGATAGGCGTTCAGCAGCGCCAGCTCCTCCTCCGACAGCAGGCTCAGCTCCAGCGCCGCCCGGTCAAAGGGAACCATGGTCAGCGGCTCGAAGTGCAGGAAGCGGCCATACTCGTTCTCGCCGTCCCGCTGCACCAGCTCCAGATTCTCATGGCGGATGCCGAACTGTCCGGCGGCATAGTAGCCGGGTTCATTGGATACCACCATGCCCTCTGCCAGCGCCGTGACCTTCTGGTTCTCCGGCAGCCGCCAGTGGAGCCGCTGCGGCCCCTCATGGACGCTGAGCACATACCCCACGCCGTGACCGGTGCCGTGGTTGTAGTCCATCCCCTGCTCCCACAGAGGCAGCCGGGCCAGAATATCCAGATTCTGCCCGCACAGGCCCTCCGGGAACCGAGCCGCCCCCAGCCGCAGATGGCCCTTCAGCACCACCGTATAGGCCCGGCGTTCCTCCTCCGTCAGCGGCCCCAGCGGGATGGTACGGGTGATGTCCGTGGTCCCCTGCAAATAGTGTCCGCCGGTATCCGCCAGGCAGAAGCTGCGGGGCTCCAGCGGCACATCCGTCTCCGCCGTGGGTTCATAGTGGACGATGGCTCCGTGGGGGCCGAAGGCCATGATGGAGTCAAAGCTTGGCCCCAGATAGTCCGGCTGCTGAGCCCGGAAGCTCTCCAGCTTGGCGGCAGCGCTGCACTCGGTGATGGGTTCCTTGCCCACATGGCTCTGCAGCCAGCAGATGAACCGGCACACCGCCACACCGTCCTTGATGTGGGCGGCCCGGAAGTTCTCCTGCTCCGCCGGGGTCTTCATGGCCTTCATCAGCTGCACCGGGCTGGGTCTGTCCAGCACCTTGGCCCCGGACAGGCTCTGCAATACGCAGTAGTTGGCCGTGGCGCTGTCCGTCTGCACCGCCGTCCCTGCCGGGATGGCCCGCAGCCGGTCATAAATGCTCTCATAGGGGGCCAGTGCCACGCCGCAGGCCACCAGCTTCTCCTTCAGTTCCCCGGACAGGATCTGCTCCTGCACACACAGGGTGGCCTCCTCCTGCCGCAGCAGCAGGAAGGACAGGAACACCGGCGTGCAGCGCACGTCGTCGCCCCGGAGGTTCAGCGTCCACGCCACCTCGTCCAGCGCCGTCAGCACCAGTACCTCTGCCCCGGTCTCCCGCATCTTCTCCCGCAGCAGACGCAGCTTCTCCTCACGGGTCAGCCCGGCGCACTCCGCCGGCAGCTCCCACACCGGCTGCGCCGACAGCGCCGGCCGGTCCGGCCATACAGCCCCGGCCAGATCCTGCTCATAGGCGAAGCGGACGTTCTTCCCCTCCAGCGCAGCGGCCATCGTCCGGGCAAAAAGACTGCTGACGGTGCGTCCGTCGAAGCCCACGGTGCCTCCCTGCGGCACCCTCTGTGCCAGAAAAGCCCCGATGGTGGGAACGCCGGGCTGCCCCGCCCGCATCAGGTCGATGGTGCTCCCGGCCAGCTGATCCGCCGCCTGCAAAAAGTACCGTCCGTCCGTCCACAGGGCGGCGCTGTCCGGCAGCACCACCAGCGTACCGGCGGAGCCGGTGAAGCCCGACAGGTACTCCCGGGCCTTAAAATAGTCACCCACGTACTCCGAGCCGTGGAAATCATCCGTTACCACCACATAGGCGTCCATGCCCTGCTCCTGCATCCGCTGCCGCAGCAGTCGGAGCTTTTCAGCGCTGTTCATTGCGATTACCGCCTTTCGTTTATCAGTTGGCCCTATTGTATCACACCGCCGGAAAAAAGCAACGCCCAAGTGTTCCGTTGCAAAATCTGCGGATGTATGGTATGATTCTGGCAAGATCTCGTAAATACCCGACAAATTGTTTATTTCTCCGTTGAAACCAGAGAAATTTCCACAAATCCGTGCATCCCGCAACTGAATTGTAACCTTTTGTAACATTTTAAGGGGGAACATCGTGAACGCCATTGGTATCATATGTGAATACAATCCCTTCCATCTGGGCCATGCCCGGATGCTGGAGGGCCTGCGGCGGCAGTACGACGCCCCCCTTGTATGCGCCATGAGCGGCAACTTTGTCCAGCGGGGCGACGCCGCCGTGGCGCACAAGCACGCCCGTGCAGAGATGGCCGTCCGCTGCGGCGCCGATCTGGTACTGGAGCTGCCCACCCCGTGGGCCATGGCCTCGGCGGAGCGGTTTGCCGACGGCGGTGTGGCGCTGCTGACCTCCACCGGCGTGGTGTCCCATCTGGCCTTTGGCAGCGAGTGCGGTGACCTGACTGCCTTACAGGCGGCGGAGGCGGCCCTCTCCCAGCCGGAGCTGATGCCCCGCATCCGGCAGCTGCTGGCCCAAGGCATGGCCTATGCCCCGGCCCGGCAGCAGGCGGCGGAGGAGCTGGGCG
>JABLTS010048333.1_pt1 | contig 14177 bp, 9 predicted proteins | sample 7160081 | NCBI WGS metagenome assembly JABLTS01 (sample SAMN14651231, study PRJNA627086) | human gut metagenome | isolation source: feces | host: Homo sapiens | reverse complement strand
CGGTCGGCGCTTCGATCTCCCTCACGATCCAGTTGCCGTAAGGCACACGGGCAAAAGAAAAACTGCCGTCCTCGGCAGAGGTGGCAGTCAGAATGGCGTTTTCGGTCATAAACTCGGTGCAGTCCGCACGGAACAGCCCGACCAGCGCACCGGCAAGGCCGCTGCCGTCCTCGTCCTTTTTCAGCCCGTGGATCTCACTGTAAGCTGTCTTGATGTTCAGATACCCATTTATGGGATCGGCGACTGCCTGTGCATAAGTGACGGTGTCCTGCAATTTCCCGTTGGGGCCGTAAACACCGTCTGTCCAGGTAATAACGCCGCTTCTGCGTGAATTGTTTTTCTCGGCAGTGATGGCAACCGGCTCATTCAGCATGTTGCCCGTGGAGATCGTCAGCTCATTCCCTTTGACGGAAAATTTGATGTCCGGGTTAGGCGAGGAAAATGAATAATCTGAGAGGACACCGTTCTTGTCTGTAAGCGTAACCGCATAGGCATCGCCGTCCCATTCAAGCGATGCACTCTGTGCCTCTGCTGCGGTTTTGGCAAGAAAGCTCGGAATGCTGGAATGGTACTGAACGTTTGCAGCAATGGAGCTGTAATAGCCCATGATTTGGTCGTACAGCGGGTGGTTTGTACTGATTTGATCTACGATGGCATCTTTGCCGTTGGTTCCAATCTTGGTGAAGTCGGCATCACGCTCGCCGACAACGGTTTCCCAAATCAAAAGCTGCGTGGCAACGGCGTGCGCCAGCTTGTCGCCTCCGTCATTTTGCGAGCGCCAGGAGACTGAGATCGGACCTGTATAACCGTACTGAAAAATGCGTCCGATGAGCAACTTTATATCCTCGGGAGAAATGGTTTTATTATAAGCAGCGGGGTAGTTATCCCAAAAATCTTCTCCTTTTTTTGTGAGGCTGTCGCCGGGCTGCTGCGATACGCCGGGTTCAATACAGTAGCAGATGTTCCCGCTATACTGCCCCATAGCTCGAATCAACGTAAATGAAGATGCTTTGGTAGACCAGCCATTCATAAAGTTCAAATTGCCATGCCCCCATTCCCCACCGTAGTTCGCATCCCCGTCACGTGGAAAAGCAATAAGGCATACATTGGCGGTTTCTTCTGCGGCGAATGCAGTCGTTCCCAGGCTAAACAGCAAGGAAGCACACAACATCACTGCGAGAAATAATGCAATTGGCCTTTTGAAGTTCTTTGTTTTCATTTGAAATCCTCCTAAAAGTTAAAAATGCACCGTTATTCGGTGCAACACTGTATCGTCACTGCGATCACTTTGCAATTCGCCATATGGGTTTCCTCCTTTGCATAAATTTAGCCGCCTGCGGCGAAGCAGACGGCTATGTAGGAAAAGCAAAAGGAGCTATCTGCTTCCGCAAATAGCCCCTCAAAAAATATTTCATTGCCGCTGACGAATTTGTTGTCTCGTTTCAAGATTATTTGTTACATAGCCTCTTTCGCGCAACCCATTGACTACCTCGGAGTAAATATCTACTCCCTCCGGCCCCTTTATTGTTATTATTAGAACGAATTCTTGCGCTGGAACCGTGATTTCATTGCGTGGGTTCATATCAATGCGAATCTTCCATTTAATTTTTTCGCCGTATGTTATTAATTCGTGCCTGCCGGAAAGACCAATTTCATCGATTTTTCTTAGAACATATTCTGTCAATTGGATGTTGTCGAAATCATCATCAAAATCAAAGAGCTTAATTTTGATTTTATTTCGCACTAAATCGAAGTCCCCCTCACTCGAAATAGAAGTTAAATCAGGGGATATTCTTTCGCTTGCGGTAATAGGCTCTATGTCTGTAATAGCGGTCATGTTTGCACGGAATCGCTCTGAAGGTGGATTTTGAATGAGTTTCAAAGTATCCTCTATGCCTTTTTTGCTCACCTTAATGTAAATCTCGCCTAAATCTTCGCTTCCGATGATTGGACAATTACGGCAAAAGTCATTCGGCTTATGGGATTTAGCAATGGCTTCTGGTCGAACTGTTATCTTGCCGACGGCTGGAATTAATTCGCTCTCTTGAAATACACTTTCATAGTAGGATAAAACACCTTCAAACTTCTCGGTCATAACATCTTGTAGTTCTTTTGTTACTTCACAAAAAAATTTTATTCCACCGCCGCCTTGATTCTTTTGGGTGTCGGAAGTTCTTTGTAAAACGAGTTTGATAGGTAAATTTTTTTCACTCATTATTCATCAGCCTCCTTTACCAGTTTGGAAATGGTTGTCTTCGAGCTTCCTAATATGTCAGCAATTACCTGCAAGCTAAAAACCTTATCGTTACATTCTCTTAAAAACTTTGCCTTGGCCTTTAATATAACTTTTTCACTGCTGCAATTTTGAGGAGTAACATCCTTAAAAGAAAATAGCTCATTATAAAAATCCGCTTTACTAACTTGCGATTCATTTATTACAGCATTGCGGATTGCTTTGAGAATGATTTCCTCAATATTTGCTCCGCTCAATCCAGTAAAAGCAGTAGCTAATTCGTGTTTTTCCTTTGGTGAAAGGTTATGATTGCCCTTGGAAAACAAATCTATCATCTCTACAATAGCGTCTGTATCCGGGAGTTCAATCCTTAATTTGTATTCAAATCTTCGCCAAACAGCAGAATCTAAGAGTTTTTCGTGATTAGTGGCAGCAACAAGTAAACTATCACTGCTCATTGCATCAACATTTTGCAGTAAGCTATTTACAACCCGCTTCAACTCCCCAAGTTCATTACTATCATCTCGCGCCTTTGCAATCGCATCAAACTCGTCCAAAAAAAGAACGCAAGGCATTTTTTGGGCAAACTCAAATAACATGCGGATGTTTTTTGCAGTTGTGCCAAGATACGAGGAAATAAGACTGTCCAATCTAGCAATCAACAGTGGGAGGTTTAATTCGCGCGCAATCAAAATACTGTCCCATTCAGCTATAATTGACAACGCGGGCGGTGCATCAGCACCGTCCGCATTTTATCTACGTCATCCTGCATGCCCCAGCGCCGCAGCACGCAAAAAAGCACCCTTTCGGGTGCTTTTTTGCATGTTTGTCCCGGCTCACTCGCCGAGCTTTGCGAGCATGGCCTCGCAGACCTCGTCCATGTCGCCGACGATGCCGTAGGTGCAGTAGTTGAAGATCGCCGCCTCGGGATCGGTGTTCGCGGCGACGATGGCGTCGAAAATGGCCTGCTTGCTCGGATAGTGATTGTAGAGCGACGGGGCGCGGATGCCCACCGCCTCCGCGATCTGCCCGACGCTGACGGAGTCGTATCCATAGATTGAAAAAAGCTCCAGCGCCTTGTCAAGGATGCGCTGCTTGGTGTCCTCCTGTTTCATGGCCCATCCACTAACTAACGTTCGTTAGTGCGTATTGCAGACCCTCCGCGCCGCCTTGTCAAGCGGGTTTTGCAAATTTCTTTTCCGCGCTGCGGGCAGAAAAACAGCGCCCATCGCAAATGCGCCTGGCACTGCCCTTTTTATGTCCCTTTTATCGGCACGGCTTCGCGCAGGAGCTGCACGAGCGCCTTAACGAGCGCCTTAAACTATTGGCGGCATTTTTTCACTTTTTCCTCTGTCATCCATCCGCGCGCGGCCATCCGCCGCCCGCCGCGCGTTTCCGCCGCGTATCCGTCAGATTTCAAATCTCTTCTTCCTGTTTTTCACCGTTTTCCCTCCCATATGGAATTGACGGAAGTTAACAAGCGCTATATAATTGTGTCATCTTGCATAGCAATTTTTGCATTTTTTGTATACTGCATGTTTCTTTGCCGCCCGGCGGCAAAGCGGAAGGAGCATGAACATGGCAGAGCTCTGGTATTGCCTGGACCGGTTACCCGATCTGACGCTGAACAAATACGCCTCGCTGGAGGGCAGCGGCGTCGACGGCGTCATGCAAAAGCACATCGCCTTTCTGCGTCAGCTCAACCGGAAGGGGATCGTATCGGGCCTGTCCTTTCATCTGTTCTACTTGTACACGCAGCCGGAAGAGCCGGCGCTGGATCGTCCGGGGCAGCGGCTGAAGATCTTCCTGCTCGTTCGCGGGCGCGATGACGCGCTGCGCAACGTGCCGGCGCTCATCAAGGCCTCTCCCCTGTCGGAGTTTTATCCGTTCCGAGGGCCGCAGACGCCGGACGATGCCGGGCAAGCGGATGTGCAGCCGGCATCCCTGCGCGATTATCTGGCAGAGCACGGCCTTTCCGAGCCGGTATTCCCGGTGTGCTGCGCCCTGACAAAATCGGAGACCCTGCTCCCATCCGAAAACGGCGAGAGCGGCGGCTATTATATGATCCGTGACTGGGAGATGAACGAGGACGGCCGCCTGTACAATATGTGCACGATGATGGAGGCGCTCGGCAAGACGGCGCTCTACCGCGTCGACCTCTATCCCGTGGAGCGCAGCGCCGCGCTGCGCGAAGCGCTGCGGAAGCCGATGAGCATCCTGCGCAAGCGGCAGGACGAACGAGCCGGCGGGCGGCGCGATTATGACGGCAAGGACGTGCTCGACAGCTATGACGCTCTGATCGAGAAATTTGATTCCTCTCCGCACTTCATTGCAAATATCTTTGTCCTTGCCGGCTCGCACGAAGATGCCGCCTCCATTCTGGACGCCGCAGGCGCGGAGAGCCTGATAAAAGGCAAATACACCGTGGCCACCTTCTGCGCGCCTGCGGAGGGCTTCCGGCCGCTGAGCTTTCTCGACGGTCCGGCGCAGCCGCTCGAAAACCTGCGCGAGCACATGGTCATGCGTACAGGCAAGCCCGGACTGATCGTGTGCCGGGAGGACACGGCCAACCTGAACCTGAACTACCTGCCGTCGCTGTTTTCCCTCGAGGAGATCGCGCCGTTTTTCCGTCTGCCGGCGCTGTATGACGGCGAGACCGTCCAGCTCCCCAAGGAGACGGCGCCCACCTTTGTCGGCAAGACGAACGCGCTCACATTCGGCCGGGACAAAAACGGCTATCCGGTCCATTTCCCGCTGTCCCTGCTGCCGAAGCACGCGTTTATCTCCGGCGTGCCCGGCTCCGGAAAGACCAACACCATGCACCTGATCACTTCGTCGCTGTGGAAAGAATACGGTATTCCCTTCCTCGTGCTGGAACCGGCCAAGCAGGAATACCGCGCCCTTGCCAATGACGCCGGGATGCAGGGGCTGTACCTGTTCTCCCCCAATGCCGATATGAGCTTTCCGCTGCATATCAATCCGTTTGAAATGCCAAAGGACACGCTGGTGGCCGAGCACATCCGGCGGCTGTGCTCCGTGTTTGAGGGCGCGTTCCCGCTCGAGCCGCCGATGCCGTTTCTGCTCGACACCGCGATCGAGGCGGTCTACCGTGAGCTTGGCTGGATCCCGGAGCATATTTATACCGGTGAAGAGACGGTACGCGGCGGAAAAACAAAACGAAGCCTGCCCACGATGTCCATGCTGTATCACCGTCTGGAACAGGAGCTGCGATCCACGCAGTACAGCGACGAGGTCAGAGGCAACCTGGAATCCGCGCTGAAGGTGCGCATCGGCAGTCTGCTCCGCAGAGAAATGGGCGATGTGTTCGACGTTCCGCGTTCGACGTTCCCGCCGGAAAAGTGGCTGCAGATCCCGGCCATCATCGAGCTGGAGTCCATGGGCGCCGGCCCGGCCAATTTCCTGACGCTGATGCTCTGCTCCCTCATCCGGGAGACGCTGAAAGCCGACTCGCACCGCAGGCACGACCTGTTCGAGGCGGCGGGACAAACGCTTTCCCTGCACTATGTCTGTACGGATCCCGGGCAGACGGCGGCAGACTTCACGTTTGCCTCGCAGACGCTCGAGACATATCTGGCCGCCGGCAGCACGCCGGATCCCGGGCTGACGATTCCCAGCAGCGACGGCGCATGTACGCTGACATTTCTGCGGGACGGGCGCTATGTGTTCCGGAGCGCGCACGGAGGGCTCCGGCGCATCGGGTCCTATACCTTCCAGCCCGGAAAGCTGACGCTCATCCGCGGCAGCCAGGACGTCCGGCACGTGATCTTTATCGAAGAAGCGCACAACCTGATCGGTCCGGAGTCCGAAGAGCAGACCGGCGCGGATGCGGATCCGAAGGCGGCCGCCACGGCGTTCATCGTCAGGATGCTCGCTGAGGTGCGCGCGCTCAAAGAAGGCATTTTCATCGCCGACCAGCTCCCGACCGTCATGGCGCAGGAGGTTTTGAAAAACACCGGCCTGAAGATTGGCCTGCGCATCACCTCTGCCGACGACCGCTCGCTGCTCGGCAGCACGATGGCCGCAAGCTCCCTGCAGCTGGAACAGATGGCCACGTTCGGCATCGGCGAATCTCTGGTGTTTTATGAAGCACTCATGCGTCCGTTCAACGTCCGCATCGACCGGTGGGAATGTGCGCCGGCAGCGGGCTTCCGCGGCACGGACGACCCAACGAAACCGCAAAATGATGAGGCGCTGCGGATTCAGCTGCGGGACAATCCGGAATACCGGGACGAAAACCACCGCAGTATTCAGATCACCGGCCAGAAGTATTATCTCCGCATGAAGGAGCTCCGCCGGCAGATCGATGACTGCGTATGCTGGTATCAGGCCGTGCGCAAAGAAGCGCAGCGCCTGGCCGAGGACGACAGGCTGTTCGTGAAGCTGGAAATGGAGCCCGACGCCGTCACGCCGGAGCAAAAGGCGCTGCTCTACGACCAGAACAACACGATCCGAAACGCGTATCACCTCCACATAAATGACTCGGAAAAAAATCGGGCCGCGTGCGATGTCCTCCGGGAGTCGTGCCAGAATGTGTTCGCGCTGGAGCGCCTGAAAAACGGCCGCTGGACCCGCTTCGGCGCCGATGAGATCGACCTGTGCCGGATCACCGCGCTGCAGACGGTCATGGCAGAAAACGCGCTGCGGCTCTTCCGGCTGATGGAAGCGGCGGCCGGTCAGGACAGTGCCAGGATCCTCGGGCCGCAGGAAGCGGACTGTGCGGACCTGGCGGCGCTGTATGCGGACCTGAGTCAGGATCTGGCCGCCTATGTGCAGCAATTCGGCCCGGACATGATCCGGGAGCATATTTGAGCGATATCACAAAACGAAGGGAGCCATTGCAATGGGAAATTTCCGTGAAAAAAACCGCGAAGGCGTAAAAGAAATTCAGGACAACAGCCGCGAAACGCTGGATCTCGGCAACGAGATGCGCGAGCAGGCGGACCGGATCCATGCAACGCTGGAGAGCATCGACCTGCAGGACAGCGAAGACATCGCGGCCATCCGGGATTCTGCCAGCGCCTATCAGTCGAGCTTTGACAACGCGTTCAGCGAACAGGTCGAATCCGCCGGCAAGGAGATCGAGCAGCAGAGCGAGCAAATCGGGTCCGCCGCGGGCGATGAGCTTGGCAACGTCCGCTCCGGCATCCACAAGCTGGAGCAGGCCGGCGGCATGTCCGAGATCGGTAAAGAAGCCGCGGATTCCGGCGCAGCCAAGTTGGAAACGGGCGCGCAGGAATACGAGCAGATCCTGTCCGACGCCGAAAACGTCTCGCAGGAAACGCAGCAGCAGATCGATTCGCTCAAGAGCAGTCTGGGCAGCATCTTCGGCTGACCACTTCCTGTTACCTGTTAGGAGGCCGGATCTATGGCACGCAGTTTTCAAGAACTCGGGAAAAAAGCAGAGGACCTGATCGAGCGCGGCAATGAAGCCGACCGTGATGTTCAGAGAAACATGGCAAACGTCAGCAGCGCCGCCGCGCAGGTATCCCGCACGCACGCGGTCCTGATGTCCACGCACGAAACGGATGACGACGGCAACAGCAATCCGGCATACGCCAACGCGCGCACGCAGCTCAACATTGCGCAAAACCGGCTCGCGGCATCCCAGCGTGCACTCGACGCAGCGCAGCAGGCGGCCCATCAGATCCGGCAGGAAAAAGATGCGCACGTTCGGGAGCTTGCGCGGCACAATCAGACGGCGCGCTCCAACCTGGAAAAGCTCCGGCAGCTGCACACGGGCGCATTCGCGGAAAACGCGTCCGCGATGACGCGCGAAATGGCGCAGCGGTTCAACGAAGCGGAGGACACGCGCGTTGCGCTGCTCAGGAGCATGGGCATCGAGGCGACGGCCGATCATATTGACGACCGGCAGGACGGTGCGTCAGGGGCTCCGTGGTCCGGCGGCGGCTTTGCCGCGCTGGATCTCAGCGGCCGCGCCGAATCATACCGCGGCGGCTCCGGAGAGGGGCTCCCGTCCGGCACCGGCGGGCTTCCCACGCCGCCGGGCGGCGCATTTACCGCGCCGCGGCAGATCGCTGCCAACGACCCATACTGGGACGAGATGGCCGATGCCGCAAGAAACGGCGAGGATCTCACGCCCTACCTGCAGCATTACGATCAGCTCGCGCAGCATATCATCGACCAGCCGATCTCCAGACAGCAGAAGCTGGCCGAGCTTAAGGAGCTGCACCGGCGTCTGCAGGTCGTGCAGGACCTGCAGAATGCCCGGATCGATGCGGCCGCGCTCCGGCAGTACAGAAAGGTCAAGCGGCTGCCGGTATCGGACTATTACGACATGAGCTGCCGCTACATCGAACGCTATCTGGAGGTCTGCCGCGACAATCTGCACGACCTGGGCATTGAGGACGGTCCCGCCATGGAGGCTGCGCTGCAGCAGATCCGTGCGGATCTCAACCGCCGGCTCGACGCGGATCTCGCCGCAGGGACGTATATCATGTGCGACCATCCGACGCCGGATTTTCGGGCGCTGGCCGACCAGATGCGCGCGCTCTATGGGGAGCATCCGTCGACGTACCGGTACACGGAGCATCAGCGTGCGCAGCTCCGGGAAGGCGTGCGCACGGGTACGGTCACCGAGCGGGAGATCCGCACCATCGGGCGGGATGTCCGCCAGCACTATGACGCCCTGCTCAAGTCCCGCAGCGAAGAGGCGGCCGCGCTGCGGGAGCGGCACGCGCAGCTTATAGAGGACGTCAAGCACGCGTCCACCCAGGAGATGGAGGCGTTGAACCTGCGGCAAAAGCTGCTCATTCAGGACGAGGAAAACTGGAACAGACAGTACGATCATCCTGCCATGATGCAGAAAGTGCTCTCACAATTCCGGCCAATGGGCACCCCGCACGGATCCAGCGCGCAGGTATATCTGCCCGACCCGTCTCAGTCCGGCACATCGCGCGTGATCCGTGCGATCGACGATGCGCAGGCGCACCTGCCGACCGATTGGGTCCTGGCGAGCGAGAAAAGGCCCATTGTGCCCGAGTGCGTGGAACGCGGCTATTTTTACAACACCGGCGATGCGGATATCATCGCCCTCAATCGCAATGCGGACCGGATGCAGGCCTGCAGCTATCACGAGCTGGGGCATCGCTTTGAACGTATGTATCCGGAGATCCTCAAGCTGGAAAAGCAGTTTTATGACCGGCGGACCGCCGGAGAACCGCTGCAGCACCTCGGTCCGGGATACGACGAAAGCGAAAAGTCCCGCTTCGACCACTTCGTAAGCGCCTACATGGGTAAGGATTACGGCGGTCGGGGATACGAGCTGCTGAGCATGGGGATGGAGTCGGTATATTGCAAGTCATACAATCTGGCCATGGATCCGGAATATGAAAACTTTATTCTCGGCATTCTTGCCGTCATGTAGGAGGCACCCATGTTTACAATCACAGGCATCATCGCAGGAGAGTGTGAATTCATCACCTATTATTGGAACAACGGCGTCGGCTCCTACGAAGGCAGCCCGCTCGCCGCGTTTCTCCTGGAGGGCGCGCAGGAGCGCACAAGTCCGGTCGGCCCGGTGGGGCAGCCGCTGGATCGGGATATGAACGATCCGTTGGCGGCGCTGTTCATGATCCGGGAGTGCTTTGACCAGGTGCTCACCTGCGAAGGCGACATACCGCAGGCCGCACCCATCCCGGACGGAGCAATCGGCTGAACCTCATTTTGCCCATATACCACGTGCACACGCAGCATTCGAATATAAAAAATAAAGGGACAACAACGGAGGGATAAACTATGAACAGGATCGTCCTGAATTACAAGGTCGGGCAGGCTTATACCGGCCGGATCATCAATCTGCATCAGGGCAATACCATCGTGGATCTTGGCGACGGCATCATCGGCCGCATTCCGAACGGTGCCAGCGAGATCGAGGCCGCCATCGGCGATGTGATCCGCGTCGTGGTAACGGAAAACAGCAGCGCCGGCATCACGCTTTCGCTGGCAAAGCCGGAGGAAGAAGCGCAGGCCGCACAGGCAAGTGCAGCAGATGCCGACACCGCCGATGACGCCGACGATGACAAAGTGCTCCCGCCGGATCAGATCCGGCCGTGGGACGGTTGGGATCATATGCAGGCCGGCCACAAGCAGGCGGTCGCAGCCATGACCGGTCTGCGCACGCACACGCAGGCGTTCCACGACGACCTCGCCGCCGCGCGCAGCGAATGGGAACAGGCCAAAAAGCACAGTCAGTCTGTTTACGATACCATCGTCAACAGTGCGACCGCACAGGCAAATTCGGACATCAGCATCTTGGAATCGACGATCAAGGCACGGATCAGCAGCACGGAGAGCCGGCTCGGCGCGGTCAACGACATCATCAACGCCTGCCGGAATTTCCGGGAGTCGGCTGCCTCCAACGGCACCGCGCTGAACGCGATCGACGCCGCCCTCCCCAATGTGGAGCAGGCGCAGCAGGCCGTGCAGCGGGCGGTCGCAGAGAAAAAGCAGGCCCTGCAGCAGCTGAAAAACTGTCAGATCGCGGATACGGTTCGGAAAAAGACCGAAAAGATCGACAAAGCCAGACAGGAGCAGATCGACCGCGACAAGCAGGCCGAGCTGCACTTCAACGCCCAGAGCCGGCGTATCCGCATCAACGGACGGCGGGATATTGCGGCCGGCTTCAACCGAGCCACTGTGCGCGCTTACGCGCAGGATATCCGTGCCTCGCGCTTCCATGCCGAAAACTATGAGTGCCCGCAGATCGTGCCGGAGTATGTCATGCTCGGAAAGATCGGTCTGCGCATGCCGCAGGCCGAGCAGGACGATATGCCCGTCGCGCAGGCCGTCGAGGAACAGGTGGAGGAATTCGGCAGCAAGCGCGGTAGCACATACTGCGTGGAGATCCCCTATGCGCAGCGCCTGTCGGACGGCATTTCCCTGCTCATCCGCTATGCCCCGTCGGAACGCGTCCATATTCAGGGGCTGCTCCAGCCGCTGCTGCTGAAGCTGTTTCTGTCGTTCCCGGCCGGAAAGCTGGAGGCGACCATGATCGACCCGCTCGAGCTCGGCGCGAGCTTCCCGGACATTCCAAAGCTTGCAGAGGGGCCGAACGCCGCGCGCATCATCGACACGAAGATCTGGAGCAAGGAGCGCGACATTGAAACCGCGATCGGCACGCTGCGCCAGCGTCTGGAGAACATGACGCAGGCCTATGGCGGCGATCAGGAGAGCCGGCTGAAAAAAGAGGCCATCCGCGCGCTGGCGATCACGGACTTCCCGGTCGGCTTCAGCGATGCCGCGCTCAAGGATCTGCACGCCATCGTGCGCAACAGCGCCGCGCTGGGCGTGTGCGTCCTGATCTGCGCCAACGACGAAGAGCTGGAAAAGCTCCGCAAGAAAAACGGCACGCTGCTCACCGAGATCACGCAGAGCGTCGTAGAGACCCGCGCACAGGGCGGCCTGCTCATGCTGGCGGGCAGCAAATATCAGGATCTGTACCTGCGTCTGGACGACATGGGCGACGTCATGGCCAACAAGGCCACGATCCTCCAGCAGATCCGCGCCCAGATCGACCGCGGCGCGGGAACGAAAGAGTATTTCGAGGACATGTATGACTTCGATGTTTACGACAGCAACAACTGGTTCACCGGAAGCCATGACGAGATCGCGATCCCGCTCGGCGTCAAAGGCGCTCACACGGTCGTGAAAATGGTGCTCGGCAGAGGCGGCGGCAGCACGGAGCATCACGCACTGATCGCCGGCCAGACCGGCGCCGGTAAATCCACGCTGCTGCACACGCTGATCATGAGCACACTCATCAGCTACAGCCCGGATGAGGTGCAGATGTATCTGCTGGACTTCAAAGAGGGCGTGGAATTCAGCGTCTATACCCGTTACCGGCTGCCGTCGCTGCGCGTCGTTGCCGTCAACAGCGAGCGGGAATTCGGCCTCACCGTACTCAAGGAGCTGTGCACGGAGCTGGAAACCAGGACCAAGCACTTCACGCGCTACGGCGTCTCTGACATCAACAGCTATACCGAGCTCCCGGATGTGCCGAAAGTACCTAAGCTGTTGCTGATCTTTGACGAAGTGCAGGAGCTGTTCCGCAGCGGGAACGAGCGCGATTCTATCAGCGCGGAATGTCTCTCGTGCCTGAACAGGCTCGTCATGCAGGGCCGTGCAATGGGCATCTACGTGATCCTTGCCTGCCAGGACTTCCACAATTGCGCCGGGCTGGAGACCTACTTCAGCCAGATGGCGGTCCGTATTGCCATCAAGGGCCTGGAGTCGGGCGCCGCCTCGATCCTCGATGCGGACAACAATGGCATCCGCGCGCTGCAGAATCGGGATGCCGGCGCCGCGATCTACAACAACGGCGGCGGCGTGGAGTCGGCAAACAACTTCTTCCAGGTCGCCTATATCGGCGAGGAGCATCGCCTGATGCTGCTCGAAAAGCTGAATGAGTATTATCAGGACCCCGCAGTCGACGCGCTGTATCACGACCAGCAGACGCGCACCCTGCTGACAAATGCGGAGGATGATATTCACAACTGCTTCAACCAATTTATCTGCAGCGGTCCCGGCAGCATCCATCACCTGGCAGCGGCAAAGGACGGCTACGGGCTGCTGCTCGGTCTCGGCTTCGGGAAAAAGAGCGTTTTCATGCCGGAGCTTCAGCCCAGGGACAGAGACAATCTGCTGATCGTCAGCCGCGACGAGAAAACCGCGCTGGGTCTGTGTGAACTGTCCGCAATGAGCGTGCTCTATGAAGAGCTCAGCACGAACGCCGACAAGGAAAACGCCCTTGTTTACATTCTGGATCTCTTTGCTGACGAGCTTTACACCGGCGATTGCGATTTTGACACACTGGAGGCACAGTTCCCGCAGCAGGTCAAAATCGCGAAAGTTGGTGAAATGGAAAGGCTGATCTCCGACCTCTATGAAATCGTCCTCGCCAGAGCAGAGGGGCGCGCCCCGGCCAACGAGCGGATCTTTCTGATCCTCTTCGGCATCAACCGTGCCCGGCGTCTGCGCGCCTCCAGCATCTACGACGACAGCAACGAAGAGACGCTCAGCCCGCTGGAAAAACTGCAGGTCATCCTCAGCAAAGGACCCCGCAATGGGATTAACAGCATCGTCTGGGGCGAGAACATCCGCAGCCTGGAGTCCATGCTCGGCGACCGGTATGACGCCATGTTCGCCAAGCGCATTGCCTTTGGCCTGGACGACGCATCCATGGACACGCTGGTCGCGGAGAGCGAACCGAGAACTCTGCACAGTCACACGGCGGTCTACATGGATATCGACAGAGACGTGAAAAACACGCACTTCCGGCCGTATGACATCCCGGCAAAGATCTGGGTAGAGCAGTACGCGCAGGCATATGACAGCGCAATTCACGAACAGGCATGATAAACAGGGAGGAGATTTCATGACAACACAAGAAGCAAAAGCACTCATCGACTCCAGCGAGAGCAAGATCATTACCAGCTACAGTCAGTTTTACGCAAGCGCAGAAAAGCTGCGGGATGAGGGGCTTGCCGGTGCAAGGCAGCGCACCATGCTCCACACGCTGCTCCCGCTGATCCTCTGCGTGATCGGTCTGCTGATCTTCCGCAGCGAATGGTTTGGTGGCCTGTGCCTGATCATCGGCGGCATCGCGCTGGCAGTAAAGCTCCACGAAAACGCAAAGCGTAATGAGTACAGCGTGGAAAACGCAGCACGAAATCTGGAAAATGCCCTGAATGAGCACCAAAAAATATAAGCACGCACTTGACAGCGAGGCGCAGAAACGCTCTGCGTCTCGCTGTCAAGCCGGAAGGAGAACAGCGGCATGAACAGCAAGTGGAACAACATGGCCGGATATCTGCTCAAAGAATGTTATACGCTCGCTGCGCAGAGCACGCAGGAGGATGCCGCGCGGGAGCTGCTGCAGGCCCGCGCGCAGCAGATCGATCTCCCG
>JABLTS010086472.1_pt1 | contig 14207 bp, 10 predicted proteins | sample 7160081 | NCBI WGS metagenome assembly JABLTS01 (sample SAMN14651231, study PRJNA627086) | human gut metagenome | isolation source: feces | host: Homo sapiens | reverse complement strand
TTCTGCTTTTCTGTTGTGGCAGTATCGAGATGAGCCACAACCTTGATGGCTTGCTGGACATCCTGCAGTTTCTTTTCGGCTGCCGATTTATGGCTCTGCAGTTCCTCTATGTTCTGTCCGGCAGTCTTATTTCTTTCCGTCTCCCAAGCCTGTTCAGCGGCTTGCGTCGCTTCGTGCAGAACCTGTTTCTGCTTGGCAATCTCTTCCTTGGTCGTTTTGAGAGCAAGGTTCGCTTTCTCCGTTTCAGTTTCCCATTTTTGGATGTTTCGGGCGTTTTCCTCCACGTCTTTCTGGGCAGTTAGATTCTCTTTCTGAGCCGACTCCAATGCCTCTTTCTTTTCTTTTAGATTCGGCATTGCCGCTTCCATTTTGGTTTTCAGCGCTCTTGCTTCTGCGATGACTGGCAGGGCCTTTTCCAGCTGTTCCTGTGCCTTGCTTACTGCTTCCTTCAGACTGGTGAGAGTTTTCTCGCTTTCGCTGATGGCAGACTCTTGACTTCTGATATTTCCTTCCGCTTTCAGAATGTTTTCTTCCTGCTCTTGGATGCTTTGCGTCTGTCTCTCTACTTCCTGCAGCAGGTTGACGGCTGGCTGTACTTCATCGTGCAACTGCAGACGGAGAATCTGGGTTTGCATCGCTTTAATGGCATCTGCTGCTTGCTGCATATCTATCTGGCAGATAGCGATTTGCTTGATTTGCTTATCGTTTTCCTCAAACCATTGCAGGTCTTTCGAGATGACTTGCAACTGGCTGTCGAGTTCTTTCTCAGCCTTTTCCAACCGGGCGATTTCCTCCTTCAGATGGGCAAGTCCTTCATCGTTCAGCAGGTTCTGTTTTACGGCTTCCACCGATGCAGCCATCTGGTTGTAGGCATCCGTCGCCTGGTCTTTCGCCTTCTTGATTTCCGAAGCGATGTTCGTATAAGTTTCCTCGCATCCGATGAGTTTTTCCAGGAGTTCGTACCGCTCGTTTTCCTTTGCCGTCAGGAAGTTGGCAAACGAGCCTTGGGCGATGAGTACGGTACGGAGAAACTGGTCGTAGTCGAGTCCGATGATGTTCGGCAGCTCGTTCCAGTCGGCAGTTTCCTCTGTTATCTCTTCTCCGTTTCTCGTGATTTTATAAAGCGCAGTCTTGGCGTTCTCGTAGCGCACTCTCTGGAATCTGACGTGCCATTCTGCGCGGTAGATGCTGCCGTTGTTGGCAAGGAAGGTGAGTTTGCTGTAGCCCTCTTTCTTGCCACGTGTCAGGATGTTTCTACTGTCGGTAGGCGCCAGACGGTTACTTTCGCTGGCATCGGCAGCTCCGAAAATCTCGATGTTCTGGTTCTTGTCTCCTTTCTTCCTGGGGTAGCGAGGGGCGCGGTTGTAGAGAGCCAGACAGATAGCATCGAGTAGGGTAGACTTGCCACTTCCCGTCGGACCTACGATGCTGAAGATGGTACTCTCGCCTAAGGCACCTTCTTCAAAGTTGATGACCTCGCCACCCTGTTTGTCAAGCGAAGCGAGGTTGAGTATTTCGAGTTGTAGGAATTTCATAATGATGATGTCGTTAATAAATCGGATAACATTTTTTCCTGTCTTTCGTTCATCGGAGCGTTGTGTCTGATGGCGAAGGCTTCCTTCAGCGTATCAAGCGGTGGACGGTTGATGATGTCTTCTATGCTGGTGATGTGCTGGGAACCCTGGATGGTGGAGAGGTCCAGTTGCGGGATGATGCGCTGGATTTTGCAGAGCACGGCATCCTTTTCGTTGACGAGTTTCTCCAGTTCTTTGATGTCATCGCTGGTCAGTTTCTCCTGTTTCACCTTCAGCATCACGTAGTCGAAATGGTCGCTCAGTTTGCCGTCGGTTCTCTCCGAGAGTTCAGAATTGATGAGCTTCTGCCATTTCTTGAAGGTCAGCTCTTCCTCATCTTCGGGCAGGATGCGGAGGGCGTGCTGAGGCTTGTATTCCAGGAATTCTACTTTCCATTCCTTACTCTTGCCGGTTTCCTTTCCTTCATCCTCTTCTCCGTGTTCTATGGTGATGAGGTCGATGCCGTGGGTGTAGTCTTTCTCGGCAAACGACATCGGGAGGATACTTCCCGTGTATCTTGCCCAGTCGGTGTTCCAGATATGTTGCCGCTTGTGGATGTGTCCGCAAGTCATATAGTCGGGATGGTCGTTCCATCCTTCCAGGTCCACTTCCTCCTGTCCGCCGATGATGATTTTCTCGCTCGCATCCTTCTTGGCGATATCCGAACCCTTGGCGTACATGTGTGCCATCATGATGCACTTCCTGCCCGGGTATTTCTGTCGAGCCTCAGCCGTCAGTTCTCTCAGAAAGTCGTTGACTCCCTGCGAGTAACTGGCGTTCTGCACCACATCGCTTCTTAGGAAAGGTACGGCGAGGATGATGACTTCTTCTCCTTCCTCGTTGGTTACGGGGATGATGAGGTCATCGAAGGAATAGATCCAATGTCCGCCGGTTTTAGCATCGTCCTCGCTTTCTCCCTGCTTCCAGATTTTCCTTACGTTTCCTCTTATTTCCACGTGGTATCGGGTGAGCAGCGGACGTGGAGCCTCCAGTCGGCTGGCGGAATCGTGGTTGCCGGCGGTAATGATGACCTGCATGTTCGGGCACAGTTGGGTAGCATCGGCAAGAAACTCGTAATAAACGGTCTGTGCCGCTGCCGATGGATTTCCGTTATCAAAGATGTCTCCTGCTATGAGGAGAGCATCGGGCTTTTGTCCAGCTATCTGCTCCAGGAGCCATTTCAGGAAATGCTTGTGTTCCGGCAGACGGTCGTTGCCGTGAAACAGGTTGCCCAGGTGCCAGTCGCTGGTTGCTAATATCTTCATACTCATAAGAATGTCTAATCTTATTCTTTTTCTTTGTCTTTGGCTTGCAATCTGACTACAAAGTTAACACAATTATTTGGGATACGCAAAGAAATAAGCTCAAAAAACGAAGAATTATGGCCGGAAAAGTAAAGATATTCAGGAAAAGTCTTGTTTTATATCTGATAAAGTTGTATCTTTGCAAGGTAGAAATCTTCGTTCATAAACATTGAATGTTCGTTCAGTGTCTTTGAACGGCGGTTCATAGACTTTGAATGTCGGTTCAGTGTCTATGAACGGAGATTTCTCCTAGGATAAAATACTTTTCTTCCTAGGTTTGTGGTCTTTTCTTCTTAAGTATAACAATAAATACTATAGGATGTAAAGGCTGTTGCAATAAGAAATACTAATAAACTAAAGTAGGAAAGGAAACTGATATGGCTAAGTACAAATTGCAGGAAATGGGGGATATGCGCTATGATGGCAAGCGCAGAGTTTATCCCAAGATGGTAACCAACCGTACACTATCCCGAAAAGAGTTCGTCAAGATGATGCAGAACTACCATCGCGGTATTTCGGAAAGTACCACGGAGGCTGTATTGACCGATGTGGTTGATATGCTGACAGACATGCTCTCCATGGGTTACAACGTGAATCTGGAAGGTTTCGGCACCTTCTCCCTCTCCCTCGCTTTCGAGGACGATAAGCCTACGGAAATTCTGAATCCAGATGATAAGATGACGTATCGCAAGGTGGGCGTGAAAGACATCAACTTCAAGGCGTCTCCTGAGTTTATCAAGGATGTGAAGCGTGAAACCGACCGTGACCTGGAGCGTGATATGGGTGGTGTGAAGGTTATCCGTAAGCAGCTCTATTCCAAGGAAGAACGCATCGCCCGTGCCCTGGAGGTGATAGAGAAGAACGGAGTCCTCACCCTAGGCGATTATGCCTCCATCAACAACCTGAGCCGTACTGCTGCCTCTATGGAACTGAAGGAGCTGACAAATGACAAGACTTCGCTGATAGATTCACTAGGCCGCGGCAGCCATAAGGTTTGGGTGAAGAGGAAAGAATAAAAAACAGGAGTGTGGCAATAGGTGATAATAAAAAATGCGGTCACTGGCGCGTAGCGGAAAGGTAAAGGGTAGAAGCTCCTAGCCCAGGGCAACACCCTTGGGTATTAGGGTGTTGTAACCTTGCGCCCCTGTAAGGGCAAAAGCCTTGAATATATGCTGCTTTATAACCAATTTTATTTGGGATTTGCAAGAAACTATTTCTCTTTTAAATCATTTGCCGACTTTTCGAAATCAGCTTTGATTTCATCTAATAGTGGATTTCTGTTTTAGCATAAATGTCAATGCCATCATATTGTTTTTCTATCACCTCTATGGCTTGACCTATGATGAAGTCTTGATTGTTGCCCCGGATACTCCAATCTCTCGTGAGGAGTATGAGGCATATAAATGAGGAGTATGAGGCATATAAAGAGGAGTAAAGACATTGACTTGTAAGCGGGTTTAGTTTATATATAATTGAACTTCTGTTACAAGTATGGATAAACAACTTCGGGCTGCTTCCATTATGGAGGCAGCCCGAAATGTTTTTTGTATATTTCGATAGTCTATTTTCATCCTCGAAGTGCATTATAAGTTAAATTCCATTCTTTGTCAAGAACAGCGATTTCAGCTTGTAGCTTTTCTCTATTAGCTTTTCGCTGTTCTGTTGTTAAACTCTCTACACGCTTCATTTCTTCAACAAAGCGTTCGGCGTCTTTGCCATATAATATTGGCGTTTCTCTAATTGGTCTTGCCATAATTTTATCCTCCTATTAATTATATTGTTATTTATGTCGCTGCAAAAATAGTGCAAGGAATACGGGAGAAAAGTTACGGAAAAAGCTTATTCAGTTTATTCTTGCAGTTCTTTCTAAAATCTTCTATACTGATAGAACGTTTCCAATCTTCTAGCCACGGGTCTTGTGCCGTTAGTTCTTTTTCAAAGTCATCTGCATTTGACCATGTTCGTTCTTCATTTAGTTTATTGAAAAACTCTTCTTCATTATAGCTAACACCTGTCCTTTCATACTCCGCTTCAATGGCTTCAATCCTAGCCACGGCTTCTTCTTCATTAGCCGGATGCCAGCCAATAGGAGTCGGCTGCTCTTCTTGTAATGTATATCTTTTCTCCTTCATAAGCTTTTTCCTTTATAGTTTTCTTTTGAATTGTCTGATCAAATATCTAGGACTTCTTCTCATATCCCATAAGTCTACGAAAATGACGAGGTCGTTGACTTCGTCGTAGCGATAGATAATCTTCCAATTCTCCTTGATAATCGCACTATGGTAAGGGCGGTGGAATCGCTTAAGCAATGGCTCTCTGGGTGAAGAAAGAGGATGAAGCATCAGGCGATGCTTGATGTCATCAAGCTCTTTATTAAACCGTTTTACTGAAGTAGCTCCAAATTCGGCTAGTGTGTAAACCACCATATCTCGAAGTTCCTTCTTGAAAGGGTCTAGTAATTTTATATGAGCCATAATCCTTCAGATTTAAGTTCTGCTATAAAATCATCAAAATCTGTAGCCTTGCCTGTCCTTTCATACTCTTCCTCAATAGCTTCTATCCTAGCCACGGCTTCTTCTTCATTAGCCGGATGCCAGCCAACAGGAATCTTATTCCAGTCAATATCTTCTTCTGCACATTCATCCTCGGGAAGTGCTATGGCGGCATTTCCGTGATAGGCTGGTGCAGGCTCTGCTGCGAATGCTGCATCTTTCTGCTCTTCTGGCAATGTATATCTTTTCTCTTTCATAAGCTTGCGTATTTTATCTGCTGCAAATTTACGATTATTATCTGAATCATGCAAGAAAAATGGGTGAAATGTTTTATAAAGTATCTTATAATCAAGGTTTTTGTTCTTTGTTGGGCTTGGGGACGGTTCTGAAAAAAAAGTCACAATACCTAGCTGATAGAGTTGGGTATTGTGACTTTGCTTTTTGTTATATGTGTTTATTCGATACTCTCTTCTATCGACTTCAATACGTAGTCGAGAATCTCATCGGTGTGGCAGAGGGAGATGAAATTACCCTCAAACTGCGATGGGCTGACGTAGATGCCACGGTCCAGCATGTTGCGGAAGTAGCGGGCGAAACGTTCCTGGTCGCTCTTCTTCGTATCCTGGAAGTTGCGCACAGGCTGGTCGTTGAAGAACATCGTGAACATCGTGCCTACGTGGTTCACCTGGATGCCCTTGCCTTCTACTATCTTCTCAAGACGGGAGAGGAAGCGGTTGCTGCGCTCTTCGAGGAGTTCGTAAACGCCCGGTTCGCCCAACTGCTTCAAGGTTTCATAACCGGCTGCCATCGCTACCGGGTTGCCACTCAGGGTGCCTGCCTGATAAACTGGACCTTCTGGAGCCAGAACACTCATGATGTCGGCTCTACCTCCGAAGGCTGCGGCAGGGAAGCCGCCACCAACAATCTTTCCTACGGTGGTCATATCCGGAGTGATGCCGAATCGCTTCTGGGCACCGCCATAAGAAAGACGGAAACCGGTGATAACTTCATCGAAGATCAGGATGGCGCCATGCTCCCGGGTTACTTTGCGGGTTGCCTCGATAAACTCACGGGTTGGAGGAACCACACCCATGTTGCAGGCTACCGGTTCGATGATGAGCGCAGCTACCTTGTCGCCATTCTCGGCGAAATACTTCTCCAAAGCCTCGGTATCATTGTAGGGCAGTACCACGGTGTATTGGGTGAAACCGGCTGGTACTCCGGCTGATGATGCATTGTTGAGCTTGGCTACGGCAGAACCGGCACTTACCAGAAGATGGTCGGCATGACCATGATAGCAGCCCTCGAACTTGACGAGGATGTCGCGACCGGTGAACCCACGAGCCACACGGATGGCTGACATGGTAGCCTCGGTTCCGCTGTTAACGAAGCGCAGGCGCTCCATTGATGGGAAGGATTCTCTTACCTTCTCGGCTAGGGTGGTTTCGGCAAGGGTAGGAATGCCGAAGCTGCTTCCGTGGAAGATGGCATCGGATGCTGCCTTGCTCACCTTGTCGTTGTTGTGACCTAAAATAAAGACGCCCCATGACATGCAGAAATCGATAAACTTGTTGTCATCGATATCGTAGATGTATGGACCCTTGGCGTCACGGACGAAGAGCGGGGTGGTTCCTACGCTCTTCAGGGCTCTTACTGGCGAATTGACTCCGCCAGGTATTATCTGTTTTGCCTGCTCAAAAGCGGCGGCTGAGTTTTTTCTTTCTTTCATATTAACCTATCTTAATATTCCACTCTTCTGCTTTTTCTATAATCTCCTTGGCATAATAGGTGATGATGTACTGGGCACCGGCACGCTTGATGGCGATGAGGCTCTCGAATGCTACACGGCTCTCATCCAGATAACCGAGCTTGGCGGCTGCCTTCAGCATCGAATACTCACCGCTTACCTGATAGGCTACCATCGGGATGTTAGGGAACTTCTCTACGCCGCGGGCTATCATGTCGAGATATGGCATCGCTGGCTTCACCATCGTCCAGTCGGCTCCTTCTTCTATATCGGCTGCAATCTCATCAAGACCCTGGTCGTGGGTGCGGAAGTCCATCTGGTAGCTTTTTCTGTCTCCGAAACTTGGAGCTGAATCGGCAGCATCTCGGAATGGACCGTAGAAGGCTGAGGCGTACTTGGCAGAATATGCCAATACCTTGCATTGCTTGTCGAGACCACCTTCGCGAAGACGGTTCTTGATGGCTTCTACCTGTCCGTCCATCATGGCTGAAGGAGCAACGAAGTCAGCGCCTGCCTTGGCATGAACGTAGGCTTCCTCGGCGAGCAATGGGAGGGTGGAATCGTTATCTACATCGTGATGATGCAGGAGTCCGCAATGACCATGACTGGTGTATTCGCAGAGGCAGACGTCGGTGAAGACGATGATTTCCTTGCCAAACTCAGCCTTGATGGCTTTTACGGCACGGGCAATGAGGGCATCATCGGCATAGGCAGCGCTGCCTCGTTCATCCTTCTGCTCGTCAGGAATCACTCCGAAGAGGAGCACCTTGTTGATGCCGAGGTTCTTGATTTCTTCGATGTCCTTCAGAAGGGTATCGATGCTGAAGCGATAGATGCCTGGCATGGTGGAAATCTCTTCCTTCTGGTTCTCGCCCTCTACTACGAAGTAAGGGTAGATGAAGTCTGCGGCACTCAATGATACATCGGCATACTTGTCGCGAGTAGCCTGGTCTTTACGTAATTCTCTAAATCTTTTCATATCTATGTCTGTTTTATATTATTTATTCAATACTTCTTCCAGATGCGCCTGGGTGATAGGACCACGGGTGATGAACTCGGTGTTCTCAGGCAACTTGCCATACAGCTTGATGAAGTTGTCGATGGTAGAAGGCGATGTGAAGACGATGCGCTTGAAATGGTTGAGATTCACACGGCGCGGATTCTTCGGGAGTTCATTGTTGTAAACAATGGCGCTTAGCACGTTGAAACCTAATTCCTGCAAAGCCAAAGGAATATCTTCTGGTGATAGGGATGAATGAGGATAGAAAACTAATCTATTTTCATACCGATACACGAAGTCTGCTAACTCGTGATCATAATTATCTAAATCCATCTTTTCAAACAATTCAAAAGAATGCTCGTATTGTGGTCTTGCAGCATCAAGTCTTTCTTTCTCTTTTTTGAACCATTCTATCACCCCATAGCGATTGTCTTGCTCTACCTGTATAACATCTTTGACGCCAGCCTTATGTAAAGCCTCTGTTGTAGTGTCACCAATGGAGATAAACACATGCTCTTCTTGCTCTTTGAGTATCAAATCGTAGTAATCAAGTGTTGCTTGAACGCCATATTGGCTTGTAAAGATATAATATAAAGCTTGACTTTCATCCCACTCACAATACTCGGTAAAACTTTTTCCATCGTAATGCTCACAATAATTATCTTCGAGGATTTTCGTAAAATAACTTGGGTGATAACTAATCTCTATCAGCGGCGTATAGGTGTAATCTGCCTTGCGCTTCTCTATGGCAGGAAGTGTACCAGTATAGAGCGTTGGCTTGATATCCGATGCCTGATGATGCTTCAATCCTGCCACGTTGCCGATGAGGGCGATGAGAGGGGTCGGGAGATTCTGCATCTCGCCGTTTCTCAGATTCCAGAGGATGGTCTCGAAGGTCTGTTCATCGGGGCGGCTCACGTTGTAGGTGAGGAGAACAGGGGTGTTGAATGCCCAGCCTTCCTTGTCGATGAGTTGGGTAGCGATGGTCTGCAGCTGTTTGGCACCCATATAATACACCAATGTTTCTGCATCGGGAGTTACGGGTTGCGGAGTATGACCGCTGACCAGGGCAACGCTTGATGAGAAGTCGCGATGGGTGAGACTGATTTTCTGGGATGCGGCAAGAGCTGAGGCTGTGGTGATGCCTGGGATGACATTCACTTTTATCAGATTACTTTCCAGGTATTCGATTTCCTCGCTGCCGTGAGCGAAGATCATTGGGTCGCCACCTTTCAGACGAACTACGTTCTTTCCCTCTCGTGCTGCTTCGAGCAGAAGACGGTTGATGTCAGCCTGCTCCTTGTGATGATAGCCGGCACGCTTGCCCACGTAGATCTTCTCTGCTTTCTTATCTGCCAGATAGGAATCGTCGATGAGGTCATCGTAGAAGATGATGTCGGCGGCATCGATGGCTTTCGCTGCCTTGATGGTAAGGAGATCCGGGTCGCCGGGACCAAAGCCGACGAGGGATACAGAGCCTTGCTTATTGAGAATGCTTTTGGAAGCGAATGCCTGCTGCAATGCTTGGCTTCCTTTCTTTGCGGTGATGGCAAGGAATCCTTGAAGAGGATGGGTTGGGAAAGGGAGCACTTCGGCGATTTCATCCTCCATGCCGAGGCGCTTCAGGGCACAGGTAGCTACGATGGCAGCATCGTATTTGCCATCTTTCACCTGCTGAACTCTTTCTTCAATACAACCACGTATACCTTTGATAGTCAGGTCTGGACGTAATTCGTTTAAACCTTTCTTGCGGAGCGGACTGCTGGTTCCGATGATACTGCCGGCTGGGAGTTCTGCCAGTTTCTTGTGGTCTCTGCTTACGAGCGAATCGGTGGTGTCGAAAGCAGGGAAGAGGGCGATGACTTCGATATCCTCAGGCAGAGGATAGGGCAGGTCTTTCGCCGAATGGATGGCGATGTCGGCATCTCCCTGACGGATGGCATCGTCGAGTTCTCTCGTAAAGATATCAGCAGGAGCTTCACCGTTCAGGAGTGAAATCTGCTGGTTCTTGTCGCCGTAAGATTCCAGGTATTTGATCTCGTAGGCGAGTTCCGGGAAGTTCTTGAAAACTTCCTCTACTTGCAGTCGGGAGAGACGACTGCCTCTTGCAATAACTCTAATCTTTTTATTCATCTTTTAAAAATGTCGGTTAAGTTTATGAATAAAATTATTATGAAATATATTTCTTTCTCCTTTCCAAAGCCTCCTGCATCTCCTGAATCTCTTCTTCGATGATGGCTTCTGCTTTCTCCACTTCGGCTCCTCTCACTTCGATGTTCTCACGCACTTTCTTCTCCACGTCTCTGATGTTGTAGAGCTGGACGTTGGGGAGTTCGCTGAGGCGGGAATCGATGTCGCGGGGGAAGGCGAGGTCGATGGCGAGCAACTGCTTCTGCTCTGGGATGTCTTCCTTGCGGATGATGAGATGAGGGGCTGAGGTGGCGCTGATGAGGATATCGGTCTGTTCCAGGAACTCCTGCTTCTCATCCAGCGTATATACCTTGATACCGAGCGGATCGGCAAGGTAATGTGCCTTGATCTGACTGCGGTTGGCGAGGAACACCATCTTGGCTCCCTTGTTCTGGAGAAACTTCAGAATGTCGGCAGTCAGTTTGTTGACACCGATAATCGTGATTCTCGCGTTCCTTAAATTTACATTCCCCAAAGATTCAATAATCTCGAGAGCTGCAAGACTATGGGATACGGCACCATGAGAAATCTCGGTTTCGTTGCGAACCCGCTTGCCAACCTGCAATGCGCTTTGGAAAAGGCGATGGAGTTCGGCGGTTAACGGGCGCTGAGCCTTGGCGGTATAGTATGCTTCCTTCACCTGTCCCTGAACGGCTCTTTCGCCAACGATGGCTGATTCCAAGCCCGATACCACACGGAAGAGATGGCGGGCTACCTCATCGGGAACTTCGCCTTCGCCGTAGTATATCTCGCTGCGGTTGCACGTCTTCAGGAAGATATAAGGAACTTCCTCATCGGGCTGGCTGCTGATATGAACATGATGGGGAATTCTGTTTGTCTTGTTGATATGACTTCCTTGTATTTCCAAGAGTGTATCTTGTAGAAAATCATCGAAGACTCTTTCCTGCTCCTTGATGTCGGTTCCTTCAGCGAACTGGCTTTGGTCAATCGATTTGTAATGTATCATTTTCTATCAACTCTTTTATTCTGTTTCTTACTCGGATGCTTCGTTTCACATCCCTCGAATCGCTTCCCACGGCAATGGTGAGGTTGTCGTTGCGATAGATGGCGGGCGAGATGAAATCGCACTGTGCCGGATCATCGCAGACACTGGTTAGGATATGCCGTTCGGCTGCGAGCTGTTTGATGTGATGGTTCAACTCATGGTCGCCCGTACAGACGAAGAGGAGTTGCACGCCATCCAGGTCGCTCGGCTCGAAAGCCTTCTCTTTTGTTTGGAAGGGTAGTGCCTTGAGCTCATCTGTAATCTCTGGTGCCACCACCGTAGCTTGGTCGGTGAAGCGGGCGAGAATCTGAGCTTTGTGGGTCGCTACCTTCCCTCCGCCAACGATAAGTATGTTGGCGGAGACGATTTTAATCGTTATTGGAAGATAGTCCATTTAGACATAGATTGAATTTTATTTCTTTTTGATGAGAACCTTCCAGTAGTTTTCTACTTTCTCGGTAGAGAGGATGGTATGGCCCTCGTTCTTCACGCTTCCCGGTACGTTCTCGATTGGAGCACCGTCGTCGAGGAGAATCTCCAGAATCTGTCCGCTCTGCATTGGGGTGAGAGCAATCTTCGTCTTCACGAAGTTCATCGGACACATCACGCCTCGGAAATCCTTCTTTACATCCGGAACAATGGTTTCTGTTTCTTCTGCAGCTGAGGCTTTCTCTGCAGGAGCTTTTTCTTCAGAAACCTGTTCTGCAGGAGCTTTTTCTTCGGCGTTTTTTTCTTCAGCATCCTGCTCTACTGGAGTCTTTTCTGCAGGAAGTTTGAACTGGAGCGAATCGTCCATGTTCTGATAGAGATCGTTGAGCAAATCAGCGAGTTCATCAATCAATGGCTTTTGCTCAATCAATGATTCGTTGTTTCTTGCCTTATCGGTCAATACCTTGAATTTCTGAGGGATGATGCCGGCAGCGATGAATTCCTTCTCAAATCCATTATATACATCTTCATCGGTACGAGGGTCGAGACCACGGGTAACGAGCAGCATTCGGTTCTCGGAGAAAACGATATCGTGGAGAAGTTTCTCTATCTTGCTTGTTGCTTGCTTGCCGTCGGATTGCAAATCTGTCGGAACGCCTTGCGGGATATTTCCCATTAATAGCTCCACTTCCTTCCGCTTCTCTCTGATGGTATCCTGGTCGATTTCGATGATATCGAAGAGACCGGCTGAACACTCTGCCTTACCGTATTTGATGAGCGAGAACTTCTCGTCATCTCCGAAATCGAAGAAGGTATCAGGCTCTTCTGAATACGGAGCCACCTCCTTGTATTTCGCAATCAGTTCCTTCACGATGTTCACGCCTCTCTTTGCCACATAGTCGTAATAATCGGCATAGTTGGCCTGTTCGGCTATCACATCACGGAGATAATCTTCAACAAATGCCGGAATCTTCTTGGCGGCGATATAACCCTGCTGCAGGTCAATCTCGTGCTTGCCCTTTACCGGAAGCCAGATGGTGTAGGCTGGATATGGGTCATCGCCCACTCGTCCTACACGTCCGCTGAATCCTAAATCTCCCCAGGTGGCTAGCGCACAGATGTTGGTACAGCCGTTCATGCGGAGTTCGAAGTCAGGAATGGCATCGAGGTTCAGATTGCTATTGAGAAGTTGCTTGGCGATACCGTCGATGGCGCCCTTTGGCAAACAGATGCCGAGGCGGCAGGTATCGGCTCCCGTACAGCAGGTGAGGTTGGTAACCACCACAGGATAATCTATCTGATAGACGCCCAGTTTCTTGAAGAAGGCGTAGATGTTGGTGAGATATTCCTCTGGGATATTTCGTACTTGAATCTGCTCTTTCTTGGTGAAGCGGATTACATCGTTGCCATAGTTGCCCAGATATTCGGCTACTTCTGCGAAGAAATCCGTGGAGTTGTTGCCGTGGCGCAATGGGATGTAGGCATACCAGAGGTTCTCTTTCAAGCCCTCGGCATTGGTCTGCTTGTGGGCGTAACGGCGCTTCCAGGTTTCAAAATCGGTTGGAGCTTTAAGTGGAGGGAAGTTGGGCTTATGGTGTTCCAATGGCAATGCCGGAGCCTCGAAATCGATTGAACCATCTTTCTTAAGTTCCTCAAACTCTTCGAGATACAATCGCTTGGCTTCTTCTGTTCCGTATTTGTAGAACACGTATCTCATGCGTGCCTTGTGGCGGTTTCTTCTATTTCCGTATTTATGGAACCAGTTTTTCAGAGCCTTGGCTGCACGGTAGAGATCCTTCTCTGGAAGGAAGTCGAATACTTCCCAACCGGTGTGGGCGTTGCTGGCGGCACTACCGGCGATGAGTACTCTGAATCCCCGCTGTCCGTCCTTAATACGTGCCTGCAGACCCAGGTCGGCGATGTAGGAGTAGTTGGCTGTAGCCACACTGGTATCTATTGCCACCTTGTATTTTCTAGGCATCGTGAACGAATCTTTCTCGGCGATGAGTCGGGAGGTGAGTTCCTCCACGTATGGATAGACATCGAATTCCTCATCGGCAGTGAGTCCGCTCCGGTCATCCACCATCATGTTTCTTACGGTGTTTCCACCGCCACCTGCGCTGGAGATGCCCACCTTTTCCAGTTTCTTCAGAGCCGGAATGGCATCTTCGATATCAACATTGTGAATCTGAATCTCCTGTCGGGTGGTAACGTGGAGATGCGAAGTGGAGAGCTGGTGACCCACAAAGGCAATCTTGGCAAGCTGCTCTGGGGTGACGAGACCGCCGGCACAGCGAAGACGCAACATATAGTGCTGGTTCTTGCGCTGCTCGTAGATGCCCATAGGTACACGGTTCGACTTCAACTGACCAGCCTGAATCTCGCCCGCCTTGAATTGGTCGATGAGTGACTGGGTATAGTCCAAGTCTCCATTTAATGTAGAAGGTATTCTGTACATGTTCTTG
>JABLTS010052028.1_pt1 | contig 14302 bp, 10 predicted proteins | sample 7160081 | NCBI WGS metagenome assembly JABLTS01 (sample SAMN14651231, study PRJNA627086) | human gut metagenome | isolation source: feces | host: Homo sapiens | reverse complement strand
TGCCCCGCCTGCTGGAACTCTCGCGCGAGTCGAAGCTGTACGTTCTGGGCCCGAGCGTCGTGCCCGCACAAGCCTTCTTCGAACGCGGCGTGAACGGTTTAGCTGGAAGCGTTGTTGTAGACGCGAAAGCGGCTCGAGCGGCCGTCAAAGGCGGCAGCAAAGCGCAATGGCGCGCGGGAATTAAGAAATTCATGATTGAGGCCTAGATTTCCAAGCGTGGCAGAAGACATAGAACTTCCTGCTAGAAAGGCTCGATCACGAAGCATCGTTAGGGTATAAAGTCCCAGCACAGTTTAAGCATGAAACGCCGAACGTCATCTGAACATGAAGCATGTATTGCGGTTGGAAGCCTCGACCCATGCGTGATTGGAAGCATGGGTCCCATGCGTAATTGAGCAAGAATTGTCCATGTCGAGCCGCATGGTGAATCGCAAGCTCGATCTCACACGCGCTTAGGAAGCGAACGCCAACCCCGATTGTGAGTGGAGCCCGAATCACGGTGGGCCACAGAACCCAATCACGGTCGGAACGGGGTTTTCATCGCAGCCGAACCAGAAAGCCCTTACACGGCCGGCGGAAGAAGCGCGCTAATACAACCCAATCGCGTCGCAAGGTTCTTAACGCAGGAACGCCGCTCAATTGAGCGGCGTTCCTTGTCAGTGCTCCTTATTGCCCTAAGGAGAGAGGCGAGATGGCATGCCAAGGGGGTGGAGCAGAGGCCATTCGCCTTACGGATAAACAAGTTAAGGGCAACATCCGGGGAATGGGCGGGGCGGCAGTGCGCCAAGGGGGTGAGGCGCGTGGGGCCGCCCGCCTCTCGAGTTAGCGAAACGTTGAAGAAGCGAAGGAAGAGAAGGCTTCTTCGAGTCCGATATGCTGAGCGGAAAGGGGGTGCCCGCCCAGCGTCTCGGTCGCTTTCAAGGTGGATGTTAACCACGGGTAAGTTTATACAGGCTAAGTTAACCCGTGTCAACACTTTTTCGAAAGAAAGTTTCCTATGGTGAATAATTTCGTCGAAATGCCCCGCAGCCCATATTTCATACACGATTGTTTCGACCATGTTAATTCGTCTAACAATTACATGGATTGAGCCGCCAATAGCCAAAAGACTTTAGCATGCGACAGTGCGCGGGTGTAAAGTAGGGGCATATTGAACGTACGTGTTGAAGGAGCAACCATGACAGTCGAGAAGAAAGACCTTGACTGGGGCAGCCTCGATTTCGGCTACCGCAAAACCGACTATAGCTATGTCGCCAATTGGAAGGACGGCGAATGGGACGAAGGCGGCCTTACCGCCGACCATGAAATCCACCTTTCCGAGTGCGCTGGCATTTTTCATTATTGTCAGGAGGTCTTCGAGGGCCTCAAGGCATACACCACCGAAGATGGCTCCATCGTATGTTTCCGCCCCGATATGAACGCTGAGCGCATGTACAACTCCGCCCAGCGCCTCGAGATGCCCGGCTTCCCTCAAGAGCGTTTCATTGAAGCCGTGAAGCAGGTTGTGAAGGCGAACGCCGCGTGGGTCCCGCCGTTTGGCTCTGGCGCCACGCTGTATGTTCGCCCGTTCATGATTGGCTCTGGCGAGGTTATCGGCGTTGCTCCCGCACCGGAATACCAGTTCCGCATCTTGGTAACTCCCGTCGGGCCTTACTTTAAGGGCGGCTTGAAGCCCATCACGATTCGCATTTCTGAATACGACCGCGCTGCCCCGCACGGCACTGGCAACATCAAGGCTGGCCTGAACTACGCCATGTCGTTGCGCCCCATCATGGAAGCACATCGCCAGGGCTATGCCGAGAACCTGTACCTTGATTCTGAAACGCGCACCTATGTTGAGGAAACCGGCGGAGCGAACGTGCTGTTTGTCAAGGCCGATGGCACGCTCGTTGTGCCGAAGTCGCACACCGACTCGATTCTGCCCTCCATCACGCGTCGCTCGCTCGTACAGGTCGCCAAAGACCTCGGCATGAACGTCGAAGAGCGCTTCGTCGAGTGGGCTGAAGTCGCTTCTGGTGCATTCGTTGAATGCGGCCTGTGCGGAACCGCCGCCGTTATTTCCCCTGTCGGCCAGATTGACAACAAGGTCTATGGCGCCAACGAGGAGATCACCTTCCCGAATGGCAAAGACGAGATTGGTCCCGTGATGAAGAAGCTTCGCGAAACCCTCACGGGCATTCAAGATGGCGCTCTGGAAGACAAGCACGGCTGGGTCTGCAAGATCGACGTCGACTAGCTCGAATCGTAGACAAGCTTGCCTGAAAGCCGCCCTTCGGGGCGGCTTTCTCATATCCTCGCCTCTTCCCGCCCAGACTGCGCGATATCGCTCGACACAGCCCGCTACCGCTTCGCCCTACGAGCTTCGCTATGCGCTCGCTTGACGGCGTTCAGTTCGAAATCGAAAAAACGAACACCGACGCCATGCAATATCGCACCGTCTGGGCGGAAGAGGCTGCATTCGAAATCTGTAAACGCGTTCGAGTTTGCCCCAGACGAATGCCCGCATCTTTTCATTCCCGAAACGCTGCATTGCAAAGGTCACGCAAACACTAAACCGCCAAACGAAATCGTGCCATCACTCGTGGTCTCGAAGCTTTATGTATTCAAGCAACGCGTAAAAGAGCATGCGGCAGAGCGAAGACCGGGCAACAAGAAAAGAGCCACCCCATAGGGTGGCTCTGTAATCGATTGCGCGTATGCGAATCTTATTTATCCCACGTCTTGGGGTCGACCGTCTGGCCAGCCTTAGCCATGTTGCGGAATTCAGAAGCAGCGGTAAACATAACGTCGGAAGCAGAATTCAAGGCAGTCTCGCAGGAGTCCTGAATAACGCCGATGATGAAGCCAACGCCGACAACCTGCATCGCGATGTCGTTCGGAATGCCGAACAGCGAGCAAGCCAGGGGAATAAGCAGCAGGGAGCCGCCAGCGACGCCTGAAGCGCCGCACGCAGACACGGCAGCGAGCACCGAGAGAATAACCGCAGTCGGAATGTCGACCGAAATGCCCAGCGTGTTAGCCGCGGCGAGCGCCATAACGGTAATAGTCACCGCAGCACCGCCCATGTTGATGGTCGCGCCCAGCGGAATGGAAACGCCGTAAGTGTCTTTGTTGAGGTGCAGCTTCTGGCACAGCGTCATGTTCACCGGAATGTTCGCGGCGGAGCTGCGAGTAAAGAACGCGGTAAGGCCAGACTCACGCAGGCAACGAAGAACGAGCGGGTAGGGGTTCGTCTTGGCAATAACGCCAATCATGATGGGGTAGGCGACAAGCGCGACGAAGAACATACAGCCCACGAGTACGGCCAAAAGTAAACCATACTCGGTGAAAATCTCGATGCCGTTGGTGGAAACCGCATCGTAGACCAAGCCGAAAATACCGAACGGGGCGAAGCTGATGATCCAGCGAACGACCGTTGCAATTGCGTCAGAGATGTTCGTGAAAACAGCCTTGGTAGCTTCGGTCGCTGCGCGCAACGCAACGCCAATCAAAATGCCCCATGCAAGAATGCCCAGGTAATTCGCGTTGGCGAGCGAATCGACAGGGTTCGCGACAACATTCATGAGCAGCGTCTCAAGAACCTCGGTAATACCCGAAGGCGCCGCCTTCTCGGCAGCCTCAACGCCCGAAAGCGTGAGCTCGATGGGGAACAGCTGAGACGCGATAACGGCAACAAGGGCCGAGATGAACGTGCCGAACACATACATAATAATGATGGTCTTCATGGATCCATCGGCATGGGCATTCGCCAAGGCGGCAATAACCAGGAAGAAAACCAGAATAGGAGCCACGGCCTTCAACGCGCCAACGAACAGGCTGCCAAGAATGGTGATGCCTGCGATGGGCGAAGTGCCATCCGTATTCGGGAAAATGACGCCAAGAATAGCGCCAATGATCAGGAATACGAGGATTCGCTTAATCAGGCTGATATCGTTCCACTTGTTCCACAGGGTTTTCAAGGGGAACTCCTTTCTTCTCGTGCGGTGCGCGTCGGGGCCGCTCCTGCTTCGCGTGGCGACCTTCTTTTGATGGAGGGGCTTCGACGAGCGCCTTTTGTTGATTACGAAATGGTAACCGCTTCATCGCGCTAAAGTGCCAACTTCCTCACATTACCAGAAATGCGGCGGAATGCGCGCTGCGAGCGGAAGCCAATAAGATAGGGCGTACGCATGACGTAAAAATGCAGGCATGCAGAGATGACGCGGTGCGTCCAGCTTCCTTCGCCCAAGGTGATTTTGGAAGACCTCGACGCATTGGATAAAATCGGTTCGCGATGTATGCGACAGCCCGACATAGCGGGCGGCGCAATCGCTCGTTCGCGCCGCCCGTAAAAAAGCTTACGCCGCGTCAGGCACATCGACGTCTTTGCCGGCGTCGGGGTCGTTATATACATCCATATTGATGCGACCAGCTTGCTTGGCAACAACGGTAGTACAAACGGCATCGCCCGTAATGTTCACAGCCGTGCGCGTCATGTCGAGAATACGGTCGATGCCCATGATGAGCGCGATACCTTCGAGCGGCAGACCGACCGAATTGAACACCATCGAAAGCGTGATGAGGCCAACCGAAGGAACGCCCGCGGTTCCGATAGAGGCAAGCGTTGCGGTAGCGATAACCGTGGCGTATTCAACAGGGCCCAGTGGCACGCCGAACAACTGCGCGGTGAACACGACGGCAACGCCCTGCATGATAGACGTGCCGTCCATATTGATGGTCGCGCCCAAAGGAATGGTGAACGAAGAAATGCGGCGATCGACGCCCATTTTGCGCTCGAGCGTTTCCATATTGAGAGGGATGGTCGCGTTCGAGGTTGCCGTCGAGAACGCGAACGCCATAACGGGGAAGAACTTCTTCAGGAACATGATGGGGCTCACGCGCGCGAGCAGCCACAGCATGATCATGTACACGACGAGGCACTGCACCGCAAGCGCAAGCAGCACACCGAGCATGTATTTCACCATGGGCACGAACGCCTCAAAGCCCACGTTCGCAAACGTGCGGGAAAGCAGGCAGAACACGCCGATAGGAGCGACGTACATGACGATAGAGGTCATCTTCATCATGATGTCGTTGAACTGCTCAAAGAAGCGGTGCACCGTTTCAACCTTGCGGCCCATGATGGAGATGATAATGCCCACGAACAGCGCGAAGAAGATGACAGCGAGCATATCGCCCGAGGCCAACGCGTTAATGGGGTTCTTCGGAATAATCGAGAGCAACGTGTCGGCGACCGTCTGATTGTTGCCTTGCGCCTTGTCGAGGCTCGAGGTGTCGCTCACCAGAATGGAGGACATATCGACGCCGAGCCCGGGATTGAGCAGGTTGCCCATGCATAAAGCGACAGCAATAGCGAGCGCAGTCGTGCACAGATAGAAGATGAGCGTTTTCACGCCAATCGTGCCGAGCGTCTTCGTGTCGCCGATAGATGCCGCGCCGCACACGATGGAGCAGAACACAAGCGGCACAACAAGCATTTGCATAAGACGAATGAAGCCCTGGCCCACGACATAGAAGATGCCGTTCACGAAAATGTCGTCACGCACGGTTCCCGCAGGAATGACGTAATGGAAAATAACGCCGCACACGATGCCGAGCGCAAGCGCGATAAGAATGACTGACGTAAGGCCCAGCTTGCGCTGCTTCTTGCCAGCGGTTTGGTTTTCGTTGGTCATGGTCGACCTTTCTATGGGCTATTCGGCGAGCAGGCCGTGGGCGCCCAGGTAGTTTTTCACATCGTCTTGCCACGAAGGCATGGAATACACACCCGTAAGGCGCATCATGAGGTTATCGAGCTCAATGCGATAGGCCTCGGCGGGATCTTGGCGACCAACAAGCGTCGTGGTAGGAACGCCTGCCAAATCGCACACGTGCTTCGCGAATTCAAAACGGCTGCACAAGCCCTTATCGGCCGCATGGAACGTGCCGAATTCGTCGCATTCAAGCGCAGCGACGATGAACTCGGCCAATGTGTCGACCGACGTGGGGCTTGCGTATTGATTCGTAGGCACTTCGACAGTTTGACCCTCGCGGCACGCTTTCAGAAGACGCGCGATAAGATCGTCTTCGTTGGCCGTATATACCCAGCTCGAGCGTACAATAATGTGGCGAGAGCACAGCTCGCGAACCAAGCGCTCGCCCGCCTCTTTCGACTTGCCGTAAATATGAGGAGGCAGGGTTTTGTCGAACTCGTTAATGGGGTGGGCGATAACACCAGGGAACAGGTCATCGGTCGAAAGATGCACAAGCGTTGCGTCAGAGCTCGTCGCGGCGATGGCTAAATTGCGCGCGCCGAGCGCATTGACCTTATAGGCCAAATCGGGGTTCGCCTCGGCGTCTTCTTTACGCGCCATGGCAGCGCAGTTAATAATGATTTCGGGGCGATAGGTGTCGGCATGCTGCACGACCGTGGTGAGATCGGTAATGTCGACTTCGATGTCGGTTGGAATGATGGTGTAGCGCGAATGGTCGAGCTTATGCTCAATAGCGCGACCTAATCGCCCGCTTGCGCCGGCGATCCATACGACCGTTTTAGGTTCAATGAACATGGGAATCCTTCCAGAAGATTTGGAAACTGGGAAAGTATACGCCACTTTTGCACGCTAAAGCGCTTCGATGGCATTTTTCTGTACGGAATGCCGGCAACTTCAGTCGCATTCATTCCCAGACAGTCCGACTTCGCTCCGGCATAGGCGCACCTGACATTTGCCTTACTTTCCGCGCCCACGCGTCTCTCGCATTCGCCCCGAGTGCCATAATGTATGGTGAAAAGGAGGGCATTATGGTAGAGAACAGCCTACGAGACAAGCGCATTCTGGTGGTTGACGACGAACCTCAACTTCGCCGCATGATTGTGGACGTGCTTCGCGCCGAGGGATTTTGCTCGATTTCTCAAGCGGGTTCGGTTATGGAGGCGCTTGCCGTATTCCGCGAAACAAACCCCCAGCTTGCACTGCTCGATGTCATGCTGCCCGATGGCGACGGCTTTACGCTGTGCGAATACCTGCGGTCGCTTTCCGCAGGCACGCCCTTGCCCGTGATGTTCCTTACGGCGAAAAACGAGACCGAAGATCGACTCGCGGGATTGCGCACGGGCGCCGACGACTACATTCCAAAGCCTTTTTCGCCTCAGGAGCTCGTGCTGCGCGTATGCGCCGTGCTTCGTCGCTGTTATCCCGCCCAACCCGACACGCTTCAGCTCGCAGCGTGCATGCTTGATCTGTCGAATGCAGAAGCGATTCGCCCAAACGGTGAGCGCGTATCGCTCACCGTGAAAGAGCGCGATATTCTCACGGCGCTCGCACGCAATGCGAACCGCATTGTCACGAGCGAGGCGCTATGCGACGCCGCCTGGGGCGATAGCTTCGGGTACGGGCAATCGCTCATGACGCACGTACGCCGCATTCGAGAGAAAATCGAGGCCGACCCCTCGCATCCCGCATCACTCGTAACGGCGAAGGGCCTTGGATACAAGCTCGTTGTTCAGGGGTAGCGAATGGGATTCTTCAAGAAAAAAGCCCCGGCGCCCGCCCGAGATGCAGCCGCCCAATGGCGCATCAATCGCACGCGCCGCCAAAGCTTCGCGCCTGCGTATTTCGCGAAACAGGCCTTCTTATTCATCAGTCTTACAATACTGGTGTTCTTCGTCGACATCGCTCTATATATCGTTTTCCAATTCGCGATATACAACAACCACGATTACGACGGATCGCCCACCAGCACGACTTTTGAGGTCACCGACAACCTTTCGGCAACAGAGGACGAGAGTGGCGCGACGGTCTACAAGCTTCCCGACAATACCGCCTCGTGGCTCGACCAGCAAAATGCCTGGGCGATGCTCGTGGGAAATGACGGGGAAGTCCTCTGGAGTCACAATGCGCCCCCAGAAATCGCGAATCACACCTACACCCAAAACGACATCGCAAATGCCGCGCGCACGTTCTACCTCGAAAACTACCCAACATTCTTCGGGACGAACCGCGACGATGGCACCGTTATCGTAGGATACCCCATAGACGAGTATGTGGCGTTTCCCATCAATTACATGGGAAACCGCGAGCTCGTCGCGATGATTTTTCTGGGGGTAGTCCTAATCTATCTCGACGCACTCATCTTCTTTATGGTGTATAGCTTGTCCAGGCGTCGTATGCTCAAGGCAATCACACCCGCTGTAGAGGCTCTCGACGATTTGGCCCACGGAGTGCCAACGCATATGGAAATGAAAGGACCCCTGGCCGATATTGCGGAAAGCGTCAACGCCGCGAGCGCAATCATCCAGCATAAAGACGAAGCCCGCAAGCGATGGGTTTCAGGCGTAAGCCATGACGTGCGCACGCCTCTCGCCATTTCGATGGGACATGCCGAGCGCATTGCGAACGCGACGAACGCGCCGGCCGAGGTGAGGGAATCGGGCGAGGTCATAGTTCGCCAGAACGAACGCATTCGTGACTTGGTCGAAGACCTCAATATTGTCTCGAAGCTCGAATACGATTCGCAGCCCATGAACATCGAGACCATCCAGGTGGTTCCTTTCGCCCGCGGCATTGTGGCCGATTACCTCAATACGGGCATCGATGTGCAATATGACCTTGAGTTCTTCGATACCCCCACCGTGCAAGAATGCGCCATACAGGGCGATGAACGCCTGTTACGTCGAGCCGTGCGAAACCTTATCGACAACGCGATGCGACACAATGGCGAAGGGTGCAAAATTGCACTCTCGCTTGATGTTGAGCCCTCAAGCATGCTCGCGCTAACCGTTGCCGACAACGGACGCGGCTGCGACACGTCGCGCATAGGAGCCCTTATGGCGCAGGCGTCAACGCCCGATGCGAGTTACGACGCCCATGGCTTGGGACTCACGCTCGTGAGCCGCATTTCAATCATGCACGGAGGCTACGTGTCATTTGCAAGCGAACCTGGGCGAGGATTCACAGCAACAATGCGCATACCCATCGCAAAACGGCAGGACGAACCGCCGCGATCCAAATAACGCGAAAGTCAGGCAAATGTAAGATAGGCGCAAGGGCGCCGAAAGAAGCGTTTCGTACCTTTGGATTATCAGATAAACCGAAGGAAGGAAACGCCATGGGCCATGTGCTTGAGGTCGACAACGTCGTAAAGCAATACGGGAAATCGAAGAAGAATTCGGGGGCGGCAACCCTCGCGCTCGCGGGAGCCAGCTTCTTCGTCGACGCAGGAGAATTCGTTGCCATCATGGGCCCTTCGGGGTCGGGCAAATCGACGCTGCTCAATTGCATCTCGACGATAGATACCCCGACCTCGGGGTCGATTCGCGTCGCTGGGCGCGACGTCACGAAAATGCGCGGGGGAGAGCTCGCGAAATTCCGCCGCGACCAACTCGGCTTTATATTTCAAGACTCGAATCTGCTCGATACCCTCACCGTGCGCGAGAATATCTCGCTCGCGCTCACGATTCAAAAGAAACCGACGAGCGAGATACCTTCCATGGTCGACGAAATCGCGACGAGGCTCGGCATTGCAGAGATTTTGGAGCAATATCCCTACCAAATCTCGGGCGGCCAAAAACAACGCGCCGCAGCAGCGCGCGCGGTCATCACGAAGCCAAGCCTCATTTTGGCCGATGAGCCCACAGGTGCACTCGACTCAAAATCGTCCAAACAGCTGCTCGAAACGTTTTCAACGCTCAACCGCATGGGCTCGACGCTCGTCATGGTGACCCACGACGCCTTCGCAGCAAGCTGGTGCTCGCGCATCATCTTCATTCGCGACGGCGCACTCTATGGCCAAATCCAACGGGGCGCACTCAACCGCACGCAGTTCTTCGAGACCATCGTTGCTGCGACCACGCAGATGGAGAGCGAGGCCGCCAATGCTCGTTAAGCTCGCCTTCGCGAATGTGCGCAAATCGGCGCGCGATTTCGCCGTCTACTTCTTCACGCTCGTGCTGGGCGTAGCGGTTTTCTACGCATTCAATTCCATCGCCGATTCATCAGCGGTACAAAGCTTGCCAACCGACGTCTCGGAAGTCGTTCAGCTCCTTTCTAACATCATTGCAGGCGTATCGGTTTTTATCGCGATTGTGCTTGGCTTTTTGGTGCTCTACGCCAACGCGTTCCTCATTCGACGTCGTAGAGCCGAATTCGGCATGTATTTGACGCTCGGCATGGGGAAGGGGGATTTGCTGAAAATCTCAGCGTGCGAAACGCTTATCGTTGGCGCCGCGTCACTTGCGGTTGGCCTGCTTGCAGGCGTTGCGCTTTCGCAAGCGCTCACATGCTTGTGCCTTTCCATGATGGCTCAGCCAGTCGAGGGCGTAACGCTTTCGTTTTCGACAAAAGCATTCACAATGACCGTCGCAACCTTCGCGGCCATCTTTGCCGTATCGCTGTTTTGGAATTCTGCACACCTCGCGAAATCGAAGCTCATCGATCTACTCGCGGGTTCGCGTAAAAACGATAAACCTCGCCTGCGCAACCTGCCGCTTTCGTTTGCCCTGTTCATTGTCTCGCTGTGCATCATTGGCTATTCATACTCCATGCTGCTGCGAACAGGGCTTCTTGGCGACGATATGTCGAACCTGCTCATAGAAACGGTTCTCGTGAGCGCGGGAACGGTGCTGCTCTTCTTCTCGCTTTCGGGTTTTCTGCTTAAAGCTGCGCAAATGGCGAAGCCACTCTACCTGCGCGGGTTGAACATGTTCTTCCTTCGTCAGCTCGCATCGCGCATCAATTCCACGTTCGTCAGTATGTCGGTTATCGCCATGACGCTCTTCCTCGCGCTTACAAGCGTGTGCGGCGGCATTGGCATCGTCGACGCCATGCAAAAAAACGCCGAGAACGGAATGCGATGCGACGCGTCGTTCACGAGCTATTACGCCATGAATATCTATGACGAGAACGAAAACGTAAGCACGCAATCGCTCGTCAATGGCCTTGTAGAAGAATCAAATTTCGATGCAGCCGTCGGCCTTTCGAAGCTTACCGAGCGATATGGGGCCCCGTCTTGGGACAGCATGGTGGAAAATTCCGCGCAAATCAATTTCTACCCGAGCGACGTGTCGTTCGATACGCTGCACGACCTCACTGGCCTCAATCTGCTCGACTCAGTTGGCGCGGGTCTTATAACCCCCGACACAACGAAGCAGAAGGCTTCCCTCATCAAGGTTTCAGACTTCAATGCCGCCCGTGAGCTTTGTGGCCTTGAGCCGATCGCAATCAACGAGGGAGAATGCCTGCTGTGGTCCGACTACGCGACATCGCAGCCGTATCTGACGAGCGTTGCGGCGCAGCAACCGGCAATCACCATTGGCGACGTGCAGCTAAAGGCGCAGCGCGAAATCGCGACAGACACCATTGAATGCACGAGCGTGAGCACGAGGGCGTTTCAAATTGTCGTTCCCGATGATGCCGTAACAGGCGAGCCGGCCTTTGCGGTTTTCGACGCTCGCATTGCCGATGACACGCAAGAGGAATTTGCCAACTTCTGCCAAGCATTGTGCGATAGAAACAATGCGGAGGAAGATTCCTGGCCCATGTACATGTATCAAAATGTCGCGGGCGTGCAGGCCAACAGCCACAACCTCACCGCACTTGTGAGCTACCTCGCGATGTATATAGGTTTCATCATGGTCGTGGCATGTGCAGCAATTCTCGCAATACAACAGCTCTCCGACGCAAGCGATAACGCACGTCGCTACGAACTGCTCGCCAAACTGGGCGCACCGCAGCGCATGATTTCGGGGGCGCTCTTCAAACAGGTGCTCGTTTGTTTCGCGTTTCCCCTGGTCGTAGCGATTGCACATACTATCTGCGCCATGCAGACAGTAAAAGACCTCGTTCTTGTATTCGGCAACTTCAATTTGAGCGCAACCGCGCTTATGACGGCCGCAATCTTCCTTGCGGTGTACGGTGTGTATTTCCTCGTAACGTATTTCAGCGCCCGCGCCATCATCATGCCAAAGCGTTCGTAGCCATGCATGAAAGGCGGATGGGAAGAAATTCCCATCCGCAAATGCGCGCGAGTGCCGCTCGTTTCGAGCCCGCGTCAGTGAATCGACGCATACGCCCGAGCAATTGCGAGCGCCGCATTGCGCGCTTGGTCCTCCGACAATTGAAGGTATTGAACGACGTAACGGCTACAGTTCGTTGCGTCGTTTTTCTTCATGCTGAATTCTCGAAGTGATGGCATGCACACCGAATTTTCAGCGAGGCTTTCATTAAATCGAACGTCATCGATTTCGGGAAAGCCAAGAACGAAATGCAGGCCAGCATCATGCCCCGCGACAGCGAAGCTTCCCTGCGGCAATGCGTCCCTAAGCGTTGCGAGGAAGACATCGCGCACATCGCGGGCATAGGTGCGCAAGCGATTCACATGACGCTCGAATTCACCGCGCTGCATAAAGCGGGCGAGAGCAAGCTGATCAATCGCCGGAACTGTGCATGAATAAAACGCCATCTCGCCTCGATAACGGCGAGCTAAATGGTCGGGTAGCACCATGTAAGCGATGCGAAAAGCCGAGCCGAGGCTTTTTGAAAACGTGTTGGTATATATGACGCGCTCAGAAGCATCGATTCCTTGAAGCGTAGGAATCGGACGCCCAGCCAGGCGAAACTCGCAGTCGTAATCATCTTCAATAATGTAGCGGCCAGGCACCTCGGTCGCCCAACCGAGCAATTCGTGACGTCGACTCACACTTGTCACGATACCCGTGGGAAACTGGTGGGAAGGCGTGATATGCAGCGTATCGACGCCCGCCGCGCGAACCGAAGCCATCGACACCCCGGACGTATCAAGCGGAATAGGGGAAAGACGCACATTATTTGCTCCATACACCCTGCGAAGCCTTGGATAGCCGGGGTCCTCAACGCCGACGGTTCTGTTTCGGCCAATGAGTTGCACGATAAGGTTGTACAGAGTTTGCGCGCCCGAACCCACCACGATGTTCTCGGGCGGAGCTACGAGCCCACGCGTCTGTCGGAGGTATCGCGATATCTCATCGCGAAGCGCCATGCACCCCAAAGGGTCGCTCTCACCAACGAGCGCAGATGCGGGCTCCTGCGTAAGCGTGTCGCGCAGCGCCTTCGACCACGAAGCTAACGGGAAAAGGTTTTCGGGAAGCTGGCCTTTCGACAAATCGAATGCGTATGAGGGCGAAAAGACCGGCTCTTCTTCACCTTTGTGCTCGAATGCATCAGGCGTGAAGGTACCCGCGGGTGCGATGCCGCCCTCCTTCGTAAGGGCGCGAGTATTCGAGCTTGAAATATATGCAGCGAAATAGCCGCGGCGCGCGCGCGATTCGACATAGCCTTCCGCAATGAGCTGACGATAGGCACCTTCAACCGTGACGATGCTCACTCCCAAATGATCGGCAAGCTTACGCTTTGAGGGGAGTTTTTCGCCTGCCGCGATGGAGCCATTTTCAATGTCGGCGCGCATGCAATCGTACAGATACGCGTACAAAGATTCTTCCCCGCGTTGATCCATGTCATAGGTAAGCATGGCGCCTGCTTTCAAACTGGCCTTATCACTTTAGCTAACTAAAGTAATCTGGCATTAATCTGACCCTAGTAAAACAATGCAAAGTGGTGCTACGAATAATACCAGTAACTCGATAGGATTTCAGGCATTCCAAACAAAGCCCGAAAGGAAGGCCATCATGACTGAAGCTACCGAAAACCGCTCGCAGCTCAACCGCAACCTCGCCCAAATGCTCAAGGGCGGCGTCATCATGGACTGCACCACGCCCGAGAAAGCTCACATCGCCTAGTAAGCCGGCGCGTGTGCCGTTATGGCCCTGGAGCGCATTCCTGCAGACATTCGCGCAGCTGGCGGCGTGTCGCGCATGAGCGACCCGAAAATGATCAAGGGCATCCAGGAGGCCGTAAGCATCCCGGTTATGGCGAAGTGCCGCATCGGCCATTTCGTCGAGGCTCAAATTCTTGAGGCAATCGACATCGACTACATCGACGAATCCGAGGTGTTGTCGCCCGCCGATGACGTGTACCACATCGACAAGACGAAGTTCGCCGTGCCGTTCGTATGCGGCGCACGCGATTTGGGCGAAGCCCTTCGCCGTATCGCCGAGGGGGCATCCATGATTCGCACCAAGGGCGAACCGGGCACGGGCGACGTCGTTCAGGCCGTGACTCACATGCGCGCTATGCAGAGCGAGATTCGCCGCGTGGCAGGTATGGCCGAAGATGAACTCTTCGAGGCGGCAAAACAGCTCGGTGTTCCGTACGCCCTGCTCAAGGAAGTGCACGACAACGGCAAACTCCCCGTTGTCAACTTCGCTGCAGGCGGCGTGGCAACCCCGGCC
>JABLTS010050325.1_pt1 | contig 14302 bp, 12 predicted proteins | sample 7160081 | NCBI WGS metagenome assembly JABLTS01 (sample SAMN14651231, study PRJNA627086) | human gut metagenome | isolation source: feces | host: Homo sapiens | reverse complement strand
TGTCTCGAATTTCAGAGACAATAAGAAACGTGACGTAGCGCATCTTACCGAAAGCCTCCCGTCCAAAAATGGATGATACCTTGCTAAACCGGGACATCTCAGACGATCCTTCAGGCATGTATTCATCAGAGACATAACAAAATAAGAAATCACGTAAAAATTGCCGCCCTTGGAATTTTGATTCCAAGGGCGGCAGTTTTTGTGTTTTGCTGTTCCTTTGTGTCAGTGACGCTTAATCTTCGCTATTGCTATCCGTTTCCGGTGCTTTTTGAAACGGAAAATTCTGAAATTCCAGAAAATATTTTGGCTCTATATTTAATATATCAGCAATATCAAAGATGAGATCCAATGATATTTTACGATTGACATTTGGTGCTTCGATGGCACCGATATGTTGTCTGCTGACATTTAACTTCTCAGCCAATTCTTCCTGTGTCATTTTCTGATATTTACGACAATAAGCAATGCGAAAACCGATTTCACGATAGCGTTCCCAGTGATTTGGATCTTTCTTCATAATGTATCCCCTTTTCTATATGGTGATTTTAGCACTTGGAGACAAGTTGTGTGGCAATGCATATCCACACAATGTTAGAAGTGCACAATTTCATCGTATGTCCTATATTATTAGTTTAAACAAAAATAATGAATTTCACATAATTTGAAAAGTAATATAAGTTATTTTATAAATAACAAATTAAAAGTATCACGTATGAAATGTTTATCTTAAGGAAAAAATTTATGGGCAACTTGCCATTTACCAGGTGGAATGGTAATATTTATGATTGTTAGATAGCGTTCCACATAATGTTAGAACACACGACATTTTATATTTTAGATGGCAATGAGAGTTTATGTAAAAAATAATAAAGGGTATGGTAAGAATATGTTAATAGCTTGTATGATGGCGGACATTGCGGAAGTCTTGTCGTATTTGCCGACAGCGATAATAGTCGGAGCAGTATATGCATTGGTGGCAGGAATTGTCTTACGTTTGATAGGAAAACGAGCAGCGAGTAGTGGCAATACGCCCGGTAAGGTGCCATTTGGTGAAAATAGTGTTTTTAAGCTGACTATGAGTATCTTGTTAGTGATCTATATTGTCGTGGTGTTAATGACAGTGTTTTTTTCAAGAGAACTTGGTTCCAGAGAGGGTATAGATATGCGCATACTGGGAACATGGGGAATTACGATGCAGGATCATGCGTGGGTGATTGAGAATGTTTTGCTCTTTATTCCGCTTGGTCTGCTGCTTCCTTTTTGGTTTCCGACCGGAAGAAAGGGAATTGTTATTATTGTCGGTTTGGTGTGCAGTATTGGAATTGAAGTGACACAGCTTGTTACTGGGTATGGATTTTGTCAGTTGGATGATGTTATAATGAACACAGCAGGAACTTCTGTGGGATACCTGCTATATGTCGGTATTGTAAATATATGTCGGAGGACAATGGCAAGAAGGCTATGCTGTTTATTGCTGGCGATCGTGTGGATGACGACGATCTTTCGTTTTTCGGCACAGCCGGCAGACGAATCCGGGCAGATGAGTCTGCGGTTTGGAATGTCGATCTGTCGGATGGTTGTACCGCATTTTGAGGATAAAACGGTAGAGCAGCAAGAGACGATGGCAAGAAGGATTGAGTTTCCGGTACGTAAAGCGGCACATATGACGGAGTATGCGATTTTGGCGTTGTTATTGTTAGGTACGATCACGAAGGATCGGATCACGCGAAAACAGCTGTTGGCGGTGATATGTTTGGTAGCAGCTTATGCAGCAACGGATGAATATCATCAGTTATTCGTGCCGGGACGGAGTGGTCAGGTGCGGGATGTGGTTATTGATACGGTTGGAGGAACACTTGGCCTTGGTGCTTGGCTGGCGGTACGCCGCCTTTTGACACCTTGATCCTTAATAGGAAATTGCCCGTAATGTTGCTTGAGTGTTAGGAGATGATTAACAATGGATTTTATGATTGGTACGGTCGATTCGAAACGGTTGCGCAAAGATTTGCTGCAGCATTTTCGAACAGCACCGAATTGGAGAACGCCGGAGGGACGGCGTAAGCTGGAAGCAATACAGTATGCTAATGAGCAGCAGCTTGTGGCACTTGCTAAGCAGGAAGGCTTTGAGATGAGACCCTATATTCGTTAGGGCAGAAGAGCATAGAGCAGATGTGTGATTTGCGAAGACAGAAGAGCATAGAGCAGAGGCGCAATTTGCGAAGGCAGAAGAGCGTAGAGCAGATGTACAATTTGCGAAAGCAGAAAGGCGGATTATAAATATGAAACAGTATGATTATTTAGTAGTAGGAGCAGGACTTTTTGGAGCAGTATTTGCCAGACAGGCGACGGATGCGGGCAAGAAAGTGCTTGTGATCGATAAAAGGGATCACATTGCGGGAAATGTTTATACAGAACAGGTGGAGGGAATCCATGTACATCGTTATGGAGCCCATATTTTTCACACGAATAATAAAACAGTGTGGGATTATATTACACGGTTTGCAGAGTTTAACCGTTTTACGAACAGCCCTGTCGCCAATTACAAGGGGGAATTATATAGTCTGCCTTTTAACATGTACACGTTCAATAAGATCTGGGGTGTTGTGACGCCGGAGGAGGCAGCAGCTAAGATTGAAGAGCAGCGGCAGGAAGCCGGCATTACAGAACCACACAATTTAGAGGAACAGGCGATCAGTCTGGTCGGTAAAGATATTTATGAAAAATTGATCAAAGGATATACGCAGAAGCAATGGGGACGTCCATGTACGGAATTGCCGGCATTTATTATCAAGCGTTTGCCGGTGAGATTAACGTTTGATAATAATTATTTTAATGCGTTATATCAGGGTATTCCAGTTGGTGGATATACGCAGATGGTTGCTAATTTGTTAGACGGGATAGAAGTGCAGCTTGGCGTGGATTATTTGGCAGACAAGGAAAAGCTTGCTGCAACTGCAGAACGTGTCGTATACACAGGAGCGATCGACGCTTACTTTAATTACACGCTTGGTACATTGCAATATCGTTCGGTGCGTTTTGAGACAGAGACATTAGATATACCGAATTTCCAAGGCAATGCTGCAGTAAATTATACGGATGCCGAGACACCTTGGACAAGAATTATTGAGCACAAATGGTTTGAGTTTGGTAAAGATGCAGAGGGAAATGATCTGCCGAAAACGGTGATCTCCAGAGAGTATAGTTCTGAGTGGAAGCCGGGAGATGAACCATATTATCCGGTAAATGATGAGAAAAATGGTGCATTGTATGAGAAGTATAAGGAGTTAGCAGCCGGGGAGACCAATGTGATCTTTGGCGGAAGACTGGGCGAGTATAAGTATTATGATATGGATGCGGTTATCGCCTCAGCACTCGCATTGAGTGAACGTGAGCTTGCATAAGAAAGTATAGCCCCGGTGGGTGAATGAGAAACGATATAAGAAACAGCCTTGTTGAGAATGAATGGGAAGGAGAGTAGATCTTATGGAGTGGATTTATCCGATTTTGGGTAAGCAAAAGTGTCTGCCTTTCTATTTGTCGGGCATTGGTATTGCAGAACCGGAGTATCATGTGATACGAGAAGAAGGTTTGGTATCCCATCAGCTGCATTATACGCAGAGTGGCCGTGGCAATCTTGTTGTTGGCGGCGCGACGTATCCGTTAGAGCCGGGAAGTATGTTTTATATGGCACCGGGGATCCCACATGAGTATTATCCGCTTGTTGAGGATGAGTGGACGACCTGTTGGCTGGTGTTTCGTGGGGAACATTTGCTGGAATTAATGAAAGGCATGGGTTTTGATGGTTTTGCCTATGATAAAAACGTTGTCAATGAAAAGATTACCGGAATTTTTCATCAGATGCTTAAGGCGGCAAAAGATCCACTGTATGGTGATGAGCGATGCTCTATGTTAGTGTATGAATATATTATGAATGTCCGACAGGCGTTTTTGGCAAATAAGAAGTATGGCGGTCAGAGTGCCAAGAGCATGTTGCAGCGTGCTCTAATGTTTATTCATAAAAATTATGCGAGAGATATTACATTAGAAGAACTGGCAGAAATGAGCGGCGTGACGAAACAGCATTTTTGTCGGGTTTTTAAGGAACAGATGCGGATGCGTCCGATGGAGTATCTGGCAAGACAACGAGTTTCAGTTGCAAGAAGTATGTTGTTAGCAACAGACAAGAGCATTGCACAGATCGGGGCGGAGGTCGGATATGAGAATCCGACGTATTTCGGCATGGTATTTAAGAAGTATGAAGGCATAACGCCGACCGATTGCAGAAAAAGACATGGTACAAGTTTGACATGGTAGTGGGTACCATGTCTTTTTTATGGAATAGGAAACTGCTCATAATGTGGTGCTATGCCACCAAGAATTGCTTTAGCAATTCTTGCAAAGCAAAACGCTGGTTTTGCTTTTTTTGCCGCAAGACACCGTTATTAAAATGTTCATATCACTGGGATCTGATAATTATTTTAGATTGTCGGATCTTTATGGTTTTGCTTATAATACAACCAGAAACATCACTTTTATGTTGATAAAAAGGAGGAGAATATGGTGAGAAAATTACTGAAACGTGCGGGAGTATGTTTACTCAGCCTTTCCATGGTCTTGGCGGGGAATGTCGGGATCAGCGGGGCAAGTACATCTTCCCGGAAAGGGGCAGCAGTGGAAACAAAAACGGGAAGCATTGTGATTGACGGCAATGATATCAAGGCAGACAATGTGAATGGGCTTACGTATAAGGGATTTGGTATGCTTAGTGCCAATTCTACAAGTGATCTGCTGATGGATTACAAATCACAGAATCCGGAGGCATATGCAAAATTAATGCAGTATTTATTCGGAGGCGAGTACCCGATTTTTACACATGTGAAATTGGAAATGGGTAATGACCGCAACAACTCGACCGGATCAGAGAGTGCAACCAAGAGAACAAAGGGCGAGAAAGCCAATGTGCTTCGTAATCCTGGCTGGCAGCTGGCAGCAGATGCTAAGAAGATCAATCCGAATTTGAAGGTCAGTATTCTGACTTGGCGTACACCCTCTTGGGTGAAAACAGATGAAGATAAGTATATCTGGTATAAACAGAGTATTTTGGATGCTTATGAGAAATATGGCTATATGGTAGACTATATTAATCCAAATACGAACGAAGAATGGGGTGGTGCAGGCGATGTTGCTTACACTAAGAAATTTGCCAAGTGGATCGCGGCGGAAAGCACTAAGACGATCGCGGATGAGAAAGCACTTGCTTTATTCAAAAAGATTAAGCTTGTTGTATCCGACGAGGCAAATGTTGTCAGCAGCGATGTTGCCAACAAGTTAAAGGATGACAAGGAGTTTATGAACGCAGTGGATGTTGTCGGATACCATTATAAGACAGCGGATGATGAAAATAATGCGATGAAGTGGCTGGCAGAGGAAGTGGACAAGGAAGTATGGAACAGCGAGGAGCAGGCAACGTTCTCAAATTCAGCGTTCCGTCCATCTACGACAGATAAAGCGCCAACGGTAGAGGGTACTGGTATCGGTGGCTCCGGCAGTGCATTGGAAATGGGCAATACCGTGATCAAGAGCTTTGTCGAGTCACGTCGTGGTCATGTGATCTATCAGCCTGTGATCGGTTCTTATTATGAAGGCGCACAGTACTCCTTTAAGGAGTTAGTAAGTGCCAGAGATCCTTGGTCAGGATGGATGCATTATGATGCCGGATTGTTGATTTTGGCACATATCAGCAAGTTTGCAGTGACCGGCTGGGAAAATGAAACAAATACTGCCGGCATTTGGCGTGGTGTTGCATCGGCCAGCAAGGCATCTGCTGTACAAGGAACAACCAGCAATGCAGTTGACGGCCGTGGCGGTGGAGAAAACTATATGACTCTGGCAGCACCGACGAAAGACAATTTCTCAACGGTGATCGTTAATGACAGTGAGTATCCAATGACATATACACTGCAGACGAAGAATATGAAGTTGAAAGCAGACCGGAAGTTAGAACTTTGGGAGACGAGAGCAGCAGACGAGGGTGCATTTAATGAAAATTATATGAAATGTATTCAGGAATTATCTGCGGACAGCAATGGTGTATATTCCTTTGCGGTAAAACCAAATTCTGCAGTTACGGTTACCTCTTTAGATGTTTCAGACAGCAAAGAGCATACAGAGGCAATGCCGGTAGAGGGTGAGCGTACCGTACTTGACACAGATGCAACCGGAGACGTTCAGAACACAGAGGACGGCTATCTGTATGCGGATGATTTTGAGTATACCGGCAAGACCGTTCCTGTTCTTGATGGCAAAGGCGGCTTTACCGGAGAGAAGGAAGATTACATTGCATCACGTGGTGGAGAAAAAGGTGCGATGGCACGCTATACCCATACGTTGAATGGTGCTTTTGAGGTCTATAAGAGTGGCACCGGCAATCATGTGCTTCGCCAGCAGTTGGATAAGAAGTCAACAGGTGTCGGAAGTGCTTGGAATAACGGAGATCCTGTCACGTTAGTGGGAGACTACCGCTGGACGAACTATACGGCAGCTATTGATGTATTATTTGAGCGTGCAGCAGATAAGCAGTATGCGCAGATTGGTATCAGACAGACCGGAAGAACACACAATCTTTCGAACAATGCAGGATATTCTTTGAAAGTCAATGATGATGGAAGCTGGATACTGTATCGTGCGAAAATGGGTTCTACCTCTTCTAAGGGTACAGAGCTTGCGTCCGGTTCGGTAGATGCAAGTCAGGTAACACCGGGAACTTGGTTCCAGCTCAAACTCCGTGGCGAGGGTAATGTGATCAAAGCATATATCAATGATACTTTAGTCGCAACATATGAGGACAGCAATCCGATCACTTCAGGACGTGTTGCGATCGGCTGCGGTAATTCCTACACAAGATTTGACAATCTGGCAGTAACGAAGATCAAAGGATATGCGCCATATTACAGAGAATATATTGACAATATGGAAACCTATGATCTGACCCCACAGAAAAATGCAAAATTGGTATATAACAACAAGTGGTCTCGTACTTGTGCAAATCAGGGAATGTTTGTATATCAGAGAAGTGTTTCCAATAGTACGGGCACAGGCGCATCCATTACGTATACCTTTAACGGAACCGGTTTGGAAGTGTTAGGATACAATAAATCCACAGGAGGAACCGTGAATGTGATGGTAGATGGACAGTCCTACAAGAAAGGTGACGCATTGTGGAATGCAGATAATATGTGTACTGCATATCAGGTGAGTGGACTGGAAGATGGTGAACATACTGTAACAATCGAGGTTGCAAGCGGCAGTCTTGCCGTGGATGCAATTGCAGTGATCGGCTCCATTTACAATAGTGATGAGATTAATGTGACTCCAAAGAAAGGTACAGAAACCGGTCTGCCGGAAGAAGAACTTCCAAAAGATCTGACAGAGGATGTGGTACCGGATATCAGCACTCCGTCACCAAGTCCTGCAGCACCGACAACGACACCAACAACGAAGCCGCAGCCAACCAAAACACCGTCTGTCCGCAAAGGATATTCTTTTAAGGTAAAGGGAGCATCTTATGTTGTGACAAATGCATCCAAGAAGACGGTCAGCTACCGCAAGGCAGCCAATAAAAAGATCAAATCTGCAGCAATACCGGCGACGGTAAAAGTAAAAGCGAATGGCGTCGTATATTCCTTCCGCGTTACGGATATTTCTGCAAAGGCATTTGCCGGATGCACCAAATTAAAGAAAGTAATCATTGGCAAGAATGTTGTTTCCATCGGAAAGGAGGCATTTTCCAAGGCTAAGGCACTCAAAAAGATAACGATCAAGACAACCACATTGAAAAAAGTGGGCAAAAATGCGATCAAGGGCATTTACAAAAAAGCGAAGATATCCTGTGGCAAGAAAAAGCTGAAAGCATACAAGAAGCTGTTTAATGCCAAGACCGGATATAAGAAATCGATGAAACTGACCAAATAATTTATGCAGTAAATTGACCAAAGAAAACGGGAGCTGTGTCGTCCATGTTTGACGAACAGCCCTGTTTTTTGGTATAATCATTCAAATAGACAGATTTGACGAAATACACGAAAGAGGGAAAGGAGCAGATCCTATGTTAGAATCAGTATGGGAACGGCTGCGGGCGTTTGGCTGTAAGCAGACGGAGCATATTTTGTACTGGATCAGCATATGGTGTGTTCTTGGTGTGGGGCTTGTATATATTGCAGCATTTTATATTGCGCATGTAACCGGTAACGACCGGTTATTGCAATGCAAAATGAAGCTGTATTTTGGAATCCCCTGCCCGGGCTGTGGTGGAACAAGAGCAATATGGTCTCTGTTACATGGAAGAGTACTGCAGGCAGTATATTACAATGCATTTGCGGTATATGGTGCAGTATGGTATCTATTGTTTTTTATCAGTCAGACTGTGCAGCGTGTGGCGGCTCGTTTTGACAGGCAGATCAACGGAATGAAATTTCGGGATGCAGCGTTGTATATCGCCATCGTGGTGCTGATCGTGCAGTATTTGTTAAAGCTGTTTGTTCCGGGCTATCGAATATAGCTTAGAAATGCAATGTAGAGACATGGGTGCTTTTGCTAAGGGGACTTCTATTAGCAGGGCGTTATGTCATACAATGTAGAGGTAGTACATATACAAAGTTGAGGAGGATTACAATGGATAACAATCAAAATGAAAATCAGGGTTTCCAAAATGGCAATGCAGGAAATGACTCACAGGGGTGGACGAACACTAACAATGGCAGTTATCAGAATGGCGACTATCAGAATGGCGGTTATCAAAATAACAGCTACCAGAACAATGGATATAATGGCCAGCCACAGTATAATTATCAGGGAAATAATTCGCCGGGAAGAGGATATTCCATTGCGTGTCTGATATTAGGTATTTGTGGTATCGTATTTTGCTTTTGCTATGGCATTGTTGGAGTTATCTGCAGTATTGTTGCATTAGTGCTTCATGGTAAGGCAGTAGAGTTAGATGGATTTGAGAGCAGCTACGCTAAGGCTGGTAAGATCTGTGCGATCATCGGAATTGTGATCGGTGTTATTTATCTTATCCTGACCATCCTTGCTGTTGTATTCAGCATGTCAGTTGGCGGATTATCAACAATACTTCGCGCATAAGGAATCTTTAAGTAAAGAAATTTTGAATTATGTAAGAGAGTACCAAAGACAATTGTTGGACGGTACTCTCTTTTTGTTTTGATTGGAGAGTAAGATGTGAACAGTTTTTGAATTATGAAATCTGAATAAAAAAGATTGTTCGAATTTTAATGATTTTATACAATAAATGGGTGCATAATACTAGCAAAATCGGTATTTTGCAGAGATTCGTCAAATGTCAGATATTAGCAGATTTTTGTGTGTTTTGTATGTTTTTCACAAAAATTCACAAAAAATTCAAAAAAATACTTGTAAATTTGTTCATGTTGTTATATAATCATCTTACGAAAACGATTTAGTAAAACGATTTCGTAAACGTAACTTGAAAATGTTCATAAAGTTATGAACAGCATATTGATATTTCTACTGCAGGTCATTGCAGTAAAAATATAGAAGCAAACAATTTCTTATTAGAGGAGGTTTTTTTATGAGAAAGAAACTTTTAAGCGTGCTGTTATGTACAGCAATGGCAGCAACCATGTTGACTGGTTGCGGCGGCAGTGACACTAAGAAGGATTCATCAAAAGAAGCTAAAAAAGTTACAGTTTCTGACGGTGGAAAAGTTCTTAACATCCGTGTATGGAACGAGGAGTTCAAGAGCCGTATGACAGATCACTATCCGGGATATAAGAAGGTTAGTGATACAGAAGGTAAGATTGGCGACGTTACAGTTAAGTGGACGATCACACCATCTGATGATAATGCATATCAGAATGCATTGGATGAAGCTCTTAAGAAGCAGGATTCTGCATCAGCTGATGACAAGATCGATCTTTTCCTTGTTGAGGCAGATTACGCATTGAAGTATGTAGATACAGACTACACACTGGATGTTGTAAATGATCTTGGCGTATCCAAAGATGCACTTGCTAACCAGTACAAGTACACACAGGATATCGTAACAAATTCTAAAGGAGCGTTAAAGGGTGCTTCCTGGCAGGCTTGCCCGGCAGGTATGATCTACAGACGCGACATTGCTAAGAAAGTATTCAAGACAGATGATCCTGAGAAGATTCAGGAGCTGTTCAAAGATTGGGATTCTTTCAAAGCAGCATCTAAGAAGTTAAAAGACGCTGGATACCTTACAACAGCATCTGTAAACGATACATATCGTGTATTCTCTAACAACGTAACATCTAAGTGGGTAGAGAATAAGAAGATCAACGTAGATGAGAACATCAAGGCATGGGTAGATATGTCTAAGGAAATGGTAGACAACGGCGAGACTACAACACATGAGTTGTGGGGATCTGACTGGAGCGAAGGCTTCATGAAGAGCGGTAACGTATTCGCTTACTTTGGACCAGCTTGGTTCATCGACTTCTCCATGGGTTACAAAGATGGTGTAGCACTTGATGGTTCTGTAGTTAAAGATGGTGGCTGGGCACTTACAACTGGTCCTCAGAGCTTCTACTGGGGCGGTACTTGGATCTGTGGTGCTAATGGCACAGACAACAAGAGCCTTGTAAAAGACATCATCGAGAAGATGACAACAGACGAGAGCGTATTGAAAGACATTGTTAGCAAAGACAATGACTACGCTAACAACAGCAAGTTGATGGATTCCTTAAAGGATGACAAGAGCTTCGGTGATAAGGCACTCGGTGGACAGAATCCAGTTCCGATCTTCTCCGCAGGTGTTGGCAACATCGACATGAGCAATATATCTTCATATGATCAGACATGTGCTGAGGAGTTCCAGGCAGCAATGAAGGATTACTTCGATGGCAATACAAAGGATTATGATACTGCATTGCAGACATTCATCGATAAAGTTAAGACAAAACATCCTGAGATCGAGGGATAATTGTTACAAACATTGTTAAGTAAACTGGTTTAGGAATGTGCCTGCTTACATTTGTAGGCAGGCACTTTTTTTGAAAATAAGGGGAGGGTAACACTTATGAGTAAACCCAAAAAAGGAAGAGTGGAAAAACATAATAAGTGGGGCTACATTTTTTTAATCCCGTTCATTCTTACATATGTTATTTTCCAGTTAATCCCACTTATCAGCACGATTTATAATAGTTTTTTTGAAAATTATAGCATGGGCTTAATACAGGTGGGACCAAATTATATTGGCTTAGAAAACTATGCTTCGCTTTTTGAAAGCGGCAAGCTATTGATTTATTTGAAAAACACAATGATAATGTGGGTGTTGGGATTTGTACCGCAGATCTTATTATCGCTTCTGCTTGGTGCATGGTTCTCAGACACACGATTAAAATTGAAAGCATCCGGTTTTTTCAAAACCGTTATTTATTTACCAAACTTGATCATGGCGTCAGCGTTTGCAATGTTGTTCTTCGCATTGTTCTCTGACAACGGTCCGGTAAATGCAATTTTATTACACGTCGGTCTAATCAAAGAGAAGTATTCTTTCCTTTCTCATGCAGGAAGTGCAAGAGGATTGGTTGGATTTATGAATTTTTTGATGTGGTTTGGTAATACCACGATTCTGTTAATGGCAGGTATGATGGGTATAGACCCGGCATTGTTTGAGGCTGCCGAAGTTGATGGTGCGACATCGACACAGGTATTTTTTCGAATCACAATGCCGTTGTTGCGTCCAATCTTAGTATACGTTTTGATCACATCTTTGATCGGTGGTTTACAGATGTTCGATGTACCACAGATCTTGACAAACGGTACCGGTGGACCAACAGATACAACGATGACATTGATCATGTATTTGAACAAACAGCTATACAGTAAGAACTACGGTATGGGTGGTGCGTTATCCGTTCTGCTCTTCATCGTAACGGGTATATTGAGTTTGATCGTGTTCAAAGCATTTGCACAGAAAAAGGAGGCATAATTCATGGATGAAAGAAAAAGTTCAGGAATAGGAATACATGCCAGAAGGGTTCTTGCATATATTGTTTTGATATTCATTTCGATATTGTGCCTGTTTTGGTTTTATGTATTGTTTGTTAACGCAACAAGATCACATGCACAGATTCAGTTAGGATTCTCTGCTTTGCCGAGTGGAGAGTTTATGAACAACTGGGTACATTTGATGCACAGTTCACAGCCGGTTTGGAATGGTTTGTTTAACAGTGTTATTGTCGCTGCTTTTAGTGCGATTTTGACAACATACTTTTCTTGTATGACGGCATATGCAATTCATGTATACAATTTCAAGTTGAAGAATGTTATGTTCACCTTCATCTTGATGATCATGATGATTCCTACACAGGTAACTGCACTTGGCTTTTACCGCTTAATGATGGATTGGAATCTGATGGATTCCTTTATCCCATTGATCATACCAGCCATAGCAGCACCGGTAGTATTCTTCTATATGAAACAGTACATGGATTCTTCCCTTCCGTTGGAGATCGTAGAAGCGTCTCGAATCGATGGTGCGGGCGAGTTTAAGACATTCAATATGATGATTCTTCCGATTATGAAACCTGCGATTGCGGTTCAGGCAATCTTCGCATTTGTTCAGAGCTGGAACAATTACTTCATTCCATCATTGCTCTTGACAGAAAATAAGAAGAAGACATTGCCTATCTTGATCGCACAGTTACGTAGTGCGGATTTCCTGAAGAAGGATATGGGTCAGGTGTATATGATGATTGCCTTCTCGATTTTCCCGGTAATCGTTGTATATCTGCTTCTTTCTAAACATATCGTACAGGGTGTGGCACTTGGTAGTGTGAAAGGGTAGAAAGCTTGTAAATACAATTCTTAAAGTGAAGGTTGAACAACACATATCCAAAATATGGATCATAGTATTGGCGAATTGAAAAAATCATGGTATATATTATATAAATAGTGTGTTACTTGATTTGAATGAAATTGAGGCATTAACTATACATAAATCACGGGTAATTTATGTTAGTTGATGCCTTTTTCTTTTGCATATTAAATAGTTAGCCGCGGATACTATCGGTGAGTGTGTACTTGCTGTTATGCGGGAGAGATATGCCAAACTGCATAAATACAGGAAGAAAGGATGGATGAAAGATGAAAGACAAAATTTTTGAAGTGCTGCAGCGAATTGGAAGAAGTTTTATGCTCCCAATCGCGATCTTACCGGTTGCCGGTCTGCTTCTTGGACTGGGTAGTTCGTTTACGAACGAGACAACGATTGCAACGTATCATTTAGGTGGTATATTGGGGAATGGAACGATATTGCATGCGCTGCTTGTGATCATGAACAAGGTCGGAAGTGCCGTGTTTGATAACTTGCCATTGTTATTTGCTGTAGGTGTCGCAATCGGAATGGCCAAAAAGGAAAAAGAAGTGGCAGCGTTATCTGCGGTGATCGCATTTTTCGTTATGAATATCTCGATCAACGCTATGCTGAATATTAATGGCAAGATCCTGGAAGATGGCTCCATTGCGAAAAATGTGTTAGAGGGAACCGTAGCTTCTGTCTGTGGAATTAATACATTGCAGATGGGTGTGTTTGGCGGTATTATTGTGGGCCTTGGTGTGGCTGCATTACACAATCGCTTCCATAAGATCATATTGCCGAATGCGTTATCATTCTTTGCCGGATCAAGATTTGTTCCGATCATTTCCACTATAACGTATATGTTTGTCGGTATTATTTTGTATTATGTATGGCCGGTTGTGCAAAATGGAATTTATGCACTTGGTGGATTGGTGACAGGAAGCGGTTATCTGGGAACACTGATCTTTGGTGTTGTCAAAAGAGCATTGATACCATTTGGATTGCATCATGTGTTTTATATGCCATTTTGGCAGACTGCTGTTGGCGGAACCGCTGATGTGGCAGGACACATGGTTCAGGGGGGACAAAATATTTTCTTCGCTCAGCTTGCAGATTCTGCATACATTTCACACTTCAGTGCAGATGCAACAAGATATTTCTCGGGTGAATTCATTTTCATGATCTTTGGTCTGCCAGGCGCAGCTCTTGCAATGTATCGCACTGCGAAGCCGGAGAAAAAGAAGCAGGTAGGAGGCTTGCTATTTTCAGCGGCCCTCACATCTATGTTGACAGGTATTACTGAGCCGATTGAATTTTCATTTTTGTTTGTTGCACCGATTTTGTTTGCAGTGCAAGTTGTATTGGCCGGTGCTGCATCTTTCGTAAGTCCATGCAAATCTTTCACACAGCGGTTATAATCCATGATCATTAACT